>Ga0315282_10000124_pt1 | contig 151887 bp, 172 predicted proteins | sample YL17G07_20_MG_FD_203693 | JGI IMG/M metagenome (GOLD analysis project Ga0315282, IMG submission 203693) | Sediment microbial communities from Yellowstone Lake, YNP, Wyoming, USA - YL17G07_20 | ecosystem: Environmental > Aquatic > Freshwater > Lake > Sediment | place: USA: Wyoming | collected... | reverse complement strand
CCGGCAGAATCGACCGGAGTTCACATATGCCACAAAGCTTCACTTTGGAGTACCGAACCTATCTCGGACCCGAGCTCTCCGGTTACCCGGCTTGTTCTGGTCCACATTATTGAATCCACACTAAAGAGCACGATCTTTCATTGCGGGATACACATCCCATACTCAGATCGACGCCGTCCTTTCACTGCAGTGTGGACTACTTATCTTTTGGGAGTTGTGCTACTTAAAACTTTCCTTTAACTATTTAAGATGTTACAACAAACAAAGGTTGGAGATAATAATGAAAAAAATCTTCATCTGTTCAGCTATCTTTGTGCTCTTTGCATTAGTTGTGTCTACACGTGTCTCGGGAAATTTCGCAAAAGCAGGGCCTCTGGAGAATGCCACCATAAATATCACAATCGAACTCACGCCGGATGCGCGACGTGAGATCACGGTTCACGCAGAGATGCCAACAACGAGTTTCAATGTAAATCTTGCGCTTTTAAGCAGCGCAAACATCCAAGTCAATATTTCATCCCCTAGCCCTGGATCGCTGCAGATAACGAGCAGTGGTAGCGTTACGCTCACCCAGCCCGTAAATCCAGATATAGACGTGCAAATAACCCAGCTAGCTCTCGCATACTCGACGGCACCTGGCATACTCAATTCCTATCTACAACAAACTGTAGAAAACTACATAGAGAGGTTGAGCGATGAATCTCCAGAACTGGCTGGCCTCCAGTTAGAAAATATTTCTATCACAAGTTTCAATTGGCAAAGTCCAACGCTCAGCGCCGGCTTGAATATGACGTTCGGCAGCGCGATATTTGAGAATCAACAACTGCGCGATAAGCTGCCAATTAACCTCAGTGGAAGTATCAATGTTTCTTCGACTACGATCAGGCTGAGGTTGGACGGCAACAGTGAAAATGTCAATGGATGGATAGATGTTGTCGTCACCCCCGACACAACGGAGATAGATGCATTCATCTCGCTCCCATCGGACGTGATAGGGGAAAACGTCGAGCCGGATCTCGAGCTAAATCTACCTATGGACATAGAAAATCTATTCGAGGGAGCAGACGTCACTGTGGCGCTGATTGTGCCCGAGGGCGCAAGCATAGAAAACTTGCTGCCAGGCTCCACGCAGAGCGGATCTAGTTACACTTGGGCAGGTGACAACGGCATCAGTGCGATCAGGAACATCGCCACTGGCCAGCCACTCGCCGACGTTTCCTACAAATATGTGCCGCCGTCCTCGAGCACATGGTTGATTATAGCCGTGCTCATCGCCATCATCGTTCCAATCGCGATCGCTGGCATCATCCTGTGGCGCAGACGTTAGATAGGGGCCAAGGCCGGGATTCGAACCCGGGTCGCGGGATCCACAGTCCCGAATGCTAACCACTGCACCACCTTGGCCACACTAAAAAATTGGTGAGGGTTGTATTTAGAGATTCGTTCTTATTCTGGAAACTCCTCTTCCCAAGAGGAGTATATCGCAGTTTTCCAATCGTCCTCAAGTTCGGCCAGACTCCGCCTATATAGAGTCTGAAGAGCCGCCAGAAAGTTTTAGCTTGTATAAAGTTGTTTGAATTTTAGTTTCACTTAAACATGACCGAAGTAGACTACCCCATTAGTTTTCGACGATTCCAAAATGGCCAACGACATTTTCAGCGCTTTTTTTGCATCCTGCAAATTCACGATTGGTTCCTCGTGCCCGAGCACCACCGATTTGATGAAATATTCGTCCTGTGGTTTATGCCCCCATCTCTCAGGTCGAGTTATATCAAAAGACCATTCTCGATGTTCTTCTTTCCCCATGGTGAGGATTACCTTCTCGGGACCATCTACTACTAAGGCGTTCCCCTTTTCACCGATGACTTCCATCTTCACGGGAGGACCCATTGATGATGTGACGCTGCCGCTGAATTCATTGATCCAAGTAACATCATTCTCGAATTTAATCACGTTCACCACCGTGTAGCCTAGGGTACCCAATTGTTGTAGGTCTTGCCATTTGATCGTTGCGTACAACGACACAGGTTCCGAGTTCAAAAGCCAGCGTGCCATATCCATGCAAAACACCGTCATGGTTGGTATTGGCCCGCCCTTGTCCTTATTCCAGATCCACGATCCGGTAGGCCACTGCCGTGCGAGGCTATCTGCGGGCACGAATTCTCTGAAGTGAACGAGTGTAGGGCTCCCTATTTCGCCTTTATCGATGAGTTCTTTCGATTTTTTAAAACAGGGGGCGAATCGATAACAGTGCCCCGGCATCAATTTGACCCCTCGCTCTTTTGCTAACTTATCGATGCGGTCTATTCCTTCCGGGGTATCGCATGGGGGACATTCGATGATAGCAGGTTTTCCGGCTTGGATGATTTCGTTAGCTATGGGTTCAATGAATCTAGACGGGATGGCGCAAATGACTGCATCAACCCTCGGATCTTCAAGCATTTTTTTAATGTCTGTGTAATACGTTTCGATTTCGAATCCTAATTTCTTACTGAACTCATTGAACTTATTGTGTTCATCGGGAAATTTCGACCATGCGGCGACTACCTTAGCTTCCGATATCCCACTTAAAGCTCTGGAATGGACCCTAGCCATGAAGCCCAGACCTGCGAGACCTATTCCTATTCTCTTCATCAAACATTATTTTTCAAAGTTGAATTTAAGTTTACCTAATTTGGATTCATTTTGATGTGATTGCTTACCGAAATACTATGGTGCGGTATTAGGGGTTTGAACCCAGATTTGTACCATCCAGAAGATTTCCAGGAGAATCTGGTTAATTTCGCTTTTCACGATTTATGTGCTCTTACTTTTACACTTGTAATTTTCCCAGCCAGTCTGTCATCTAGTCCTGGTTCATAAAATGTGTTCTGAGAGGCAATATTGATGTTACTAAATCCCGCTCTTTTTATCGTGTCTAAATACTCTTTTTTCTCCAATGCTCCAGCAATACATCCGGCCCAAGCCTCGAAGTTTTTTCTGACATCTTCTGGTAATTCACCTTCTGTAACTAAATCGGAAATCAAAATTCTTCCACCCGGTCTTAAAACTCTGTACGCTTCTTGATATGTTCGTAATTTATCTGGAGAAAGATTGATGACACAATTACTAATAATCACATCAACCGAATTATCTTTAAGAGGCAGGTTTTCAATCTCTCCAAGCCTAAATTCCACATTTTTATATCCATATTTCTTTGCTGTTTCATTTGCTCTCTTAACCATTTCTTCTGTCATATCAACTCCGATAACATGGCCCTCTGATCCCACTTTATTTGCAGCCAAAAACACATCAATCCCTGCACCTGCTCCCAAATCCAAGACCGTTTCTCCTTTTTTCAAATCCGCTAATGCTGTTGGATTACCACATCCCAAACCCATAATAGCAGATTCTGGAATGTTTCCAAGTTCTTTTTCAGAATAACCTATATTTTTCGCTTGTTCCATTACATCGATTTCACATGGACCACAAGTGGGGCAACAACTGGTGCCTTCTTTAGCTATTTTTGAATATCTTCCCCTTACAATTTTTTTAATTTTTTCTTTTTGCATTTTTTAACCTCTATCTTTCCCCCTCAAATACGTGCGCCAACCATTTTTGACCTATGGTGCGGGGGAAGGGATTTGAACCCTCGAACCCCTACGGGACAGGCTCCTAAAGCCTGCGCCTTTGACCAGTCTCGGCCACCCCCGCAATTAAAAGATTTCGTAGAACCGAGATAAAACCCTACCATACCTTGCCCGGTTTCTTTGTCCCAAAGACCGAAGCACGCTGCGCCATGTGCTCGAACTTCACCTGCTTCTTGACCTTCTTGTAACAGTTCTTACAGTACCATTTTCCGAGCGCATGCTTTGCGCATGCACGGTGAAGCTCGGCGCCGCAAGTCACACACCTCGTTATTGGGGGAGTGAGAGGCTTGCTGCACACGGGACAATCGGCTATGCAATCACCAAATAAATCTATGTCAAACTATCTGATAAAGTATAAAGAAAATAAAAAAATCGGGGCGAGCCCTGAGCTGCCCCTATGTCTACTTCCTAGCGAACGATGGTTTGAAGTATCCAACGAATGCTGCGAAGAGAGCAATTAGACCAGCGACGAAACCCAAGATCACATACCACTGGGTAGCCTTAAACCTCGCAATACTCTCTATCTTCGAGAAAAATAGAAGCACTCCAGTTACAGCAGAAACACCCAATACTGGGAAAAGGTCACGTAAAATAGAGATGAAGCCAAAGGACACAATAGCACTGTAAAGCATTACCAATGCTAGAACTATCGTTGTTATCGTTTGTTCTCCCGCTCCTGCAATAAGAGTTAGGAGTGCTGCAACTGCTAATAGAATCCCGGGTTGCATGATGTCTGCCATATTAACTTGTTTTCTCGGCGCTGGCGCCGGTTGTGCCGCTGCCAATTTTTCACCTCCTCGGATTTGTATCTACAGTATGTAATTTGTGCAGCCCTATAAAAGTATGCCGAGCTTGTAGCGAGTGCCCCGGGCGGGATTTGAACCCGCGTCGCGGCCTCGAAAGGGCCGTATGATTGACCGGTCTACACCACCGGGGCATGTTGTAGTTTTTGTTGGACAAGGTAATTAACCATGTTGCTGCATTTCTCAGAAAAATGGTGGGCCCGAAGGGATTCGAACCCTCGACCGTCCGGTTATGAGCCGGACGCTCTAACCTAGCTGAGCTACGGGCCCCATTTTACAGTTACCATCTTGATAAAAAATGTTTGTTGTCTTAATGCAATTAAACATAAAAGCAATGTATGTAAAGTTGGCTTGGTGTTAGCTTGCCAGTGAAAATCTTGACGCACAGCGACGCAGATGGAATCTGTGCAGCTGCGATAGCAAAAGCTCGTTTCCCTGATGCGGATATTTGGTTCACACGCCCTGTGGCCTTATTGAAAGATCTTCAGGATACCCAAGTTGGAACCGTAGTCGTCATCCTAGACATCGCGATAAGCGAAACTCACAAGACGCATATCTTCCAGCGAATAAAGGAACTCGCGAGAGGCGATGAAGTCGTTTACATCGACCACCACCCGTTGCCACCGGGAACTTTGAAGAACGATGTCCCGGCCACTCATATATCGCATTCTACCGGTGCCAGCGCATCGGAACTCACATTCCAATTTTTCCGAAGTGATATCGACCCAGACTTGGATAGAGCGGCGCTCTGGGGGGCAATCGCGGACTATGCCGTGGGGACTGATTTCGTCCGCGCCGGATTGAACAAATACGACCGTCGTACAATTTATATGGAAGCTGGTCTGTTGAGCCAAGCGTTAGGTGAAGCTGCGGGTGACTACCACTACAAACGAGACATAGTCCTGAAGCTGGCACAGAGCATGCCTCCATCGGACATACCTGAGGTCGTCGAACGCGCGGTGAAGGCGACGAAGAGGGAGTGGGAAACTTGGCGCTATGTAAAGGAGCACGTCAAAAAGGAGGGGAACTTGGCGATCGTCTATGACCTGCCGGTCGGTAGCCTTGGAAAGGCGGCGCTCTACGCCCTTGGTACGACCGGAGCTGACGTCGGAATATGCACGCGCACAGTGGAGAACGAAGTGGATCTCAGCGCTAGGCGTCGCGAGGGCGTTGAAATCGACTTGAACACGATGCTTCGTCATATCACTGCTAGAATAGGTGGCTCTGGTGGTGGGCACGAAGGGGCTGCGGGCGCCACTATCCCCCTCGAACTTTTTGAAACTTTCATGGAAGCTTTTAGGACGGAGATTTCCCCGGTCATAAGAAGGAACACGCCAGAGGAAAAGATTCTTGATTACCTAGAGAAAAATTCTGACCAATCTTAAAAATTTTTACAACAACTCTACTTCTCTACCTTTTCCCATTTTTTTCGCTTTCTGATAGACCTTCCAATCTGTCGCTATATCTTGGATCGCGAGGCCCGTCGAATCAAAAATTGTTATTTCATCCCGCGAAGCTCTGCCCGGTTTCTTTCCCGTTATCACTTCCCCCAACTCAGCGTAGATATCCCCACGAGCGATGATGCCTTCGGAAAGCGGCACATTTACCTCTCCACTGTGCAACGCTTGCTTCAAATCATCGACGACTATCTTCGCTCTTTTAAGTATCTCTGGATCTAGTTCCTGTTTTCCGGGGGCATCTGCGCCTATCGCGTTGATGTGCATGCCATCAGAAATCCATTCATCCATAACTATCGGGCCCCTCGCCGTGGTGACCGTCACCACGATGTCTGCTCCCTTAATGACCTTCCCTACATCGACCATTGGTTTTATTTCGATTCCCAACTGCTTACCCATCTCTTCAGCGTACTTTTTCGCCTTTCCTTTGACGACGTCGCTAACCCTGACTTCATCGATGTCAAACACTTCACTCAGAGCTATCAGTTGCGTCCGAGCTTGAGCACCGGCTCCAACCATCGCTATCACGTGCGAGTCCTTTCTGGCAAGATATTTTGCTGCAACTGCACCGCCAGCACCAGTTCTCATGTTTGTGATCAAAGTTCCGTCCATTATTGCTAGCGGGGCGCCAGTTTTTGGATTTAGAAGAAATATGGTCGCCATCACGGTCGGCAAACCATGCTCCTGTGGGTTTTTTGGATGAACATTGACGATCTTAACTCCAGCCGCATCTATGTCCTCCAAATAAGCCGGCATCACCCTGAAATCTCCTTGGTAGCGATTGAAGTAGATGTAGGACTTCGGTGGCATCTGAACTTTGCCGAGCCCCTTCGCCCGAAAGGCCTCTTCGACAGCCTCGATGACCTCACGCATCGAGATGATTTCCTCGATATCTTTCCTCGAAAGCAGCAATATTTTCAATCGCCCACCTGATGGCGCCGGGGAGAGGACTCGAACCTCTGACCGCCCGGTTGCTGTAAGCGAGCATGTCGTTCAGCTTGTTGAGGTTCGTTCTTCATTCATACCCACATTTAACAGCCGGGCACTCTACCTACTGAGCTACCCCGGCGCCAAAATAGAATGAGCAAGACCTTCTAAAGTGCTTTACTATTCGTTTTCTTTGAGTTTGGCTGGCAGGTACTCTTTAACCACATAATCCAATCCATACTTCGAGAAAGCCTGCTGCTCGGCCTTTTTACCTATCTCGAGCATTTTCTTTATCTCGTCCTGCCAGAAATTTGTGTTGTAGCGCGGATCCTTTTGAAGCTGTTTCAGGCGAGCGATGTCGAGCTCACGAAGCTTGTCGGTCGGCAGTTTGTAGTTGACTATGTCGCTCGCCGTCACCCCGATGTACTTCGCATCCGGCACGGCGAGCTCGTGATTGATGTATGCGAGCTTCGCGCTCCCCGAGATTATCACCATGCCGATGTGGAAGCCGAACGGGTCACCATCCGTGAAGATGTAGACGGGGAGTTTCAATTCATCGTGTGCCCGCCTCAAGAAACGCCTCGTCGCCCTCGCGGCCTGCCCCTTCAGACCAACTATCAAAGCATCGAATGTCTTCCACGCCTGCTCCTGAACGAACCTGTGATACATACCCATCGTCTCTATCGCGATCACACGTTTCGCCTTGCATTTTGTAAGTTCGACATCATCGATCGTCGGTGGAATGGTATATCCGCCGCGCCCGGCCTTTGTAGCATCTATGATCGCGTCCCCCTCTTTCACGACAAGTTGACCGTAGACTGCCGCCCCGTCCTCCTCCGGCACAAGTCCAAGGTCCTCGCGTTTCACGCCGAACATCGACTCGAGGTCTTCTACTATCACGTCGGACTCGCCCTGATCGTTGAACGACCCAGCATCCCAACCCTCGGCTGTATAATACATCTCACGAAGGGTTGCAAACTTGCTAGTGTCTATAAGCTCTTTGCAAAAATCGGCCACGCATAAGGTCTGGGCGATCTTTTTTACCTGTTTCACGTTTGCTGCAGAACGGATACCATGTTTGTCGCCGAGCACAAAGTATCGGTTCTTCTTGTCGTAAAAAATGTTCGAAGTGCTCCTCGACGGCACCCTTAGCCTCGGGGGCCTGACAGCTGCTATGTCCTCTACTATCTCCGCCCCAAAAATTGCTAGTTGTTCATCAGCTTTCTTCTGACGTTTGCTCTTTACCACCAATTTTGACACCCGCTACTTTTTCTATGAGTTTACTTACTTCAGGCACCTTCTTGCCCGCGAGATGCGCCGCCTTCCTAGCGATGACCGGTAGGTACTGCTCGAATATCCCCGCGCGCTGCTGACGCTCCTTTGTCCTTATTTTTCGATATAGGTATTGCCTCAACTCTCGCGCGACATCCATTATTGCCGCGCGAATTTCGTTGAAAACTTCTGGCTCATCGGCGATCGACTGTTTGCCCGCAGATGTGTATGGCACGTAGGCTGAGACGACGTTGACGAAAAGCGTCACCGGCGCGGCTGCCACATCTACTCCGTAGCGGCGCCAGTCTATGTTCCTCGCCGCAGCAGTTATCGCACAACCACCCTGGTCGAAAATCAGCGGCGCACGATTTGCGAACCTTATCAATTCCAAGCCACCGGTCTCGGCTTCTTCACCCTCGGCCACTCCCACTTCCACACTCTTCCCTGCGGAGCCACCGTGCGCTATCCCCGTCTCGACGATGAATGGCAAACCACCGCGATAGACCCTAGGAGAACGAGTGGTAGCATAGGCGAACTCTGGATTGAGGATCTGCCTCATGCCCCTCTCTATGTCGGCTGCACCTATCGGGCGAAGACCTTCGGTCGGCGGAGCCATGAACTTGATTTGTTTGAACGCGGAGACAATTTTCTCTGCATCCTCCCAGTCGAGTTCCAACGGCTTCTTGTTCATGTTTACGCCCGAGAGCTTCTGCACCTCTTTTACCTTGAGCTTCGTTACCCGAGAAAGCTCAGTCACCAAGAAGCTACCCACGGTCCTGCCCTTTGTGTGCTTAGCCAACGCGAGGAGGTCGTCGGACATTATTCCCCATGGGTGCAGAGGCATCGACTTCGGGCGTTCCGGAATTTTATCGCCCGCCCGCTCGAAAACTGTGAGCGTCCCGTCGGGCTCGACAAAAGTGATTTGGACGTGTGGATTTGCCATCGCCGTCATCCTAAGATAGTTGAATGGCCCATAGCGAGAGCGAACGTAGGCGACGTCCTTTGCCTCCAGCTCCACCCGCGTCCCCCTCCAATCGCCCTTCGACTTTTTCCCGTTCAAAAGTTTACCCTCGTTCTTGTCGACATCGATCATGACATCTGCGTTGATGATCTCACCATCGCCTTCCGATGTCATCACCATAGTCGGCTTTCCGCTCGTTATCTGGGAGAACATCACAGCACCGCTGATGCCTATGCCCTGCTGCCCCCGGCTCTGCATGTGGCGATGTAATTTCGTGCCGGCCAGCATCTTTCCGAAAACATCCGCAATATATTTCTCTGGGATGCCAGAGGCATTGTCCTCTACGACTACTTTGAAGTGTTCTGGGCTCTCATCCACCTTTTTTATAGCAACCAAAACTGAAGGCAGCACGCCTGCTTCTTCGGCCGCATCGATCGCGTTTGTCACACCTTCGTGCACTATCGTGGTGAGCGACCTGATCTTGCCAGTGTACCCGAGCATCGCCGCATTCTTGCGGAAGAACTCGCTGACGCTGTGCTCTCGAAATTCTTTAAACAGCTCTGTCGCCACAGATTTCATATTTTCAACCTTTTTTGTTCTATTTTTTGATTTTAAACCATTTTTTTATCTTTATTACATTTTTAACGCTAAATATTCCTTTTTTCCTATTTTTACCCCTTTTAATTAACGTTTTTTGAGTTTAAATAGCTTTTGGGCTTCATATTTTTTCCCATCAATTCGTCGAAATATAGCGCTATTTGCATAAAATTAGCGTTTCCAAATTTCTACTGCCTTCTTCTTGAACTCCCTCCTTTTTCGCTCGAGGAAGCGGTAAACTGCGGAATGAGGTACTCCCCCGAGCAACATCTCTATAGCCTCCCTCGCGGCGGAGAGTTGCTCTGGCACGCCGATCAGCGCGATGTTTTTTCCGTACACCGACATGTAGGCTCCGGTCGTCTCCTCGATTATTCGACGGGTCTTGCCCCCTTCGCCTATCACGCGACCCTTGAGCCTGACTAGCGCTTTGTCCGAGCGACCTATCATATCTGTGATATCGATGACCTGAAAATAGTTGTCCTCGTCGAACAAGCGGTAGGCGCGCTCCGCGCTGAAACCCCGCGCTATCGCGTTCAAGATATCCTTCACCTGCAACATGCTCAGAGGATCTTCACCGCTCTGTATCGTCACCTCGCCAGTTTCGCTATCCAAAGTTATCTTCGCACCGCTCCTGCGCTCTATCTCTCGCTTCACCTCTCCGCCAGGGCCTATAGCGACGCCCACCCTATCCTTGGGCAGCCTGAGATGCTCCATACCCATCAACGTTCAAGATTTATCCTCGAACACCATGCTGCTAGACGGCTCGAGCTTACCCGAATATTTGCCCTTGATGTCATCGTAGCCCCGCCGAGCGGCGCGGTCCATGGTGTAGAACAGAAGTTGGCATATCCTCATCCCCGGGTAGAGTTTCACCGGCGCCGGGTTCATGTTGAGGATCTCCAACGTCACCGGGAAAGGTTTCTTCGTGCCAGAGCCTGGGTTGATGTGGCCTGAGGAAATGTGGATGAAGACCCCCATGCGCGCGACCGACGATCTTCCCTCGATTGCGCCAACGAGATCATTTGGCACAGCCACTTTCTCTAGAGTCACGCCGAGCGCGAGTTGCCTAGACTTCAAGACAAATGGCTTTCCCTTGGTGTCGATCAGCTCCGTGTTTTTTTCGATCGATTTTTTATCGAATGGATCTACAGCCTTGGTTTGTTTGAAGACCCTGAACTTGTTGCCGAGGCGAAGGTCCACTTGGCTCGGCCCAATCAACTTTTCATCGAAAGGCTCTATCACGATCCTACCCTGCCTCAGATATTCGCGGATTTGTTCCCCAGAAAGGACAGCCATGAATCCACCCAAAAACCAATCGCCTGCGCACACAAAAATGTTATGGTGTCGTCAACTCATTTTTCCTTTGATCCGCTCAAACAACTCGATCGGCTCCTGCGTCTCCACGCCGAGCTTCCTAAAATAGCGAACGATGTTCGTGATGTCCCGCACAAGCAGCTCGTTCGCCATTGGATTTGCGATATCCGTCGCCATCGAAAAGTCTATGAGCACTGGCTCAGGTTCAAGTAAAACATTGTACTCGCTCAGGTCCGCGTGCACGAGCTGGGCTTTCGCGTAGAGAGTTTCGACAGCACTCAACAATTTCTTGAATGTTTGTTTCGGATTTTTTGGCTTACAATCTTTCATCCGGGGATATGGCACGCCACCCTCGCCGACGAACTCCATCGCGAGCACGTTGTTTTCGAAGTCTATCGGCCCCGGGACCCGAACGCCAGCTTCGTGGGCGCGCTGCAAGTTCTTGAACTCCCGCGATGTCCAAGTGTAGATTATCCTCCTTCGGTCGCGATGGAAAGACCTGAAGCGTGGGTCGCCGACCAAGTAGCGATACATCGTTTTGAAATCCGTGGTCGCGATGCGGTATATCTTGACCGCCACGTAGTTTCCCTGTTCGTCCAAAGCACAAAAAATATTTGCCTCCTTTCCAGTGCTCACCACACCGTAGAACGTCTTGACGATGCCGCGGTTGACCATGTGATAGAGGGTGAGCAACGTTGGTTGGTCGAAGACATCCGCTATTGTTTTTAATTCCTCTGAATCTTTTTCGATTCGTTCGAACTTGCGCCGTTCGAGTTTTTTCAAAAGATCCTCAAAATTCTCCGCCAATGAGCCACCCGACTAACTCCAGAGCCCCTTCTTCTGCAACCAATAGAGCTGAGTTCTGGTGTAGCGATAGACGAGGTCGCCCTTCTCATCACTCTGGACTTCCCATGGGCGGATGATCACCACATCGCCCTGTCGCACCCAGAGGCGCTTGCGCAGCTTTCCAGGTATCCTGCACATTCTGACGTGACCATCCTTGCACCTGACGCGCAGGCGATCGAAGCCAACCATCTGCTCGGCGACGCCAAATACTTCACCCTTGCGGGGCAGCCGAAGCCGCGCGAACTCTTCTTCCTCGGGCATCACTTCCCTCCCAACTTTTTGTCCCAAAGCAAGCGGTTGACCCCGTTCAGCATCGCTTGCACGCTCGCCATGATAATGTCTCCGCTCGTTCCCCGCGCGGTAACTATGCGCCTGCCGTCCGTCAGCTTGACCACGACATCGACGAGCGCGTCCGTGCCACCGGAGATCGCATCTACATGATACTCCTGAAGCCGTATGTTCGACGTTCCCTCGACGACCTTTCTGATCGCGTTCATCGCTGCGTCGACCGGACCTATTCCCAAGCCGGACTCCGTCACCTCTTTATCGCCAAACTTCACCTTGACCGACGCGGTCGGTGTGACCTTGCTGCCGCTGATGACGGTCAACTCATCGAGCCTCACTATCTCCTCAAATGTTTTGCCTATGACGGCGTCTACTATCGCACGCCACTCGGCGTCAGTCACCTGTTTGCCCCTGTCGCCGAGCTTCTTTATCTGCTCGAATATCTGCTGCACCTGCTCCTTCGTCGGTTCCAAGCCTATTCTCTTGAGCTCGCTCTCGACCGCGTGCGAGCCGCTGAGCTTGCCAAATATCAACCTTCGATGATGGCCGACGGTCTCCGGAGATATCGGTTCGTACGTTGGGGGGTAAGCCAATACGCCGTGCGTATGTATGCCCGCCTCGTGGGAGAATGCGTTCTCTCCGACCACCGCCTTCGTGGGTGACACGGGCATGCCGGTGCATTGTTCAACCAAGCGAGAAACTTCGTACAGCTTCTTCAGGTTTATGCGCGTCTCGAAGCCGTAGAATTGGGTCAACGCCAACACGACTTCCTCCAGTGCTGCGTTGCCCGCGCGCTCGCCCAATCCGTTGACTGTGACGTGGACCTCCTGCGCACCAGCTCTGACTGCGGCCAAGGTGTTCGCGGTCGCCATGCCGAAATCGTCGTGGCAATGTACAGCTATCGGTACCTTGACGATCTTCACCAAATTTTCAAATAACTCATACATTTTTTCGGGGGTTGAAACTCCTACGGTATCGCAGACGCAGAGGCGCTGGGTTCCCTCCTTCACCCCGGCTGCGAAAAGCTCCTTGAGAAATGCTGGATCTGTCCTAGTCGCATCCTCCGCCGAAAGTTCGACCACTAACCCGTGATCAAGCGCGTAGCGAACCGTGCTCAACGCCATCTCCTTCACCTGCTCACTCGTCTTTTTCAGCTTGTGCTTCAGATGGATGTCCGACGTCGGCACGACGAGGTGTATGCTGTCCACGTCGCAACTCAAGGCGGCGTCCACATCCTCCTTGAGAGCCCTGACGAAGCTGCATATCTCGGCCTTCAAACCTGCGTTTGATATCATCTTGATCGCCTTGCGCTCGCCCTCGGAAGTTATCGCCGAACCAGCTTCTATTATATCGACCCCCAAGTCGTCGAGAGCTCTAGCTATCTGCAGCTTCTGCTCTGGAGCTAGCGCTATCCCTGGCGTCTGCTCGCCGTCGCGCATCGTTGTGTCCAGAATCTTTACCATGCGCTTTGCCATGCTGAACCTCAGTCAATCATTCGCCGCTTGCTATTTATTCATGCGGTTGGCGTTTTTTGCGCCTACAGCAGATTGGCGCATTTTGGGAATTTTGGGGGGGCACATACCCAGATATTTTAAATGCATGTAACCAAGGCGAAAGCTAAAATTAGGGGGCATCAAGACTATTTCGGTGGTTCGATTGAAGAAAGAGGTCTTCGTCAGCGATTACATAAAGCAGGCGAGTAGGGGGATCAAGCTGCCCAGGCGCGTGAGGATATTTGACACCACGCTCCGCGATGGGGAGGAAACCCCCGGCGTCTCATACACGCCAGACCAAAAACTGTTGATCGCTCGCCAGCTGGATAGGCTAGGCGTCGACACGATCGAGACCGGCAGCCCCGTCACATCAGAGGGTGAACGGAAGGCCGCCACCGCGATCGTAAAGGCGGGGCTCGACGCAGAGATTTGCGCTCTGGCTAGATGCAGAAAGGAAGATATCGACGCAAATCTCTCTTGTGACGTCGATAGTGTTCACATATACATTGCGACATCAGACCTTCACCTCAAGCACAAGCTAAAGAAGACTAGAGCACAGGCGCTGGAGCTCGCGGTCGAGCACGTTGAGTATGCCAAAAAGCACGGCGTCATCGTCGAGTTCTCCGCCGAAGATGCGACGCGGAGCGACCTAGATTATCTTAAAAAAGTACTTCGAGCAGTCGTGGATGCCGGTGCTGATCGGGTCAACGTGCCGGACACCGTGGGGGTGATAACTCCTCGGGGCATGTATTACCTGATCGACCAGCTGAAGCAAGTCGTCAAGGTGCCGATCAGCGTGCACTGCCACAATGATCTCGGGCAGGCGACTTCGAACTCGCTCGCAGCTGTCGAGGCCGGGGCGGAACAAGTTCACGTAACCGTCAACGGGCTAGGTGAACGCGCGGGTAATGCGGCGCTCGAAGAGGTCGTGATGGGCCTGCGCGCCCTCTACGGAATCAAGCCTAGAATTCAAACTAAGCTGCTCGTCGAAACATCCGAACTCGTCAGGCGCATAAGCGGCATCCCCGTGCAGCCGAACAAGGCCATCGTCGGGGAAAATGCGTTCGCCCATGTGGCCGGCGTACACGCGCACGGTGTGATCGAACTCCCGGGCACCTATGAGGCGATGTCTCCAGAGCTTGTCGGACACCACCGACGCCTAATCATGGGCAAGTACACTGGCAAGCATCTTGTAGAAAAATATCTCAAGGACCTTGGTGTGCAGGCAACTAAAGATAAGGCGATAGAGATCTCCAAGCGCATCAGGGAGCTGGCTGACAAAGGCAAGCAGGTCACGGACAGCGACGTTCGGGCGATAGTAGAAAGCGTGATCGGAGCATTGCCGAAGGAGGAGAAGATAGTTGAACTGAAGGAGTTCACCGTGCTCACCGGCAGCACCGTTACGCCAACCGCTTCCGTACGCGTCTCGGTCAGGGGAGAGGAGCGGGCTGGCTCCGCTACCGGAGTTGGGCCCGTCGATGCTGCGATAAGCGCCATCCGCAACGTGATGCAGGAGATCTCCGGGTTGAGGTTGAAAGAGTATCATCTGGACGCCATCACCGGCGGTAGCGACGCGCTGGCCGAGGTCACCGTGAAGCTCGAGGACGAAAAGGGCAACCTCTACATAGCGAAGGGCGTGCGCGAGGACGTTGTCATCGCTAGTGTAGACGCGATGGTCAACGGAATCAACCGATATTTTGCAGGGCGAAAGTAATTGATGTTGAGTTAAGATTTAGACGTTGTAAATAGTTACAATTCTTTTACTTTCGTCGCTACTGCATTCCCGACGTCGGAAGTGCTCGATTTGCCACCAAGATCATAAGTTCTTACCTTGCCCTCTTTCAGGACCTCGATGACCGCTCGCTCAACTTTATCGGCCGCTTCCTGTTCACCCAAATGCTCGAGCATCATATGCCCAGCCAAAATCGCAGCGAGCGGGTTCGCAACATTTTTACCGGCGTGCTTCGGCGCTGAACCATGGATGGGCTCAAACATGCTCACGCCATCTGGGTTTATGTTGCCCCCCGGCGCAAGCCCGAGGCCACCTTGGATCATCGCGCCGAGGTCCGTGATGATGTCACCGAACATGTTGGGCGTGACGACGACTTGGTACCATTCTGGATTCTTCACAAACCACATCGTGATCGCATCGACGAAAGCGAACTCCGTCTCTATCTCGGGGTAATCCTTCGCTACCTTCGCGAAGACCTCGCGCCAGAGGCTGTAGACGTGGGTCAGCACGTTCGCCTTGTCGACCGATGTCACGCGCTTTTTGCCCTTCCTCCGCGCGAGTTCGAAGGCGTATCGAATGGCTCGCTCCGATCCTTTCCGACTAACGACGCCTATTTGGTACGCTATCTCATCGCGATCCACGTCTATGTCGAGGCCAAACTTCACGTCGTATATCGAGCGCGCCACCTTCAGTTCAGCCTTCGACTTCCCCTTCGCGCGCCCACCTATGCCTACGTAGAAATCTTCCGTGTTCTCGCGCACCACGTAGAAATTGACATGCTCTGGACTTTTGCCCTTGAGCGGGCAAGGGACGCCGGGGTAAAGTTTGATTGGGCGAAGGTTGATGTACTGCTCGAAGTAGAAGCGGAGCTTTAACAAAATACCCTGCTCCAGCACGCCTGGCGCCACCCTTGGGTCGCCGAGGGCACCGAGATATATCGCGTCCATCTCGGAGAGCTGGTCTAGTCCTGCCTGGGGAATCAGCTCGCCCGTCTTGAGGTAGTATTCGGATCCATACGGAAATTCTGTGAACTCGAACTTCAACCCAGAAGTGCTCTCCGCAACAGCGTTGAGGACTTTTACTCCCTCACGGATGACCTCCGGTCCTATGCCGTCTCCAGGTATCACGCCAATTTTATGTTTCATGCCATCACCTTCGAAATGCACAAACTTTTATCTCGGTTCGCCACTTTAAACTTTTGGAGGTGTGCGGATGGTTGAAATAGTTGAAACTGATCTTCCTGGCGTCGGCAAGCGGATAGCTCTCGAAAAACTAGCTTATGGCGGAAAATTCGTGATCGTCGTCCACAACGATGGTCGCCGAGAGATTTACTATTTTAGGAAAGCTGAGGACGAAAAACCTATCATCTTTTCGCTCAGCGATGAGGAGGCGAGAAAAGCGGGGTCGGTGCTCAGCGGAGCATACTTCACGCCAGCTCTCGTGCAGGCGATAGCTCAGACGCTCACGCCGAATGTGAGCGTGGAATGGGTCAGGGTGCCACTGAAGTCGAGCGTCTCCGGTAAAACATTGGGGAAACTCAATCTGAGGAAACGTCTCGGCGTTTCAGCGATTGCGATAGTGAGCGGAGAGAAAACAGTACCTAACCCATCGGCCAGCTTCAGGTTGAAAGACGATGACCTGTTGATAGTTCTCGGAAGCGCGAAGGGCATGGAGAGGTTAAGAAAACTTCTCTCGACCAAGTCGTAATGCAAGATAGGGACGAGCCAAATGTCGATGGAGCCGCTGTCGGAGTTAGGTGTCATTTTTCTATCCGCAGTGCTCGCCATCGTCGTGAGCAATAAACTCAAGCAACCTTCAATTGTCGGATACCTTTTGGCTGGAATTGTGATAAGCCCCTACGCGCTTGGACGCGCACTGGGTATGCCGGTCGACAGTCAAATTCGCGAGATACTCTCCACCTTCGGTATAATCTTTCTAATGTTCTTTCTCGGTATAGAATTCTCAATCACAAAGTTGAAAAGGGTCAAATTCGTCTCCATCGTAATTAGCATTGTCGACGTTGGGTCCATGTTAGCCCTAGGCCAGGCGATAGGGTATCTGCTCGGCTTGTCATTCATCGACAGGATGTTTTTGTCAGGGATTATATGCATGAGTTCAGCAGGAGTTGCTGCAAAAATCTTGGTCGACACGAAAAAACTTGCCGATCCAGAAGCGGACATATTGCTTGGGGCGTCTGTCGTAGAAGATTTTATTTCTGTTATCTACTTGGCAATCCTCGCCGGGCTCACTTTTGTGGGTGAAAGTTCGATCATGATAACTCAAACTTTGGGGAAGATGGCTATCTTCTCTGTGATATTCATCATCATCGCTATCAAGGTGATACCGATTGTTATGAAACACGTTAGAGAATCCGTGTCTAATGAAACGCTAGTTTTATTTGCGCTCGCATTCGTTTTTGCGGCAAGTGTTTTTGCAGAATCACTCGGTGTTTCAGCGGCTACTGGGGCGTTCTTCATCGGTCTAGCATTGTCAAGTAGCGATATAAGCGAAAAAATTGGCAGAACAATAACTCCATTCAGAGACGCTTTTGTAGCGTTATTCTTCATCTCTTTTGGTATGGGGATAGATCCAGCGCTGTTTCCAAGGTTTGCAATAGTAATATTTGGAGCTATCATAGCAACTGCAACAATTGAGATGCTTTCTGTAGCACTTGCAACGTTTATCTGTGGCATCGACGGACGAAGATCTCTATTTGTTGGAGCCGGAATGCTTGGGAGAGGCGATTATAATATGATCTACGCCAAGCTTGGCACTAATCATGTCACTTGGAATGGTCTATATCCTTTCACGGGATTCTTCTGCGCCATAATGGCGTTGATCGCCCCTATACTCATGAGATTTTCACATGCAGTATATCGCTTCTTCCATGTCGTTTTGCCGAACTTCGTCCGTTATGCTGGCTCGTTACTTTCACACATGGCACAACCATCTATCCAAGGGGATGCACAATCTAAATTTGGAAAATTCATTATTCTAGACCTCTCCGTTTTTGTAGCTTCATTCGTTCTCTCCCTCCTCGTATCAACACCATGGCTGCTGATAGCTTGTCTGATCGCCGGTCTGCTCCTCGTATTTAGTTTTAGTTGGCTGGCTTCACGACATTTCATCGCAACCGAAGAAAAGATATTCGCTTTAGATCTGAGGGTCAATCATGAAAATTTCAATGGCGCTGCCAAATTCTCCGCTGGCCTGTTCGCATCCATCCTAGCGTTCCTAGATTCGCTGCTGTGCCTGCGCTTCCTTGGCCCCATAATAATTCTCATTATAGCTGTAGCGTTCATGTGCTCGATATCGATCGCGTGCTATCTGGGATCTAGGAAGTTCGGCCGGAGGAAAGCTTTCTCTTCAGGTACGAGAGCAGCCCTCCAGCATCCAGTATCTCAAGAACAAAGCCCGGTAACGGCTCTGCATTAAACGTCTTGCCTGTGTTCAAGTTGCGTACGATGCCCTTTTTTGTGTCGATTTCAACTTTGTCTCCTGATTTGAACCCCTCGCTCACGTCGGAGCATGTGAACACAAGTAGGCCCTGATTGATAGCGTTGCGGTAGAATATCCTCGCAAACGATTCCGCCACGACCGCAGAGACGCCAGCTGCTCTGAGTGCGATCGGCGCATGCTCACGGCTTGAACCACAGCCGAAGTTCTTGCCTGCAACGATAACATCTCCCTGTTGCACTTTCCTCGCGAACTCTGCATCGGCACCTTCCATGGCGTGCTTTGCCAATTCGCTGGACTCCCACTTGACCAAGTAACGTCCGGGAATTATCGCATCTGTGCTGATGTCGTCTCCAAAAACCCAAGCACGCGCCATCAAACATCCCTCGGATCGATTATCTTTCCCTTGAGCGCTGAGGCTGCAACTGTCGCGGGAGAGGCCAAATACACTTCAGCTTCGGGGCTGCCCTGCCTGCCGCGGAAGTTGCGGTTTGAGGATGAAATGCAAACTTCCCCTGGGGCGAGGATGCCTATGTGCCCGCCCATGCAGGCTGCACAGGAAGGCGACTCCACAAGTGCGCCAGCCTCGACAAACAGTTTCAGAAGCCCGCGACTGAGTGCGTCCAAGTAAACTTCACGGGAGGCTGGAACAACTAGCATACGCACGTGTTTCGAAACGCGCTTTCCTTTCAAAATTTTTGCAGCCTCTATGAGATCCTCGAGCCTGCCATTCGTGCAGCTGCCCAGAAATGCTTGGTCAACCTCAACTCCCTCCACCTCTCGCACCGCGCTGACGTTGTCTACGCTGTGCGGGCACGCTACTTGCGGCTCGAGTTTCGCAACATCGTACGAAAGTTCTTCTGCATACGTGGAATCTTTGTCGCTGTCGACCGGCTTGTAAGATTCCCTTGTTCTGCCCACGAGCCACCGTTTCGTCAACTCATCCGACGATACGATCGCTGCCTTGGCCCCCATCTCCACGCCCATGTTGCACATGGTCATCCTTCCGGCCACGCTGATGCCCCTCATCCCCTTGCCCACAAATTCTACCGAGCGATACGTCGCGCCATCTGCACCGACATCTCCTATTATTCTCAAGATGATGTCCTTCGGCGCCACTCGCTGCTTGAGCTTTCCATCAACCGAAATTTTCGTACTCTCCGGCACCCGGAACCAGAGCTTCCCTGTTGCGAGAACAGCGGCCATGTCCGTCGAGCCTATTCCCGTTGCAAAACATCCAAGTGCACCGTATGTACACGTGTGAGAATCTGCTCCGGCGATGAGGCGCCCCGGCAGAGCGAAGCCTCGCTCGGGCAAAACTTCGTGGCATATGCCTTCGTTCACATCGTAAAAATTTGGGACGCGTTGCTCGGCGACAAATTTTCTGAGTTCGGCGTGATCGCGAGCCGCGTCTATCGAAGTCGCTGGAGCTTGATGATCTAACACCACGACGACTCTCTTGGGATTCCAAATTTTTTTAACACCAATCTTTTTCAAAGCGTCGACGGTGAGCGGGGCGGTGATATCGTTGATCATCGCCACATCGATCTCTGCCTCGATGATTTCTCCCGGCGCCACTCGCTTTTTTCCCGATGCCCTGGCCAAAATTTTTTCGGCTATCGTCATGCCCATGTGATCACCGACGGATCGCGCCTTCGGACGCCGAGCTGACAGTGCGCGAGTAGAGCGCAAGATACCCTTTTTTGACCCGCGGCTCCGGCTTCTTGAATCTGGAGAGCCTCAATTTGATATCCGAGTCCGGGACCAACAATTCGAGCCTGCGGCGCTTGATGTCGATCATTATCTTATCACCGTTCCGCACCACAGCTATCGGCCCACCCTCGGCTGCCTCCGGAGAGACGTGCCCTACGCAGGCGCCGCGAGTTCCGCCCGAGAACCTGCCATCCGTCACCAGCGCCACGGAGTCCAGCAGACCCATGCCGGCCAGCATAGACGTCGCCGACAGCATCTCGCGCATGCCCGGGCCTCCCTTCGGTCCCTCGTAGCGGATGACGACGACATCGCCCCGCCTGATCCTCTTTCCCAGGATGGCCTTGAGCGCGTCCTCCTCGCAATCGAAAACTCGCGCCGTGCCCTTGCGGCGCATCATGACTTGGGGAACGCCGGCAGTCTTCACGACGGCACCCATCGGAGCGAGGTTTCCGTATAAGATCGCTATCCCGCCCTCGCGATGGTACGGCCTCTTCAACGGCCTTATGACGTCGGAGTCGTAGAACTTCGCAAACCTCAAGTTGTCCCCGACCCTGCGCCCCGTGACGGTGAGCGGGCTGCTCCTCATCAGTTTTCCAAGCCTCTTCATCACCGCCGGCACCCCGCCCGCGCGCTCCAGGTCTAGCATCGTGTGCTCGCCGCTCGGGCGCAAGTTGCATATGTTTGGAACCCTCCTGCTCAACCTGTCGAAGACGTCGAGGCTGAGCTTTATTCCTACTTCGTGTGCGATCGCCGGCAGGTGGAGCACGGTGTTCGTCGAGCCGCCTATCGCTAAATCCACGATTATCGCATTATCGAAGGCTGCGCGCGTCATTATGCTGCTTGGCTTTATCCCGCGGCGGAGGAGCTCGACCACCTGCCTGCCGGTCTGCTTTGCAAGCCTCGTCTTCTTCATGTCCACAGCATGCGCCGTGGCGACGCCGGGCAGGCTCATGCCCATCGCCTCTGTCAGGCATGCCATGGTGTTGGCCGTGAAAAGGCCGGCGCACGAGCCGCAGCCCGGGCAGCATCTGTTCTCGATCTCCCTCGCCTCGCGCTCGCTCATCACGCCCGCCTTGACGGCGCCGACGGCTTCAAATGCACTTATCGAATCTATTTTTTTTCTCTGCCACTCGCCCGGCATCATCGGCCCGCCCGTTAGCATTATCGCGGGGATGTTCACGCGCCCGAGGGCCATCAACATACCAGGCACGATCTTGTCGCAGCTCGCTATCCCCACGACCGCGTCGAAGCGGTGAGCCTCCAACATTAGTTCTAAACTGTCGGCTATCACCTCGCGCGATGGCAGAGAATAGCACATGCCCTTCGTGCCCATGGCTATCCCGTCGCAGATGCCGATGGTGTTGAACTCTAGCGGCGTCGCGCCGGCTGAGCGCACGCCGGATGCTACTGCTTTCGCCAGTTCATTCAGGTGAATGTGGCCCGGGACGACCTGATTGTATGAGTTTGCGATCGCTATCAGCGGACGCTCTAAATCTGCATCTGTTAAACCATCCGCCTTCAAGAGTGCGCGGCGCGGTAGACTTTCCAAACCAGATACAACTTCTCTACTGCGAAGTTTCATCAGCCAGCCTCCTAAATTGTTTCACAGTTGAGATATATTTAGTTTTATGACAGTTACTACGGAAATCTCGGAAATTGCAAAATTTAGATCACAAAAACCCATGTTGATTTCAAGAAAATGCTTTTATACTAGTTGTAGTGCTAGTTACTAGCGGTGGTGCTAGTTGTACTTTAGTGATAGGCCCAAAGCAAAAAAAGAGAATTTCTACGATAGAGATGAAGAATTAAACAAATTGGTGAATTCTTTAAAAGAAGGCGCTGCCCTGACTGTTATTAAAGGATTGCGTAGACTTGGAAAAAGCTCCTTGATGTTCATAGGACTATCTAGCGCTCGCCTGCCTTATCTTCTAATAGATTGCAGACAACTCGAAGAGGTAGCCTATTCTTCACGTCGTGTTTTGATAGAAGTCCTAGAAGAATCTATTAATAATTTTATTAGAGAGCATAGAGGACTCTGGTCCACATTAAAAGAGTATCTAAAAAAAGTAAATGGTATCAAAATAAATGAATTTTCTGTTACATTTAACTGGGGAGGTGAAAATCCACTCAGTACAGTCGGATTGTTTGATACTCTAAACAAGTTTGCAGTCAATCGAAAAATAAAAGTAGTAATAGCAATTGACGAAGCACAACAACTTAAAAAAATAACGAATTTTAACATTTCCAAACTTCTAGCCCACATCTATGATTACAAGGGAAATCTTCAGTTACTTCTAACTGGCTCACAAGTGGGTTTGCTCGATGATCTTCTTGGAATTGACGATCCTTCATCACCTCTTTATGGAAGAGCTAGAAGTGAAATAACTCTAAATCGACTTTCGACTGAACAGTCTATAGAGTTTTTGAAAAAAGGATTCAAACAGTGCAGAATGAAAGTAGACAGTGAAACTATTGAATATGCTGTGAAAAAATTGGATGGAATCATTGGATGGCTCTCTAACTTTGGTTGGCAGTGCTATTTAGAGAGAAAAATATCTCGACAACTAATAGACAAGCTTTTGAAAGAAGCTTCTAAACTTGGATTTAAAGAATTTGAAAATTTTACACTAAAAAGACCTGCTGCAGATAGGTATAATATTATAATGAAACGCGCAGCTAAAGAACCAGCTAGATGGGCACAACTCAAGGTACATTTAGAGAGTGAAACTGGAGCCAAGATATATGATGCCAACCTGACAAATCTCTTAAACGAACTCCTCAAAGCAGGTTTCCTAGAGATTGAAGATGGATTTTATAAAATTGCTGACCCGGTCTTGGCGTATGCTATCTACCCCCAAAAATTAGAATAAAATTAGAAAAGTGTGCATTCGAGACACCATTCTAACTTCTGAAATAATCGCTTACAGGATCTCAAAATAGTCCTGTGGCGCGGGGGAAGGGATTCGAACCCCAGAACCCTATGTGACCAGCGCTCGAGTTATCAAGCGGTCAAAACCTACTCGACCTTAAATTGCGCCCCGAGTTTCCGCATGTCCTCCACAAAATTCGGATAAGAAACAGGGATACTTTCAGCGCCCTCCACGACCGTCTCCCCCTTCGCGACCAGCCCGGCTACGCCCAAAGCCATGGCCATGCGGTGGTCGCCGTACGACTGCAGCTTGGCTTCCTTCAGCTGCTTCACGCCGTTCAGCCTGATCTCGTCGGGCAGCTCCTCGACGTTGGCCCCGAGCTTTCGCAGCTCCGTGGCAAGGGCGCGGAGCCTGTCGGTCTCCTTGAAGCGTAGATGATGAATGTTCGTGAGCCTTGTCCTTCCGTCAGCCACCGCTCCGAGCACGGAGAGTATGGGCACGAGGTCAGGATTGTCGCTGCAGTCGGCTTCTATGCCCGTCAACCCGGCGCCGGTCACCTCGACGGTCTCTCCTCTCACCTTGACGTCTGCGCCGAACTCCCTCAGGAGCTCGACTATCCGCCTGTCCCCCTGGGCGCCGCGAACGTTCAGGTTGCTCACCCTCACAGTAGATTCTGTCAGCGCTGCAGCGCCGAGCACGAAGGCTGCAGAAGAAAAATCTCCGGGTATCTTCAGCTCAAGTGGATGAAAGACCTGCCTCCCGTCGATCTTGAAGTCCGTCAAGCTCTTGTTTCGCCTTATCTTTGCACCGACGGCGTCAAGCACCTCGAGCGTTATCTCGATGTACGGCTTCGACCTCGGCTCCTCCGCCACTGAAAGCGTGACATCCTCGCGCGCGTACGGGCAGGCGATGAGAAGGGCCGATATGAACTGTGAACTCACCGCGCCGGTTATCTCTATGTCACCACCCACGAGGCCTCCACCGACCACGACGGGCGGCCTGCCGTTCGGCCCCTCGCACTTTCCTTTGGCGCCCAACTTCACCAACGCTTCGATCAACGGGCCCATCGGGCGCGTTTTGATGGATTCGTCTCCAGTCAAACGGATCGGTTTACACGAGAGGGCCGCGACGGCGCTCATGATGCGGATGGTGGTGCCGGAGTTCTGGGCGTCTATCAAATCAGTTTTTGGTTTGAGATTTCCTCCAGTACCTTGTATGACCCACGCTTCTTTTGTGCATGAAATTTTTGCCCCAAGAATTTCGGCAGCGTCGATCGTGGCCTTAGTGTCCAAACCGATAAGCGGATCTGTGATTCTGCTTTCCCCTTTGGCGAGCAGCCCCACGGCGAAGGCACGATGGGTGTAGCTCTTCGATGGTGGCGCAACCACCTCCCCGGCCAATTTCGATGGTTTAACTTTAAGCGATGTCATTGTCTCAAGTAAACAATCTCGGAAAGCCTTAATATATGATTTGACAGACTTGATTCAGTTGTGGTGGAAATGAGGACGAATACTCAAAGCGAGCGCCGTTGTCTTTATCGCTAGAGTAGTCCACCGTAGGCCACCAACTTTTTTGTGCTCGGCACACATTTTAATGTGCAAAAGCTTAACCACAAAGGGAGATGGTTCGGTTGTCTGAGATAGGTAAGAGGATAAGGTTAGAACGAATAATAGACAGAAAAACTGGACACACGGTCATAGTTCCCATGGATCACGGCCTAACGATGGGGCCGATAGCAGGTCTGGAGGACATGACGGCGATAATCAACAAGATCGCGGATGGCGGTGCGAACGCGGTGGTCCTGCACAAGGGCATAGTTCGGGCCGGACACAGGGGCTTCGGCAAGGACATAGGTTTGATAATTCATATGTCGGGCAGCACTTTGGTCGGCCCGGACCCACAGAGCAAGGTGCCGATAGCAAGCTTGGAGGAGGCGATCCGGCTGGGCGCTGATGCCGTCTCGGTTCACGTGAACGTCGGTGCTGTCAACGAGCACGAGCAACTCAGATCTTTGGGCGCAATATCCGAGGCGTGCGCCGACTGGGGCATGCCACTTTTTGCGATGATGTACCCGAGGGGCCCGAAGGTGAAGAACGAGTACGATCCGACGCTGGTGGCGCACGCGGCGAGGGTCGGGGCGGAGTTGGGCGCGGACATCATCAAGACGGTGTACACGGGCGACATCAATTCCTTCCGCAAGGTCGTGCGCGGCTGTCCTGTGCCGGTCGTGATAGCGGGTGGCCCGAAGATGGCGATGGACCGCGATGTGTTTCAGATGGTGTCCGAGGCCATGAAGGCTGGGGCGATAGGCGTCTCGATAGGACGCAACGTCTTCCAGCACAAGGATCCGATCGCCATGACCAAGGCGCTCGCGAAGGTAGTCCACGAAAACGCGTCCGTCGATCGGGCGATGCGAGAGCTCAAGCGGTGAAGCCATTGCGAAAGATTCTTTGGGTCAAGGCTGACTGGGATGAGCCTTGGGAGAAGCGAAGACCATTCATCAGCGCTGCCATGGAAGCCGGTGCAGATGCCGTCGTTGTTAGGCCGGAGGAGGCACAGCAAGCGCGGGAACTCGGCACCACCGAAGTTGTCGCGAGTGAATCAGCGCCAAGTGTGAACATTGTGATGTTAAGTGCCAGAATTGCATCATGGGTAGAGCCAGAGACTATCAGAATCAAATCATGGATCGAGCCGGATATTAACAGAATCTTCTCATGGACCAATCAAACAATTAGACAAGCTGTTGAGTTGCGAGGGCAGGGAAAAAAAGTTGCGATAAATGTAGAGGTTACGAACGAAGAATTAGAAAGAGTTGTAGTCCAAGCTGGAAAAGTGGCTGATTTTATCATCGTGACCACTCCAGATTGGAAGATAATCCCACTTGAAAATTTAATCGCTAAACTTAGGCGCACGGGTGCCAAGGTTATAGCCAATGTGAAAGATGCTGAAGAAGTAAAGGTTGCTGTGGAGACTCTAGAGATTGGTGCTGATGGGGTGCTTCTTGATCCACGGGAAAAAGGGCCAAGCGAGATCCGAAAAGTTAGTGAAGTTTTAGAAAGGCTCGCTCGTGGGAAGCTCGAATTGGTCTCGGCAAATGTCAAGGTAGTTCGTCCAGTCGGGATGGGCCACAGGGCGTGCGTGGATACAATGTCCCTCATGATGCCTGGTGAAGGAATGCTCGTCGGCAGTCATTCCAGCGGAATGTTTTTAGTGCACTCTGAATCTCTTCCCAGCAATTTCGTCGAGCCGCGCCCTTTTCGCGTGAATGCTGGTGCTGTCCATGCGTATGTCCGGTTGCCGAACGGGAGGACCAAATATCTATCAGAGTTACGCGCGGGCGATGAAGTGCAGATCGTAAATGCTCAGGGGGAGACGCACGTTGGTGTGGTCGGACGTGTTAAAATTGAGCGCCGCCCGATGCTGCTGGTCGAGGCGGAGCGTGATGGGCAGGTGTTCAGTATACTGCTGCAGAACGCGGAGACGGTAAATCTGGTGAAGAAGGACGGAGCGCCAATATCGGTCACTAAATTGAGGCCTGGGGACGAGGTGCTAATAAATGTCGAGAAAGTCGGCAGGCACTTCGGCGCCAAAGTAGCCGAAACGATATTGGAGAAATGAAGATGATAAAGCTGGGCTCCCGTCAGCTCGGGACACCCGCCGTTTGTGGCGCCGTGATCGGGGAGAGCGTCAGGGCGATGAGCGGGGTGTTGGCAAGAGCGATAGAGCAGGGCGCCGACCTGGTGGAGCTGAGGCTGGACGGCCTGAGCGACGCGGCTGGTTGGGAAAAACTCTTGCATGAAAAGGCGAAGCTGCCAGTAATCGTGACGAACCGCGCGAAGAGAGAGGGGGGAAGGTTCGAGGGCGGCGAGGAGGAGCGGACCAAGGTGATCCTCGACGGAATAGACATGGGCGTCGATTGCGTCGATGTAGAATTGTCAACTGAAAAAAAATTCCTCAACAAAATAGTGCAAGAAGCGAAAAGGCGTGGCGTGAGCGTGCTGATGTCCCATCATGATTTTTCGGGAACTCCGAAGGTTGATGCATTGGTAGCGGTGGCCAAGCGCATGGTGGTGGCCGGCTGCGACATAGCGAAGGTAATTACGTTTGCTGAAACTCCGAACGATGCGCTGGCCATCCTCGATTTTCTGGTCGAGGTGCAGGACGAGGTGAGCGTGCCGGTGATAGCGTTCGCGATGGGCGATGCGGGCAGGTTCACCAGGATATCCGCGCCTCTGTTCGGCTCCCCGATTGTCTACGCGGGGGCGGGCGAGGCCACGGCGCCGGCGCAGTTCGACGTCGCGACCACCAAACGTTTGTTGCGAGAGTTGGGCCAGGTGCCAAGATGACGAAAAAAACCAAATTATTCGCGCTGATAGGTGACCCGGTCGAACGAAGTCTTTCCCCGGAGATGCACAACGCAGCCTTCGATGCGCTCGGGCTGGACTGCGCGTACATAGCGTTGCGAGTGCCGAGCGAGATGTTGACGGACGCCGTGGAAGGAATTCGAGCGATCCGTCTGTCTGGCTTCAACGTCACCCATCCGCACAAGGTGAAAATCATCGACTTGCTCGACAAGCTGGACAGGTCGGCTGAGATGGTCGGCGCTGTGAACACTGTAAAAAATGACGGCGGAAAATTGGTCGGCTTCAATACCGACGGCGATGGGGCGGTTCGAGCGCTCGAGAGCAAAGTTGGCAAACTCTCGGGCAAGAAAATCCTGCTTTTAGGTGCGGGAGGGGCAGCTCGAGCGATAGCTTTTTCGTTGGCGCAGGCCAGCGCGAAGCTCACGGTTGCAAATCGTACGGCATCCAAGGCAAAGGAGCTCGTCGCTACGATAAACAAAAAGCTCGGAGTGAAAGCAGTCCACGTCGCTTTAAAGAAGAACATTTTGGTCGATGAGATAAGGCGTTCAAACATCCTCATCAACGCCACGAGCACTGGGATGTACCCCGACGTCGATAGAACTCTGGTGACGGCTGACATGATGCACCGCGGGCTGATGGTCGACGACATAGTGTACGAGCCGCTTCAGACGAGGCTCCTGCGCGAGGCGAAGAAGGCCGGGGCGCGCACGGTCGACGGCTTGGGTATGCTCGTGCACCAGGGCGCGATGGCGTTCGAGATATGGACCGGGAGACGCGCACCAGTAAAAGTTATGGAGGCGACGGTCAAAAGGGAGTTGCGAAGGAGAGGTTGAGCCATGAAGGTCGCAATCATCGGCACTGGTGTCATGGGCAAGTGGTTCGCGAGCTTCGCCGCAAAAAATCTCGGTGAAGCGATGATCGTGAGCAGGGACTTTGCGAAGGCCAAGCGCGTGGCGAAGGAATTGGGCGTGCGAGCTGAAACGAGGGAAAAGGCAGCGGCCGAAGCTGACGTGGTGCTGGTCGCGGTGCCGATCGCTGTGACACCTGAATTCGTCAAGTCGCTCGCCAAGCAAATGAAGAAGGGGGCGTTGCTCGCGGACATCGCGTCGGTGAAGAGCGACGTCGTCGATGCCATGGAGAAGATGGATGCGGATTTAGAACTCGTTTCGCTTCACCCGTTGTTCGGTCCGGGGGCCACGAGCGTGAAAGGAAAAGATTTCGTAGCGGTGCCCGTGAGACCGGGGAAGCGCTACGCGGAGTTGAAGCAACGTTTGATCAAACTCGGCGCGCGGGTCGCTGAGATGGAGGCTGAAGAGCACGACCGCATGATGGCGATCGTCCAATGCATGACCCATTTTGTGCTTATCTCATACCTCGCGGCGCTCAAGTCGATGGGGGCGGAACGCGTTAAACTGGTGGGTACACCGATGTTTGCCACGTTGCAGAATTTTGCCAAGGCTATTTCCGCGGGCAATTCAGAACTATACGGCGAGCTTCAGGTATCCAATAAGCACGCGAAGCTCGCACGCAGCGCTTTGATCGACGCGTGCTGCTCGCTCGACGAAGCGTTCAAGGCGAACAATGTCGAAGCTGTTCGGAAGATATTCGACGATGCTCAAGAGATGTGGGGAAAAGCTGAAACCCAAGCCGCGTATAAAAAATTGTATGGAAGATTCGAGGGAGAGAAATGAAGGTAGGTGTCCTTGGTCCTCGTGGCACGTACGCGGAGATAGCGGCTCGCGTGCAGTTCGGCAATTCCAAAATAGTGCCTTATCCAACGATCACAGATGTGGTGGGGGCAGTCGTGCATGGAAAAGTGGAGATTGGAGTAATTCCTCTAGAGAGTTTGCGCGAAGGTTCTGTCGGTGAAACTCTAGACACCATAGCGTGGCACGATGTAAAGATTCAGTCGGAGATGGTGGTGCCGATAACCCATTCGCTCCTCAGTGTTCCTGGGGCGAAAATTGGTCAAATAACTCAAGTGCTCTCTCATCCTCAGGCCATCGCCCAATGCCGTGAATTTTTGCACAAAAATTTCCCAAAGGCAGAGTTGATTGAAATGTCGAGCACAGCGAAGGCAGCCGAGCAGGTCAGCAAGCTCCGGCAACCACACATGGCGGTGATCGGCCCCCCAGAACTCGCCAAGCTTTATAAATTGAAGGTGTTAAAAGACGAAATTCAAAAGGGAGAAATTAACCTCACCCGCTTCGTATGCGTGGCAAAAAAAGATAGCAAGCCAACGGGGCACGATAAGACTTCGATCGTCTTTTCGACAGCCGAAGATCGACCGGGTATCCTTTACGAGATTTTGGGCGAATTCGCGGCGAGGAACATCAACCTCACCAAGATAGAGTCGCGGCCGTCGAAGAAGGTCCTCGGCGATTATCTATTCTTCGTGGATTTTGAGGGCCATCGCGAAGATTCGCGTCAGCGCGAAGCACTCGAGGCGATAAAGAAGAAAGTGGCGATGTTGAAGGTGTTGGGGTCATATCCGAAGAAATTCTAGGGGTTAAAAAATTGGACGTCCACAAAAAAATTTTGAAATCTTTGTCCATAGACCCAAAAATCGCAAAAAAGAAACTTTCGACTTTCATAAAACAAAAGGTAGAGGACGCTGGCGCAGATGGCGTGGTCATAGGCCTGAGCGGCGGCATCGATTCTTCCACGAACGCTTTTTTGTGTGCGGAAGCTCTCGGAGCGGGCAAAGTGCTCGGCGTCTCGATGCCCGAGGGGGGAGTGACGAATGCGGCAGATATCTTTGATGCTAAAGAAGTGGCAGTCAAACTTGGCATCGGCTACAGAGCCGTCGACATAGCTTCGACCATCGATGGTTTGCAACGAAACATAATTGATTTCAAAGTTGATGAGCGTTTGCCGGCAGCCAATTTGAAACCTCGCGTCAGGATGGCCATCCTGTACTACTACGCGAACTTGATGAATCGCTTGGTCGCGGGCAGCGGGAACAGGAGCGAACTTCGCGCCGGATATTTCACAAAATATGGCGACGGCGCGGCGGATATCGCGCCCATCGGTTGCCTATACAAGACGCAAGTCAAACAGCTCGCCGCTCACTTGGGGGTACCGCAGAAAATAATCGACAAAATCCCAACGGCGGGGCTTTGGCGCGGCCAGACGGACGAATCGGAGTTGGGCCTGCCTTATGAAAAACTCGACATGATATACGCTGGTTTGGATTTAAAACTGAGTCACGGTGCGATAGCGAAGGCGGCGGGCGTCAAACTGAAGGACGTCGAGCGCTTCATCGAGCGCGAGCGGAAGACCGCCCACAAATTGAAGGTTCTAGAAGTGCCAAAGTTGTAATTATTTTGCTGGCACCAAGTCGACGCACATGCCCGCAGCCACCGTTTGGCCGCCGTGCCTGATAGCAAACCTGCTGAGCTGAGGGATCTCCGCGACGCGTTCTATAACCATGGGCTGATCGATTGCGATGCGCACCACCGCGGCTTCGCCTTTTTTCAGCGACGATGGATTTTCCTCGGTCACTGTGCCGGCCCGCGGGTCGATCTTTTGGAGGATCTGATCGATGCGTCCGGGGATGCTTGCAGCGTGGCAGTGGAAAAGCGGCGCGAATCCGGGCGTGAGTTGAGTGGGTATCGCGAGCACGATTATCTTGGCAGTGAACTCCCGCGTGACGCTCGGCGGCTTATCTGGGTGACCTGCAACATCTCCCCTTTTTATTTCTCCCTTGGCCACGCCGCGCACGTTGAATCCGATGTTGTCCCCCGGCGCGGCCTGCGTTATGCTCTCGTGGTGCATCTCAATCGATCGCACCTCGCCGCTCCTGCCGGAGGGCTCAAAAATGACTGTGTCGCCGACCTTCAGCGTGCCGGTCTCTACCCTGCCAATCGGTACCGTTCCGACACCAGTGATCGAAAAAACATCCTGCACCGGCAATCGAAGCGGCTTGTCGATGGGCTTCTCCGGCTCCCTGAACATTTCTATCGCGTCGTATATCGTGGGCCCCTTGTACCATGCCATCTTCGCGCTGGGCTTCGTGACGTTCTCTCCATCGAACGCGGAGATCGGGATGTAGAGGGGCTTGTCGGCCTCCCTGTAACCGATGCTGCCGAGCAAGGTCGCGGTTTCCTGCTTCAGGCGTTCGTACACATCCTTGCTGTAGCCGACGAGGTCCATCTTGTTTATGGCTACGATTATCTGCCCGACGCCGAGGGTGAATGCGAGCGCGGCGTGCTCCCTCGTCTGCGGCATTATCCCGTCGTCGGCCGCCACGACCAATACCGCGGCGTCCGCCTGGCTTGCGCCTGTGATCATGTTCTTGACGAAATCCCTGTGCCCCGGAGCATCGATGATGGTGATTTCATTTTTCGATGTTTCTATCTTGCCGTAAGAAATCTCGATCGTCACCCCTCGTTCTCGCTCTTCCTTCAGCTTGTCCATCACCCAGGCGAACTTGAACGTCTTGCCTTTGTCGCCCATCTCCTCAAATTTCTTGATCACCGCCTCGCTGATGAGTCCTTTTTCAAAAAGCATTCTCCCTACTAGAGTGGATTTTCCGTGGTCGACGTGCCCTATGAAGACTAGGTTGACGTGGGGCTTGCCCATGCTAGGCTCTCCGGGACTTGCCGGCGCGTTTGAAGTAATTCTCCAAGTTTGAGCGGCCCGCACGGAAGTTGGCGGAGAGTTTTTCAGCGGTCCTGCGCAGTGGCTCCAAATTTGCTTTTACTATCTCAGGCCTTTCCTTCTCGTAGTCGTGTAGCTTATTCGCGATCCTGTCGTATCCGGATGCACAGCTTTCGAACTCATCAAACATAGTCGATATGTTATCGGGTGACCAGTTCTTAAGTACGGCAATATTTTTTGCGTTTTTGCGGACTATTTTCACTAGTCTCTTCGCCTCGTTGTGCAGCTTATCCTTTGTGAGCTTTTCGTAGCCATGTTTTCCGTATAAGAACGATAGGCGGCTGTCGAGAAGCTCGGCATTTATTTTGAGCGAGTTCATGTCCGCGGCAACGATTTGGGCAGCGGCCTGCTTGTCGCGTGACTTCATTCCCCGAAGTCCCGCCGCTGTTTCACCGAGCTCGACCCACGTGTCGAAGTCCTCTACCCGAATGCCGTGGGTATCTATGCGGGGTATGGTGTAAACAAACACGGCGAACGAGGCGAGCACGACGGCCGCTGTGGCCCCGATTACCAGAGGTCGAACCTCACCCGTTACGCCAATAGCTAATCCTAAGCCAATCACAGAGAGCACAAATGCAGCCATAGCAAATGGCGAGACGCGCATATTCACCGAAAGTGAATTGTTGTCGGGCTCAAAAAGCTTTTCGTGAAACTAATTTAATAGTGGGAGGAAAGTTAAGTGGCGATGGCCATCGGCTTAACAAAAAGGGGGTAACGATGTGAGCAAGATTTCACCCAAACATCCGCGCGCGGAGTCCCTGCGCATAAGGGAGCGGCTAGTAGAGGGTTTCAAAGCTGGCTTGGTTGTGTCGGAGGGTTTGGCAGCGCACGGTAGGGGGGAGGCCTTCGACTACATAATCGGGGAGAAAACCGCCGGGCAGGCGAAAAAAGCCGTGGAAGCGGCGGCCGCGATGCTGCTCACGGCAAAGCGCCCCGTGATCTCCGTAAACGGTAATGTCGCGGCTCTCGCTCCAGATGGGGTGGTTGAGCTTGCAGATGCGACGGGCGCAAAACTTGAAGTTAATCTGTTTCATGGGTCGGCAGAACGTGAAGCGAGGATAGCGGAATATCTGCGCAAGCACGGCGCGAAGGAAGTTTTGGGCACAGACAAAAAATTTTTCACGAAGATAGAAGAAATTCACAGCGATAGGAGAAAAGTAGATAAGCGGGGCATCGCTGCGGCCGATGTCGTATTGGTGCCGTTGGAGGATGGAGATCGGACGGAGGCTTTGAAAAAAATAGGGAAGAAAGTGATCGCCATCGACATGAATCCGATGTCGAGGACGGCTCGAGCGGCGGACATAACAATAGTAGATAACATTATCAGAGCGCTTCCACGTCTGGTCGAGGCAGTGAGAAAACTTTCACGATCGAGCCGTGTTCGTCTCCATAATATAGTGAGTGATTTCGACAATACAAAAAATCTGAAGGCAATGGTCGAGTTGATATCGAAGCGATTGAGAAAAATTTCTTGAAGTTTATCTCTTGTAGCTCTTTCTTATTTCAGCCAAAATTCTTTTGACAGTTTCCTTCGGATTCGGTGAATTGTAGATAGCGCTTCCAACTATGCAGACATCCGCGCCAGCACCAGCGACATCCTTCGCGACGCCCTCCTTTATCCCGCCGGCCACGAACAACGGGAAGCGCCCGGCCTTCTTCTTGCCCTCAGCGATGAGCTGTTTTTGATCGTATATACCGCGCCCTCTGAGCCGTTGCTCGCTTATGCCGCGGTGCAGGCAGAACGCGACGTGCGCCTCTTTGCCCTTGAACTCTTTCGCTAGCTTTTCCAACATCGTGAGTGGGTCGTCGCAGTCGATAAAATCTATTAACACCGCTCTGTCGGATCGCACCGCCTCATCGACGGCTTCCCTTATCTTCGCGATGCCACCGACCGCAAGCACAGCAGTGACATCCGCCCCCGCCCTGAAAGCTATCATCGCCTCCAAGTCTCCGACGTCCATCGTCTTCAGGTCCGCTATCAGCAGGGCGTCCGGAGCGACCTCTCGCAGGGCAGGCAGCAGCAAGTCAACACCGTGTCGTTTGATGGCGGGGGTCCCGGCTTCAATTATTCTGGCCCCACCGGCGTACGCTTGTTCCGCGATTTGGCATAGTTTTTTGATATCCGCATCCATGTCGAGCGCAACTTGTAGCTGTGGAAACTTCACCGATTTGAGTTGCATGTTGAACCACATATTAACTACACATTTTTATTAAATACACTTTGTCCAAGCTTGGGTGAAGGTTCTTTATTAACAAAAGACAATTTACTGATGACAACTTCGTGGGGATAATAATGGAGAAAAAAGTCACGACCGCGACTTTGCGCGATATGAAGGAGAAAGGTGAGAAGATAACGGTGCTGTCGGCCTACGACTATCCGACTGCGCGCATGATAGACGAGGCGAGCATCGACGTGATCCTCGTCGGCGATTCCCTGGGCAACGTCATCTTAGGCTACAAGGACACGCTGGCCGTCACCATGGACGAGATGATCCACCACACGAAAGCCGTGGCGAGGGCGGCGAAGCGCGCCTTGGTCGTCGGAGACATGCCTTTCATGTCCTATCAGGCGAGCGTCTCCGATGCCATACGCAACGCTGGCCGCTTCGTAAAGGAGGGCCACGCGGAGGCGGTCAAAATCGAGGGTGGCCGTGGCATGGTGGAAAAGGTGGAGGCGATAGTGCAATCCGGCATCCCCGTGATGGGACACCTCGGACTCACGCCGCAATGGATCCATCAGTTTGGCGGATACAAAGTGAGGGGTAAGAATGAGGCTGCGGCGCGCGCGATAGTCGAGGATGCGGAGAAGCTTGAGGAGGCCGGCGTCTTCAGCATAGTCCTCGAATGCGTTCCTTGGCAGCTCGCGAAGTTGATTACCGAACGAAGCAATGTTCCCACCATCGGAATTGGTGCCGGCCCGTACTGCGACGGACAAGTTCTAGTTCTGCATGATTTGCTCGGGCTCGCTGGGCCGCATGTTCCGAAGTTCGTGAAGCGCTACGCCCAACTCGAGGGCGTGATCAACAAGGCGCTCGTAGAGTTCAGACAGGAGGTAAAGGCGGGCAAGTTTCCCGCGCTTGAGCACAGCTACGAGATGCCGAGCGACGAGTTGAAAAAGCTCATGCGTTCAAAGAGGAGAAAAAGAAGTTCTCGATGATAAGATGAAGAGCGTGGCGATCGCCGAGCTCGTTGATAAACTTGGGCGGCCATATCATGAGTTGCTGGGCATAAATTTGAGGAGCGGCAAAAAAGAAGAAATTTTCAAGTGGTTCATAGCTTCCTCCCTATTCGGTGCCAGGATATCAGAGACCATAGCGATGAAGACATACAAGCAATTTGAAAAAGACGGTTTGCTTTCGCCGGAGCGAATCATAGCTCGCGGGTGGTCTCGCCTGGTGGAGAGCTTGGATCGTGGAGGTTATGTCCGTTACGATTTTAGCACAGCGGACGACCTCTTGGCCCTCTCGGATCTGCTCATGCGCAACTACGACGGGGACCTCAATAGGTTGCATGACCAAGCGAAAGATTCTGCGGATTTGGAGGCACGTTTGAAGGAATTTAGAGGCGTCGGAGATGTGACCGTAAATATTTTTCTGCGGGAGCTTCGTGGAGTTTGGAAAAAAGCTGATCCGCTGCCCAGGCGGCACGTCATACTTGCAGCGCACAACCTGGGCCTTATAAAATCCGCGCGGCCTGTTGAGGCGCTCGATGAACTTCGACGCGTCTGGCTGGTGAAAACGGTGCCGCGGAAAACCTTCGTCAACTTTGAAGTGGCTCTATCGCGTCTTGGTAGGCTCTATTGCAACAAATCAAAATGCGAGGAATGCCCGGTTCACGGGAGTTGCAAACGCTTTTAAGCCCTGCGGAACTCTTTTATTTAGTCGATAATTTGTTAAAATAGAGGAGGTGAACTGAATGGCTTATATCGTAAAGTCTGCGGTCAGGGGTTTGATCAAAGGGATGAGAGCGAGCGAGGACTTCTTCAAGGAATTGGATGCATTGATAATGCGAAGGTGCAAGAGAGCTATTGAGAGAGCGAAGGGGAACGGCAGAAAGACGCTAAGAGGAGTTGACGTTTAAACCCATTCTTATGGTGTCGGCAGACGACTCAAGGTGTAATGGTGCCCAAGTCTCTGCCTTTTTTAATTTTTAGAAAATAGAGAATTTATTTTACTCTTTCAATTTTTCTTCTGCTGAGCGCCTGCATGTACTCCACTTCGATGCCTTCCTTTATCTCACCACGCAGATTCATGGGAATCGGGAGCTCAAAGGTTTCGTAAGTGGACAGATCCATAAGCTGGGCATTGTTTGCGGTGATCGCTAGCACTTGGGCGTTTCCCCGTTCGATGATGGGCACCTCGATCTTTGCGCTCGTCGGTTTCAGAATCGTTCGCTTCTGGTTGTCGAAAAGTCCGACCACGTCGACTTTGGCCTTCGCGTGACCGTGTTTGCCGGGTGCGGAAGTGGTGAACCCAACTATGCGGCAGGGCTCCCCGTCGACGACGATAAATCGCCCCTCTTTGAGTCTGCCGACTTCTGTCATTTCCATTGCCATTTTTGTGCCCCTCTTCTATCTTCGCTGGAGCTTTAAAAACTTGGTGCCACAAAGTTAAAACTCTCAGCCGCAGAAAAAACTGTGGTGCGAACATGAGGGTAGGCATAGTAGCGCGTCCTGATTTACCCGGTGGAGTCAAGCTCGCCAGGATATTGTTGAAGGTCCTCTCGAAGGAGGATGTCGTGCTTGAAAAGAAGCTGGCGGCCAAACTGAGGAAACGAGGAGTTTCGATCGGCGCGATGCGCGTGGATGCGATAGTCACAATAGGTGGAGACGGGACGGTCCTTTTCGCCCACCGGCAGCTGCCAGATGTCCCGATCCTCGGCATAAATATGGGCGGGACAGGATTTTTGGCAGATGTGGCACCAGCAGATGCCGTCAAAGCGATCAGAAAAATGACTACTGGACAGTTGCCGATGAAGGGGCGGGAGAGGCTCGCGACAAAAGCCGCTGGTGAGCGCCTCCCAGACGCTTTAAATGAAGTGGTGATTTCTTCAGCGACGATGGGCAAAAGCCTGGCATTTAAGGTCCTCGTGGATGGAGATGCAGCGATGCGTACGCAGGGAGACGGAGTTGTAATTGCTACGCCGACGGGGAGCACGGCGTACGCGTTGGCGGCCGGTGGGCCGGTCATAGACCCGCGCCTCGATGTTTTTGCTATAGTGCCGGTGTGTGCGACTCATCCGCGCGTCTCGCCTCTCGTGGTTCCGATGACGAGCAAAATAAAAATTGAGCTGACGCGGCCGGATAGAAGGGCGTTTGTGTTCGTCGATGGTCAGCGTGTAACAGAAGTTGGATCAAACGATGAGATTTTGCTATATCGTTCAGAGAAGCTGGCGAAATTTTTTAAATGGCACGGAGAGTTCTACCAAAAAGTCAGGGAGAAGTTGTAGGTGTCACGCGGGGTTTACGTTTTGGACACCTCAGCTGTGATCGCAGGTTTTGTCCCAGGTATCATCAATGTCAGGCAAGTGACTGTGCAAAATGTACTGGACGAGGCCAAGGATTTGTGTTCGAAACTAGAGCTTGAGACCGCCGTGGATGCGGGTAAAATTTCGGTGATGGAGCCGTCCAAGGAGGCATTGGTGGAAGTCAGGAAAAAAATAGGCCAAACTGGAGACCGCGTCTCCGATACCGACGTGAAACTTCTGGCGTTATCGTTGGACATCCTTCGCGGTGGAGATACACCAGAACTCGTCACGGATGATTACGCGATTCAAAACTTGGCGAGGACTTTTAACATACCTTTTAAAAAAATGATGATGCCCGGAATCACAAAAATTTTTACGTGGCGAATGGTCTGCCCGGCGTGCAAACGGAAGTACCCCGTAGACGTTTCAAAATGCGATTTCTGCGGCTCCTCGTTGGTGAGGCGGCGCAAAAACGACTCAAAATAGCCCAATTACTTTGAACGCACCGAACGCTATCAACGCGGCAACAATGGGCGTCAAAATCCAAGCTAGAAAGATGTTTCGCGCGAGCTTCAAATTTACTGCACTTGTGCCTTTCACAAATCCAACGCCAATAACTGCACCTACCACAGCATGCGCTACAGAAGTAGGCATACCCACCATTGCAAAGATGTTCATAACTAGTGCCGCAGATAGTTGAGCCGCAAACGCCATGGCTGGGTCGATTTCAGTCATGCCTTTTCCCACCGTCTCTACGATCCCGCCCCCCCATGTTACAACTCCAACTAGTATTGCTAACCCACCAATGGCAGCTGCTATAAAAGGTGTGACTATATTAGCCCCTGCTATCAACCCAGCGACGTTGCCGATGTTATTAGCACCTAGACCATATGCGACGTAACAACCGCTGGCTATCACTGCAACTTTTAAAATTAGGTTAGCCGTAGCCGGGTTTTTCACGCGCCGCATACCCTTATTGAAGTATTTGTAGATGACAAAGCCAAAAAGTAGTGCAAGAGGTGCGGTGGTTATCCACACTATCCCTATTTTCCCAATTGTGCCCCAGTTTATGGATACGCCCAATGCAAATCCAACCCCAAGTATTGCCCCTATTGTCGCATGAGTAACCGACACTGGAAATTTTAAGAAAGTGCAAACCATCACAAAAACTCCAGCTGATAAACAGACTATCGATGCGACTAGTGGGGTGATAGATCCCGATGGCATAAATTCCTTATAAGTCTGAATCACCTGCCCGCCGCCTATGACTGCGCCAAGGAGAGCAAAAATACCTACAAGGATGAGTGCACGCTTCAAGGTTATGATTCCGCCACCAACCGCAGTTCCTATACAGCTTGCGGCAGTGTTGCTCCCCAAGTTCCATCCTATGTAGATGGCAGCTGCTACAGCGAGGAGAGCGATCAGCTCAATCAATTGTATCGCCAGTGTCCTAAGCCCAGTGCTTCATCGCTATCATTGTTATGATATCGCCAGCGTCCTCGGCCCAGTTGGCAATTCGGCCGGTCCACATTGCGATGTCCCGAAGCTGCAGCACTGTTATGGTGTCCAACGAACGCTCTAGATTAAATATGCTCCTTATTAGCTGGTCCTCGATTGCATCTACTTCCTCCTCAAGCTTGTCGGTGCACTCAGCGATAGTTGCGGCCTTCTCCACGTCAGCTTCGAGCGCTTTTATGGCATTCGTGAGACATTCGACTGTCTCGATCACCTTTGCAGCCAATGTACCGAACTCGTTGACGAGCGCCACGATTTTTTTATCCTTTTTTGTGGCTTGTTTCAACACAGTACACAGTTTTTCTCTTCGAGCAACGGCTTGACCAACATGTTTGACCTCGTCCGCTACTGTATCAGTTCGCTCAGCAAGGTTGAACAGGTCAGACCTGAAAAGCGGCAGAAAAGCGCCCTCGTATAGTTCGCTTTCGAAATTTCGTCTACGTTTATCGGCTTCGTATTCCTGCGTATCGATTTTCGAGGCTACCTTTTCGATCATGTCGTGGTCGTATTTCGAGAGCCCTTGAAAGAGTTCTTTTAACATTTCGGTCGTTTCTAGTACTGCTGCGGCATGAATCGCCAAATCTTTAAATGCTTCTTGTTCTTTTTTTGCCCCGAAGAATGGCATCAAATCACCTCACTTGTTTCTGTGTGAACAAGGTCATAGATGTATTAAATGCTTTTGAAAACGATTAAAGATGAAATATCTCCGCTTCAAGTCCTGTTAAGTTGAGTATGGCAACTGTTTGGCGCCCGGTCAGGTATCCGCAGACCTCGCCGGGGTTTATCAAGAGCGTCTTGCCCTCGACAATTTCTGCCCGATGGTTGTGCCCGCGGACGACGACATCATAGAACCCGCACTTTACCAGCGAGTTCACTACCTCTTCATGCTTGCCGTGGAGCAGCGCAATTTTCTTGCCGCCTAGTTCAAGCGCGGCGAAGTTCCCCAGCGGCGTTATACCGATTTCGCCGAACTTCACGCGTATGAATTCCTTATCGCCCTCGTTGTTTCCCCAGACGATGTGTAGCTTCGCCTTGAGCTTCGTAAACTTCAGCGCGACGAACGGCGAGACCAAGTCGCCGGCGTGCAGCACGTGTTCTACTCTCTCACGGTTGAAGAGATCTATCGCCTTCTCGACGGCGTCCAGCCTGTCGTGAGTATCTGACATTATGCCAATTTTCATGATCCCCACCTCAATACAGACAAGCGCTCAAAACTTAAACTGTTTTGATGAGTTCGAGCACCGCTTTCCCAGCCAGCTCTATGTTTGTAAGCTCTATCTTCTCCGGCATGTCCTCTATGGTGTGGATACAGCGATAGCCCCGTCCTCTCGCGTTGGGTAGTCCAAAAATCTTGCCCAAGCGGGGTTCGAGCTTGCTGGTGCCGAGAGAATCAAAAGTGAAAGTAGTCGCCGGCAGCTTGGCGAGGAGAAATGGGATGTGGTCGTGTCCAGCTAGCACAGCCCACCATAGCTTTGGTTTCAGGCCAACGGATTCACAACATTTCGTCAACACCTCATCGAGCTTTTTGGACGTGCGATGTTTTCGGACGAGGCCATTCCCCTCGACGACGAAAGTCTGCTTCCCAACCCCCACCATGTCCAAGTTGAGGATGAAGTTCTCTCCCTCAAACTTTTGTTTTTCAACGAAGGCTCGCGATCCAGCTAGGCCTTGTTCCTCGGCACCAAACGCCACGAATGTGACTTCTGAGGATAGCTGCAGCTCGTGGGTGACGCGCGCAACCTCCAGCATGACGGATATTCCGGAGGCGTTGTCGTTGGCTCCGGGCGAAACCTGTTTGCTACGTGCGGCCCAGAACATGCCGCCGCATACGGGCAGGAAGATGAATGCCAATATGAGCCAGATAGGCCAAGATATCGGAAGCACGCCAGCCGCTCTGACGAGCAGGAAAATTAGCGCAACAGAGATGAGCGGAATCAAAGCTAGTTTTGCGAAGACCTGCAGCTCGTAGTTGACGACGCATCGCGCCGAGTCGTAGTGGGCCGTGATCATGAGGCGTTTCTTCGAATTTTCTGGTTTGTAAGTGGTGATGATATTTTTACTTTTTTGTTTTGGCATGAGCTTTGGCAGTGATGAAAATACAGCGAGAGCGATCAAGAACACGGCGAGCGCAATGATCCCTGGAAGGAAAAGTGTCACGATGAACGCTGCTGCGAGGAGGCACGCCCCGACCTGTACACGCGCGGCTCTATCGACGAAATCAAACTCTTGCGCCTCGACCTTGTAGCCGTAGCTCTCGAGCTGCTTTTGAATGTACCCCGCCGCTTGCTGTTCACCCCGCGTCCCGGCCAAGCGCGGCCCGATCTCGTAGGCGAGCTTATCTATGTGCTCAAATGCTTGGCGTGGCTCAAATTCAGCCATTTGCTCCCCGCTCTATTTGGTACAAACGATTAATAACTTCAGCTTTAGATTTTTATCTGCGGGGGTAGCCAAGCCAGGTTAAAGGCGCCAGACTCAAGATCTGGTCCCGTAGGGGTCCGAGGGTTCAAATCCCTTCCCCCGCACCACTAAAAATACAAAAACAATCAACTGACCGTCATCGATAAATTTAGACAGGCTTATTTAGTGTGCGTTAGAAGTTGTCGATAGTTGATGGTGTAAATATGCCAAATCCAACTGGACCAACAGACCCCATATTGCGCAGGCTCGTAAGGCATCTACACGAGAGCGGGAAGAAAAACAAGGCGAAGGTCTGGCTCGACCTAGCTGAACGCTTGGAGGCGCCGCGCAGGAGCAGGGCGGAGGTCAACCTCAGCAGCCTGAGCCGTTACACCGCGCAAGGTAGCGTGGTCGTAGTGCCCGGCAAGGTTCTGGCAGCTGGCAGGTTGAAGTATGCGATGTCGGTAGCGGCGTTCAAGTTTTCCCGCGTGGCGCGCAAAAAAATAGTCGACGCTGGGGGCAGCGCCATGACGATATCGCAGCTGCTCGAGCAGAACCCGAGCGGCAAGGGAGTCATATTGATGGAGTGAGATGATGTTGATCGTCGACGCGAAAGATACTATATTGGGGCGGCTTGCCACGTTCGTCGCAAAGCGCTTGCTTGCCGGCGAGCAGGTCGCGATCGTGAACGCTGAGCAGGCGGTGATATCTGGACATCGCAGGGCGACGTTCGACGTTTACGAGGCTTGGCTGCAAACCCGCAACGTAGCGAACCCAAGAAAGGGACCAATCCACCTGAAGAGGCCAGACGATTTGGTGAGGATGACGGTGCGGGGCATGCTTCCGTTCGACAAAAAGAAGGGGCGAGATGCCTATCGAAAATTGAAAGTTTACGTCGGCGCGCCAGCGGAGTTCAAAGACAAGGAGATGAAGAGCCTGCCTGAGGCCAGCCTCGAACGCCTGCGCACGCGACGCTTTATAAGGATTGAAGAGTTAAGCAAACATTTGAGCGCCAAGTTTTAGGTGCGAGCATGAAGACGATAATCTCCGTGGGAAGGCGCAAGTCCGCGATCGCTAGGGCCGTGGTGCGTGATGGCAAGGGGCGCGTTTTTGTGAACGGGCGCGCCTTGGATGTGTACGAGCCCGAGCTCGCCCGCCTTAAAATTTCGGAGCCACTCACACTGGCGCCTGAGGTTGCGAAACTTGTGGATATCGAAGTAGGTGTGAAAGGTGGGGGATACATGGGACAGGCGGATGCTGCTCGGACAGCGATTGCTAGGGGACTCATCGAATGGTCGGGAGATGCGAAGCTGAGGGAAATGTTTAAAAAGCACGACTGGACGTTGATAAAGAGCGATGTCCGCTTCAAGGAGCCGAAGAAACCAGGCGGCCCAGGGGCGAGGGCAAAGTTTCAGAAGAGCTACAGGTGATGAAAATGATGAAACCCATAAGATGCTTCACGTGTGGTAAGCTGCTCGGCGATAAGTACGAAGAATTCGAGCGCCACGTCATAAAAGGCGAGAGCCCGGATCGCGCGCTCGATGAGCTGGGAGTCAAACGCTACTGCTGCCGCAGGATGCTTTTGACGAGCATCGACTTGATGAATGATGTAATGCAGTACAAACGCTGAGAGTAATCGCATGAAAATCGAGTGGTACCACGATTTCATAAATACGAAATACAAGCCTAGAAAAAGTGATATCAAGGTCCTTTTCTACTACGAACCTGCGCAGGGCATCACGAAGGAGGACGCGATAGGGAGGATAGCCTCTGAAAGCTCCTCTGGCACATGGACTACGCTGACCGAACTGCCAAAGCTATTGCCAAAGACAAAGGCCTATGCATACTCTTACGATGGCCATCACGTGAAAGTTGCCTATCCAATTTTCATTTTTGAGGAAGGGTCTGTTCCTGGGATGATGAGCGGGATAGGCGGGAATATTTTTGGGATGAAGGCCGTAAAAAACCTGAAGTTGCTGGACGCCGAACTACCGCTGGAGTATGTAAAACATTTCAAAGGGCCAACTTACGGAAAGGATGTCATAAAAAATATCTTCAAGAGAAAATCTGGGCCCGTCACTGCAGTAGTTCCGAAGCCCAAAATTGGGTACACGGCCCGTGAACACGCTGTGAAAGTCGCATACGCGATTTGGAAGGGCGGAATGGACTGCGTCAAAGACGATGAAAATCTGACAAATCAGAGATTCAACAGGTTTGAAGATAGGGTAAAACTAGTCGCCAAATACAGGGACAAGGCAGAAAAAGAGACTGGAGATGTCAAGGAGGCCTTCCTAAACGTCACAGCGCCAGATTTGAAGGAGCTCGAGAGAAGAATAAAACTCGTTCACGATAATGGCTTCAGGTACTTCATGCTCGATGTCTTGGTGAGCGGATACACTGCTGTGCAGACGGCATCTAAGCTCGCGCACGACTACGGCATGGCCATACACGGCCACAGGGCCATGCACGCGATGATGACGAAAAATCCCAAACACGGCATGTCGATGCTGTACATCGCAAAGTTGATGAGGTTGATGGGGATAGACCAGCTGCACATAGGTACCGTCATCGGAAAACTCGTTGGTAAAAAAGACGAGATCGTCGCCACGAAAGAGATGATTATGCAGCAGCAAGTTGATGAAATTCCGGGCCTCAGGATGCCCCAAAAATGGGGGACGATTAAGCCCATGCTGCCCGTCGCCTCCGGAGGATTGCATCCCGGACTTCTCCCACAGATATTTGATATCTATGGGACGATGGATATCGTCCTGCAGGTAGGAGGCGGGACGCAGGGACATCCGATGGGGATAGAGGCTGGTGCGAGGGCGGTCATGCAGGCAATAGAAGCGTATAAGGAAGGCATCAGCTTGGACGAATACGCTAAAACGAAGAAGGAACTCAAAAGTGCGTTAGAGAAATGGGGCTATATCAAGCCCAAGTAGAGTGGCGGTGATACCTTGCAGCAGAGGTACGTTGTCCAACTGATCACTCCGGAGAAGAAGATGGAGCTTTACGATCGGTATTCTGAGCGCTACCTCTACCAGAAGAAAGCAAACATCTACGGTTGTTGCATAAAACTCCTCACCGAGTTGGAGGACGTGAAGGAGAAGTGGGACGACAATTTTTACACGATGGATGAAAATATTCGTTCCCATGGGCGCCTCGTGGTCCTCAAAGAAAAAAATGGCAAAACCGATGTGAAGTACGACCCCTACACGAACACGGCTTTTCTTACGAACATCGACTACTACGGCTGGATAAAGAGCATCGCGCTCGCGGTCGCCGGCGATGTCCTCGAGGACGAGCACGAGATTTACCACATCCACGGCGCGGCGATCGATGTCGATGGCGTTGGCATTTCGATAATCGCCCCACCAGGGACTGGGAAGACGACGCATTCCTGGGGCATGCTCAGGCTCAAGGGAGCGAGGCTCGTGGCGGACGACTGGTTCTTTGTCAGGCTGTTCGAGCGGGGTTCGTTAGCCTTCGGCTCGGAGAAAAATTGCTACGTCGAGGCGGACATCGGGAAGATATGGGGCGAGTATGAGAAGCTCGTCGAGAAGGTGCGCTTCGATGAAAGGGGAAGGGCAGTCATCAACGTCAGGTGGATCGTTGGAAGTGGCGGGGTCATACCCATGACCACTCTGCGAAAGATCATCCTCTTGAAGAGGAATGCCGGCGACAGGAGGGTGGCCAGGAAGATCAGCCCGAGCGAGGGTTTGGAGTACTTGGTGAAAAATGATTTCTGCAACCCGCACCAGCTGGTCAGGGACGAGAGGAAGAAAAAACTAAGGAAAAACTTTTTTGAAAGGCTTCTCGGTCAAACGGAGGTCTACCTCGTCAACACGGTAAAGCCGCCGCTGGAAACACATCGTGCGATAGCGAAGCTGATCAAGGCGTGAGCTAGAAGCTGATTTATGCTTTGAAACAATTTATTTTGGGGCCGTGGGGTAGCTTGGTCTAGCCTCCCAGCTTGGGGTGCTGGTGACCCGAGTTCAAATCTCGGCGGCCCCACCACTATTACAGATTAGATTGGTAACGTACAGTAATGTTCATTAATTTGAATTAGCGTATTCCGTGTGGATTAGCTTAATAATGACTGAATATCCTATTTTTCGCATAAAAAGGACTTTTAACACGATATTCGTTCTAATAGTTGGCTTTAAACGTCCGAAAGCCTTAAAAAAGTGGCCATAAAGGTAATATCTGGAGGTATGACGTGAGAAAAGCTATTTTGGTGCTTGTGATTTCTCTGGCTTTTCTTTTCAGTTTTATTCATATAGGGCCTGTTGTTGCTCCTACTCAAAATGACATGGGGGCAGGCGGGGATGCTGGTAATACCTTCGATACGGCAACGTTGATAAACGCTGGCAGCGGGACTGGTTATCTTGACTCGACCGATGAGGTTGATTATTATAAGATTAGTGTCAGCGTGGGGCAGTCAATTAGTGTCAGCATGATGTCGCCTTCTGACTCTGATTTTGATCTCAGGCTTTACGATTCTAATCAAACGCAAGTTGATTATTCCAATTCTAGCGGCAGCGTGACCGATACAGTCACTTACACTGCGACCACTTCTGGTTACTTCTACGTCAAGGTTTACCTATGGAGTGGCTCCGGTACCTATTCGATGGTCGTGACTATTATAGGTGGAGAAGTTACCACTCAGAATGACATGGGCACTGGCGGGGATGCTGGTAATTCTTTGAGTGTTGCGACGCAGATTGCTGCGAACACTTCGGGCACGGGTTATCTTGATTCGACTGATACGGCTGACTATTACAAAGTTTCAGTCACGTCGGGTCAAACTGTTAGTGTTAGTATGACGCCGCCGTCGGGTTCTGATTTTGATCTTAAGCTTTATGATGCGAATCAATCTCAGGTTGATTCATCTACTCTTGGTGGGAGTCAGACTGATTCGGTTGAGGCGATCGCTAGTTCGACGGGTTACTACTACATCCATGTCGAGCAGTGGAGTGGTTCTGGATCTTACTCGCTTGCTGTTACGGTGACGGGTGGTGCAACTCAGGATGATATGGGTACTGGTACTGATGCTGGTAATTCTTTGAGTGTTGCGACGCAGATTGCTGCGAACACTTCGGGCATGGGCTACATCAACGAAACGGACACGGCAGACTATTACAAAGTTTCGGTCACTTCTGGCCAGACCATAAGCGTCAGCATGACGCCGCCATCGAGTTCGGACTTTGACCTAAAGCTCTATGACACGAACCAATCACAGGTCGACTCATCAACCCTAGGCGGCAGCCAGACCGATACAGTAGAGGGGACGACCACCTCCTCTGGCTACTTTTACATTTACGTTTACCGATGGAGCGGCTCTGGCATTTACTCAATGACTGTCACGGTGACGGGTGGTGCGACTCAAAATGATATGGGCACGGGCGCGGATGCTGGCAATTCAATCAGTGCTGCCGCTGCAATTGCCGCCGGTAGCGGTACCGGTTACATTGATGACACTGACACTGATGATTATTACAGGGTCAATGTGAATTCTGGTCAAACTATTAGTGTCGAGATGATGCCTCCTTCTGGTTCTGATTTTGATCTCGAGCTTTATAATCCGAGTCAATCACTTGTCGATTCTTCCACACTTGGTGGGAGTCAGACCGATTCGGTTGAGGCAACCGCGACTTCAACGGGTTATTATTACATTCGGGTTTACCAGTACAGTGGTTCTGGCATCTACTCGATGATTGTCATGGTGACTGGTGGTGCGACTCAGAACGACATGGGCACTGGCGGGGATGCTGGTAATTCGACTAGTTCGGCAACTACGATAGCTGCAGGCAGTGGCACCGGTTATATGGACGATCAAACAGACACGGATGATTATTACAAGATCAGTGTCGCCGCGGGACAATCGATTAGTGTTAGTATGACTCCTCCTTCTGGTTCTGATTTTGATCTCGAGCTTTATAATCCGAGTCAATCGCTTGTTGATTCCTCCAGACTTGGTGGTAGTCAGACTGATTCAGTTGAGGCAGTTGCTAGTTCGGCGGGTTACTACTACATCCACGTCGAGCAGTGGAGTGGTTCTGGCATTTACTCAATGATTGTCATGGTGGCCGGTGGTACAGCTCAGAACGATGCGAACTCGGGTCAAGATGCAGGTGACAGCTTCGCGCAGGCCCTAACCATCGGGGCTGGTAGTTACGTCGGTTTCGTCGATTCAACAGACATTAACGATTATTACAAAGTGAATCTGAGCAGCGGGCAGACGATTGATGTTTCTCTGATGCCTCCGTCGGGCTCGGACTTTGACCTTTACTTGTACGATCCAAACCAAACACTGCTCGATTCTTCCACACTCAGCGGAAGTCAGACCGATACAGTTTCTTATGTGGCAACTTCTTCTGGAGATTACTACATCCGCGTTAAGCAGTGGAGTGGTTCTGGAGTTTATTCGTTCACCGTTTGGCTATCTTCTGTCTCTGTCCAAAACGATTGGAGTTCAGGTACCGATGCGGGCAATAGTCGCGATCAAGCGCTTGCCATAAGTCCAGGGAGTGGGACTGGTTACGTGGACAGCACTGATACAAATGACTATTATAAAATTAGTGTAGCAGTAGGTGCTGAAACAAGTGCAATACTAACGCCACCTACTGGGGCGGATTTCGATCTTTATCTTTACGATTCGAATGGGGTTCAAGTTGATTCCTCAACACTCGGCGGGAGTCAAGTAGATACAGTCACTTACACTACGGTTGTTGCGGGAGATTTGTACATCAGAGTTTACAGGTACAGCGGCGAGGGCACATATTCGCTTCAAGTTTCAACGTCTTCATCGAATGTTTTGGCTGAATCTCCACACCCATACCCGAACGATTACGATCAAACATGGACGATAAGTCAGGCGGGCGCGGGTAAGATAAAGGTGCACTTCACCCAGCTGGATGTAGAGAGCAACTGGGACTATGTGTACATCTACGATGGAAACAACAACCTCATAACAACTTACACAGGAAGTTACCGTGACATGTGGACGGATTGGGTGACTGGTGATACAATAAAGGTGAGGCTTGTCTCCGATTATTCTGTGACTGGTTATGGTTTCACCATCGATAGTAAAGAAACTGGAGCTGCGCCACCGCCACCGTCAGGCAACAAATTTGCGATCCTCGTGGGTGTGAACGATTACATCGATCCAATGATCAACGACCTCCCCGGCTGCGTCGAGGATGCGGCTGACTGGAGAACGTATCTCGTCTCTAAGGGATACCAGATAAGCTACTTCTTGGCCGATGCTCAAGCTACCGAGGCGAATATCAAACAGGCGATAGCTAACGTGGTGGCGCGGGCAGGGTCTGATAGCACGATCGTCTTCGCGTTCTCTGGTCACGGGGCGAAGTCCGAGGAAGTGGGCCTGTCCGCTGGAAACTCGGTTATTTGCACCGCCGACAGCGGTTGGGGAACAAGTGGCAACCTAACTGACCTAGAGCTGCGCGATGCTTTCGCCAGCTATCAGGGAAGACTCATGGTGTTTTTGGACACGTGCAGGTCGGGAGGCATGAACGAAGTCGCCACAGGCAACGCGAATAGATACATGACCACCGCTTGCACCGACGACGGGTACGGCTTCGGCATACCTCAGTACCAAAATGGTGCGTGGGGGTATTGGTTTGTCGACAGAGGATTGGTTCGCGGAGGGTCGGGCCATCTGGACATGGAGGGCAACTTCGCGTGGGCTAAGCCAGCAATGATTAACGATGTGCTGGTTGGCACAGAGTACAACACTCCGAACAACTACCCGGAGCAATTCGATGGCGACCCAGACCCAGCCAATCTATTCACGCTATAGGGTTAGGAGTTATGGGGGAGAAAAAGTGAATGCAGGAACAAAAATGGCAGTAGTAGTTGTGGTTGTCGTAGTGTTAGTTGCATGTGTTGGCGCAGTTTATCTTGTTACCCGACCGGCTGGAAAACCATCTGAAGAGGCAGGAAAACCCGGTTACCTCGAGATGCCTGTCCAAGAAATCAAGAATGCTTTGGCGACGAGGGAAGGGGTTTCAACTGAGAATGTAGAAATTCAATTCTGTGAGCTGGCGAGTGAAGCAGACAACAATCATTTCGCCGCTGGCGCGATAGTAGGTGGCAGCAAATCCATTGTTATAATGTTCGACAACAGTACTAGCCAAATATCTGTAGAAAATGATTACACCGCGTCCACCGCCGACGAGCTTTTGGCGATATCCATCACCAAAAGGGAACTTTCGAAGTGGACCGGGAACAAGGTAGTGGCTGGCTGGTTCCAGAGTGTAACTGGCGGGTACACTTTCGTTTATTATGACGGCTACTCCACGAGATTCCAGCGTTGGCTATTCGGTTACGGCACGGTGTACATAGACAATCGAAGCGTGGTGTGGGGCGCCCACTCGGTGTAGTTGAGTAGTCTCTACAAAAAAGCGAGCGAATATTCACGTGTTCTATTTATATTGAAGTTTTACATTCTTCGAACTCATGATAAGCGTAGCTTACTTAAATGCTGATAACGATGTTTGGTGGGCGATGCGATGTCGGCAATAATCAAGAGCATAGTTGCCCGCAAAATCCTCGATAGCAGAGGCAACTCCACGATAGAGGTAGATGTGGTGGCGCGGGATGAGTCTAAAAAAATAACCGGCTTTGGGCGGGCGGCGGCGCCAAGTGGAGTGAGCAAGGGCAGGCATGAAGTGGTCGCATTTCCAGCGGGTGGTGTAGATACATCCGTCAGGGCGATAGAGAAGTTGGTGGCTCCAAAACTTGTTGGCGTGGTTGTGGATGAGCAAGAAAAAATTGATTCGCTTCTCCATAAAGTGGATGGGACTTCGAACTTTTCCAAGATCGGCGGCAACGCGGCGGTCGCGGTTTCCATCGCTGTGGCGAAGGCAGCTGCTTCATCGCGTGGCGTGGCGTTATTTAGATATCTGAGTGGCGGACGGGCGACCAAACTGCCGTATCCGCTCGGCAACGTGCTCGGCGGCGGGGCTCACGCTGGAAAGATGGCTCCGGATATCCAAGAGTTCATCGCCATACCGGTTGGTGCCAAGAAGTTTGTCGATGCGGCGTTTGCAAATACACAGGTCCATAAAAAAGTCAGAGAATTGATAGAGATTAAGGACAAAACATTTACCGGCGGAAAGGGTGACGAGGGCGCCTGGGCCCCCAACCTGGATAATTTGGCCGCCCTCGAAGTTGTTTTTGAAGCCTGCGAGAAAGTCAGCGGGGGGATTGGGTTCAAGGTCAGGCCTGCGTTAGATATTGCAGCTAGCAGTCTCTATGACAATAAAAAACAGATGTATGTTTACGAACGCGAAGGCAAATCCCGCGATGCTGGAGAACAAATAGATTTTGTCATTGATTTGATTGATAAATTCAGGCTTTTCTATGTAGAGGATCCGTTGCAAGAGGAAGATTTTGATGGATTTGCTGAGCTGACGAAAAAAATAGGTAAGCGATGTTTGATATGTGGCGATGACCTTTTCGTGACGAACGTCGCTAGGATCCAGAAGGGCATGAGAGTTGGCGCGGCGAACGCTGTGCTGATAAAGCCGAATCAAATAGGGACGCTGACGGATGCCTTCAAGGCCGTGCAGCTGACGAAGAAACATGGCTGCGTGCCGGTCATATCACATCGCTCCGGCGAGACCCCCGACAAAGCGATCGCACACCTCGCCGTGGGCTGGGGCTGTCCGATGATTAAGACGGGCGCCGTCGGTGGCGAGCGGATAGCTAAGCTTAATGAGCTAATCCGTATTGAAGGAGAATTAGGCAAAAGTGCAAGGATGGGGGAATTGTCCTTACGAGGGTGAGGATTCCCTTCTTTAGAATCAGACCTTTCAGAAGTGTCTTCTAGTGCCTCTACAGCCTTCTTTAAAGCATTCTCACAAATCTTGGAAGCATTTAATCCTACTTCATGTGCTTTCTTGACCAGCTTTTTATCCACTTTAACGGTTGTTTTATCTCCCATCTTTATCGATATACTCTGGTATACTTGGGTATATAAATTCTAATTTAGATAAATAGTTCTATGAAAAGAAAAGAAATAATAACCACGATTCTTATTGCGTTTGCCGTTTCGGTAATAGGTGGATCAATAAGTGGATTAATAGTATATCGTCTTACACATGAAACCCAAGAAACACTTTATGTTGGTAGTATTTCCTTCGAAAATATGCCAAATAAAGTTTCGCCGGGAGGTTATGATCCTATTAAACTTACAGCGTGGGCTGATCCTAAAGGTACCTATGATATTGAACTAAGGTTGTATTATGAGCCTGATAACTGCGAAATACTTGGAGGAATTAGAGAAGACTTGGCACCACTTCCTAAAAATGTTTGGGTACCAATTTTTTACCCACAAGAAAATCATAGTTCTGCGACTGTATTAGCTATCCTCTGGAGTCCTGACGGGCGTATGATAGCAGCAGATTCTGTTAATGTTGAAATAGTTTGAGTCAACCAGTGATAAGAATCATATTTTGCTCTGACCCAATCCACAGGAATTCTAATCAAGGCAGTCATTTGTTATCTGCCAATTGTAAAGCCCAAAAATGTAGCAAAACAATAAAAATTATATCTCAACGGGTTTTGCATTGTTCGCTCTAACCCACTTTAATCAAAAGAGTCAATTTTCACTAATCTACGAACAACGCATAATATCCTACATAGGTAACTTTGATAAAACGCACGATCTTGGGAGGATTTACGAAGCACACAATAAACTGTTAATTCTTGAGGGACCGATTCTAGATATATATACATCCTATCAAGGGTTCCATGTCAAATTTAGCGTCTATAGAGCTTACAGGTCGCATTAACACAATAAAAGGCTCTCGTTATTGTCTATCAATAGATTATTACGAACATTACGTTAATCATTAATGAATAGCCTCGATAATAGCTCCAATTCTAAAATGAACAAAGGGTCGGGTATCGTTAGACATAGCCTCAATTCCTATTTGCCTTCTATTTACAAAATAAGCAATAATTGAGCTTAGAAAGGCGTTTTTTACTCCTAAACTCCGATTTTTTGTTTGCCAATTTTTTAAATCGAATCCGTTAATATCTAGCACCATTAACAATTCTTGGAATAGAACATGTCAAATGGGCCAAAGAAACCATCCAACCTAGAGGAATTTAAGACTGAAGTGGAAGAATATATATCTTCACAAGGGGCCGTGCTTCTTTCAGAGTTATCAAAGTATATGGAAGCTAAAAAACTTGTTTATGGAAGAGCTACTTCTTATCTGCTTCATGAAAAAATATCACTTCAGAATACCGACAATGTTCTATGCCTTCCAACCGGCAATAGGGCTAACCCCGTAGTAAAGGAATTATTAAGATTGGGGAGGGAGGACCCACGATTCAAGGGTGATCTCACATACAAAGTGATTAGTGGATATGTTATTTTCTATGACTCGAATATATCTCAAGAGAAAATCTTAACCGATACGACACTCCTTGACAAAATTGAAGCTGATTTAAGACTTTCTAAAGTAAGAAAGGAGATGGGTAATTGCCTAGAAGATGTAGTTTTCGAATTCTTTTCTGATTTAGGAGCGTGCCCCGTTCATAATTTTACTACTCCAGAAATAGCAGAAGCCAACCTTGGCGACATAGATGTCTACATTCCCAAAAAAAGGATTCTTATCAGGAAAGAACCCATGGATCATAAATTATCTGGGCTAGGTTTACAAAGAGAATTGAAAGCGCCCATTAATGTGGAGTGTAAAAATCAGTTCTATTGTGCTAGAGACCAAGACTATAGAAGGTTTACTTTGCGTGCAGAAATTGTAAAATCTAATTCTATACTATCAATTATAACTTTGACTGATTTGAATATTGTAAAATCTGCTCTAATTGGATTATGCGGAGCATTGGGAATTGGCGCTGTTTCACTTACGCCGATCCCTTTGGGACTACTCCATGGATACGACAACAAAACTGATAAATTTATACCTTACAGAATACTGGCTGGGCAACTTTACTACTCAGAAGATTTCTACAACAAAAATGGGAAGAGCCTTGAGATTTTACAAAAACATCAACGGGCGTTAATCGGTAATTCGGGAAAGAAACAACTTTTAGAATTCCTTGGAGAATTTATCGAAGTAAAGTAACATTTTTACAAAGTTACATGAAGTGGAATATAATTTTCAAAGGCAACCGTGCCAGTTAAAGCAGTTTATTTAGTGATGGCATTTGTTTCTTCAAAACCTGATATGCTTCATTAAACATCTTGGCTTCCTTTTCAATGTATTTGATTATTTCTGAATATTTGTGTTCTTTGTATAACTTGGGGACATCGACCTCAATCAGCGAACCTTCTTTGTCAATCACTCTATCATAACCTCGAAATTGGCCTTGGTTAATTATCACGAGAACATGTTTAAGGTCTAAATGTGGTCTACCGTAAAAATACTCGATGTCTAAGCCCTTCAAACCGTATTTTTTAGCTCTGTAGCTTAGAAACTTGAAATCGAAACCCAAATTTTTACCTATTGGAATAAAATCGAAAGGATATTCACATTTAAAAATTAGAAAGAATTTCTCCAAAATCTCCTTTTCTGAGGACTCCCATTCCTTCAATATCTGTAAATCGCTTACGGGCTTTCCTGTAAATCTATCTAGCTGTTGCCATTGGATAGTTATTATTTTGTCTGATAGAGGATTGATGCCTGTAGTCTCCGTATCAAAATAATATTCCACCAAATTTACTCACTCCTTCATATCTAGTTTCATAAAAACTCCTCATAACTTTTTGGTAGAGATGACCGAAAGTAATATCGGAATTGATACCCTTTCATTTTGCATAGATTTCAATTTTCTCACGCAATATTTTTCAATTTTTTCTTTGATCTGCCAACTTTATAGCCTAGCCTGCTTTCCTCTTCGCGCTCGATCTCCTCTTTAACCTCATCGCTCAAATCGTCTATATCCATCTCGCCTTTCTCGATCATCTCACGATAGCGCCTGATTTTGCTCAGCCGTTCGATTTCTTCTTCTTTGTACATTATAACTACCAGAATACACTATCCTTTTTACTTGAGACAGAATTGAATTTAAAATTGTGTTCAAGTTTTACTTTTAATATTGAAGAATCAACATTTTGCAAAAGCCCAATGAAATACATTTTTCTAACAGTCATCTATATCCAATCAGATACTTTGAATGAATGCTAATTAAACCTACATTAAACCTGTTGGAGAAAAAAGCTAAGCAAGGGCTTTATGGCTGCCAGCCGAATCTTGATGGAGGAAGTGGTGCCTTGGATGATATTCAGTTAGTCACCATAATAATGGCTCTATATGGGGCTCTACTTTCGACCAGCCTGGCAGCGTATAAGTTCTACGAAAACTGGAGGAGATTGAAAGTAAAACTATCTTATGGTTCTTATGGTCCATCTTCTGGTTCTTATGGTTCTATACGTAGTGGTCCTAGCCAAATATATCCGGTTTTATTATTGTCATGTTCTAACCTTGGAAAACGCCCAATTACTCTGAACTCATACGGCTTTGCCTTGCCCAATAAGAGGAACTATTTTTTTCAAAACGAGTCTTCTCAGAGTTTTCCCTGCACGCTATCGGATGGGCAAGGCTGTATAATGGTTGTTGGTTCAAAAAAGGTAACTGAATTACTTATTCAAGAAGGCTACAAAAATAGTGTCCAAATTAAAGGATTTTTTGGCGATGCATCTGACAAGAAACACTACGGGAAGAAATTCAAATTTTCAATCCGCTAGTATCAACAAACCATTGCCATTCATCAACGCCATTCGGAAAGAGCTGCAGAAAGCAGAAGAGATTTTGAAGCATACGATTTAATCACGATTGAAAAGAAAGGACTAGGTAAGCACTTTCAATCCTGCCTTGTCATAAATCTCCTTCGGTCTCTGGAAGCTCTAATAGTAAGAAAGAATACGAGAAGATGAAGAAGGCGTTGAAAGAGTAGAATAAGGAAAGAGACTATTGGTAAAACTTGTTCGTTAAAAAAAGAAGCTAAATATTTACTTACAATATATATTTTGATAGCAGCGTTTATGGTACTTTTACGTTTGTGCCATTACGTGTTTCCTTGTCTTTCACGAACGAAAGAAATTTAGGTATTTTAGGATTTTTTTTGCCGAGTGATTCCAGAGTAATCTGACCTGGATTTGTTGCTCCTACTGGAATGGGAAAAATCCGTTGTTCGTTTGTCCAAACCATCTTGACAAATCCATCTTTTTGAAACGTTTCATTTACCTCTTTTATAGCTGGTAGCAGCTGTTTTTCTATCCATTTATCCATAACACGTAGGTTCATAATACGCTCATTTCTTAATGCTACGGAGGCAACGGCATAGCAGTATGTAACGACAGTAACATCCTTTGGTTTGTTGTTGATAAGGAGATTTAGGATATCTGGTCGTTTTTTCATCTGCTCTTCAAAAAAGAAATACACTGGGATGTTCTTATCTTTTATTTCAACAAGTTCTTCTAATAATCTGAGAAGGCAAAATAATGCAGGATGTACATTTTTATCTATTTTAATGTGTTCTTTCACACGCTTTCCATTGACCTCAATGTGATAGTCACCCTCCTTCTCGTGGTCATCTATTTTACAATTAAATCTGCTATCTTCTTGATATCTTACCACGGTTATTGTCCGCCTCCTTCTGATGTGAATAAATCGAATGATAATTTCACCATCTTTCAAGTCCCACTTTCCCTCGATAATCTGCTGATGGACTTCAGGGTTGAATTTGACATGTTTGGCATAGCCCAAGTGCTCTTCAGGGTTCGAGTCAATCGTTAATCTAAGAAACCCATCATCTTCCGGATTAGGGAAAATGTTGGTATATCTCATTCGAATCAACTTCACTTTATATCGTTAATATTAAATAAAGAGACATAAGGGATTGAATGCCGAGAAGGAGCAGATTTGCGACTAGAGGACAACTTGAATATCTAAAACGTGATATCAAGAAGAAAGAGAAGTTGAATGGATTAGATACAGTATTTTTGACGGTAGTTTCGTTCATTGGATTATTATCTTCTGTGATTCAAGCGCTCCCAGGTGATTTGGATAAATTTTTAGCTTTTTTCCCATTGTTAATAGTCGGTTGGGTATTTCCACTTTTAATTTATGGCTATCGGGTAATTCACCCATTGCCATTAAATAAATCATTGATCTCCCATTTTAGGGGTTGGGCTTATTTTGGTTACGGTTTAGTTGGCTACGTAGCTATTTCAATAGCTTTTCTTTTGAAGTTGAATACTTTCAAAGATTTTATAATAATAGTAGGAGGAGTGTCTATTGCCGCGATTTTACTTGCCTTCGCTGTTTTAAGAATATGGGCAAACCAATTGTTTATATCTTTATTTGGATACAGAAATGTTCCTAATTATAGAGATATTTTTCCGTCCACTATTGTAATATTTTTAATGGGTTTATTTTCTTTCTCAGGTTTCCTCTTTGCCTCAGGGTACATTTTACATGCTTATACAATAATCTCGCTAAACTTGGCTCTGCTTTTAGGTATTATCGGTTTAGTACTTTTCATTTTGGGTTTTGCTAGCCTGGCATACAATGAAAAGATGATAGATAAAAGAAAGATGGCAAGTGTGTTTATTATTTCATACGTGATTTTGGGTTTAATTTGTTTAAAAATACTTTTCTAGAGAATTCTCAGGTTTGCTTTATTATATATTTCCTTTAGTCTTTCTGGACTGAAGTCTGTATAATGTCTAGCTAGAACGGATTTAGGTACCCTTCCACAGAAAGCATCTACATATACTTCTTGAACCCCCTTAGAAAGCATCTCACTACAGAACCATTCCCTAAGCATTTGTGGAGTAAGGTGTATTCCACTGTCTCTAGATACTCTTGTGAATGTGTCTCCTAACTTGGCTCTTCCAATGTCAAAGACTTTAGACTCTGGAGTTAGTCCCTTTCTAGTCGAAAGATGCCTTTTCAGCTCAAGTTCAGCTTCTGGGATGTAAAACGTTAATCCTTGTGTTTTTGTCCTTGTGCTCTTAGACGGTCTAATCATTCTTTTTTCAAAATCTATATCGCCCATTTTGATTTCTAACAATTCACTTTTCCTTAAGCCAGTTGTCAGAAACATTTTGAATATGGCCTTTTCTCTGACCGTTCTAAGCTTGCTATAGAATCTATCCAGCTCTTCTCTTGATGGAATTTTCTTCATTTTGTAGGGTATGCTCGGAAATCTAAAGCTTTCAACGATATTCTTCTTCTTTAGGAAATCACCCACGAAAATCTTCATTGCTTTTAGAGCATTTGCATATGTATGGGGGCTCTTTCCATTGTATCTGGATAAGAACTCTCTAACATCACTGTCCGTAATGCTTTCAAGGGGCTTGTTAAGGTTTCTAAGGAATGCTTTAACAAAGGTCCTATGTATCACAATGGTACTCTTCAACAGCTGTCTATCGATGTTACAGAACTCCTCAAAACTCTTTATAATACTATGGAAATCATTTATTCTAGTAGAATCACATAGGGAGCTTAATGAGCTAATCCGTATTGAAGAAGAATTAGGCAAAAGTGCAAGGATGGGGGAATTGTGGAAATAGAGGCGGAGATGGAAGGCAAGGAGTGGCTGACCGAGATGGATCAGTACCTCTCGAGCGGCGTCCATATCGGCACTAGGCAGAAGACTGGAGCTATGGCGCCATTCATTTATCGCGTCAGGCCGGACGGGCTCTATGTCCTAGATGTCAGAAAAGCTGATGAGCGCATACGTGCGGCTGGAAAGCTGCTGGCGAAATTTGAGCCGTCGCGCACGGCCGTGGTTTCAGCTAGGCAGTATGGCCAGCAACCGGTGATAAAATTTGGGGAGGTCACGCGGGCGGTGGCTATAGCTGGGAGGTTCATCCCCGGCACATTCACAAATCCTCGTTACAAGGGCTATATGGAGCCCAGCATCCTGATTGCGACAGATCCGCTCGCGGACGAGCAACCGATATCTGAGGCCGCTGAGGTCTGCATCCCCGTGATCGGGTTGTGCGATACAGATAACGAGACCGCGGATATCGACGTTGTTATCCCCACAAATAATAAAGGCAGGAAGGCGCTCGCGCTCGTTTACTGGCTGCTGGCACGTCAAGTGCTTCGTGAGAGGGGGGAGTTGGCGCCAGATGCGCCGTTCGAGGTCTCGGTTGAGGAGTTCGAGACAAAATGAGCGGCGAGCAGGTGCGGCATCCTGCGGTTGCTGGGCAATTTTACGCGGGCACGAAATCAGCGCTTTTAAAACAGATTGAATTGTGTTACACCCATCCTCATGGACCAGGCAAAGTACCCAAGGTTCAAGCCGGCAAGAGGCGACTAGTCGGTTTGGTTTCCCCTCATGCTGGTTACATGTACTCTGGCCCTGTCGCTGCTCATGGATTTGATTATATGGCACAGGATGGCAAGCCAAACTCAATTGTTATAATCGGACCGAACCATACTGGCATAGGTTCTGGCGTTTCGATAATGACATCAGGTAAATGGCGAACTCCACTCGGTGATGTGGAAATAGATAAACAGCTTGCGGGTTCAATCAAACAGTCTTCGGACATCATCGACGAAGACGCTGACGCGCACGCGGGGGAGCACTCGTTGGAAGTGCAACTTCCATTTCTGCAACATTTGTTCGATGCAAAGTTCAAAATAGTGCCTATTTGTATGATGATGCAGGATGAGGGAACGAGCGAGGAAATCGGTCGTGCGATTGCAAAATCAGCGGCAAAAAAGGACGTTGCTGTAATCGCGTCAACTGACTTCACCCACTATGAACCACAACAATCGGCGGTGGTCAAAGATGGTAAAGCGATAGATAAGATTTTAGCGCTGGATTGGCACGGTTTGATACGCACGATTGAAGATAAAAATATCAGCATGTGTGGTTACGGGCCTGTTTCAGTCATGTTGAGAGCCGCCGAGGGGCTTGGGGCAAAAAAGGCAAAACTGTTAAAGTACGCGACGAGTGGTGAAACGGCCGCCCCGATGCCACAGGTCGTCGGGTATGGTTCCATCGCTATTTTGAGGTGATATAATAAAGCCATTAATCGTCAAGCTCGGCGGGAGCGTCATAACCGACAAGCAGAAGAAGTTCTCGGTAAAAAGAGCCACACTTAGGAGGCTTGCGAAGGAGCTTGCTGTTGCGAAAGGTCCGCTCGTGATAGTGCACGGCGGAGGTTCGTTCGGGCACCCGGTCGCATTGAAGTATGAGATAGCGGAGGGTTACGAGAGTAGGAGGCAGCTGATGGGCCTCTCCCTCACGCACAGGGCTATGGAGAAGCTCAACGCTCACGTCATAGATGCTCTGCAAAAAGTGGGTATACCGGCGATCGCGATACAGCCATCTGCATGTGCGGTCGTCAATGAAGGCAGGATAATATTTATGGAGTTGGCACCCGTACGCAAGTTGCTGGAGCTCGGATTGGTGCCGGTATTGTATGGGGACGCGATGCCAGATTTGGGAAAAGGGATGAGTATTCTTTCTGGGGATCAGCTAGTCGTTCATCTTGCTAAAGATCTTGGGGCTGAGCGGGTCATCCTTGGAGCCGATGTAGATGGCGTGTACACCATTGACCCCAAAAAAGAGAAGGAAGCGAAACTCATTCCAGAGATAACCCCAACAAATTGGCTCGAAGTGGAAAAATCTCTCGGTAGGCCAGAGGGCCCAGATGTCACGGGCGGTATAGCAAATAAAATAAAAGAACTTCTGACCCTAGTGGAGCACGGCGTTGAGGCAGAGATAGTGAATGCGACGAAGCCGGATGTTTTGAAACGGGCGATACTTGGAGAGCATGGGCTCGGGACGAAAATAAGGAAAGGGTGAATCATGGGCAAGAAAATTACGGGCAGAAAACTTGATCACATTAAGGTATGTTTGGAGAGGGATGTCGAGGCGTATAAAAAAGGCACTGGTTTCGACGATATCGAGCTGGTCCACAACGCACTGCCCGAGCTGCACATAGATGAAATAGACTTGAAGACGTCTTTCTTAGGAACCAAGTTTGGAGCACCTGTTATGGTATGTGCTATGACGGGAGGACATGCAGAAGGTAAAAAGTTGAATTTTGCACTGGCAGCGGCAGCGCAGGAATTAGGTCTAGCTTTCAGCGTGGGGAGCCAGCGGGCTGCCCTCGAAGACCCGAGATTGGCCGAGACATACGATGTCAGAAAGGTGGCCCCGTATGTTTTTCTCATAGGCAACATAGGAATGGCCCAGCTCGTCCAAGGTTATGGCGTCGCGGAAGCCCGCAAAGCTCTGAAGATGATAGATGCGGACGCGCTTTCAGTTCATATGAATCCCCTGCAGGAGGTTGTACAGCCCGAGGGAGAGCCACGCTATAGAGGTGCGTTGAAACAATTCGCCAAAATATGCGCGGGTCTTGGAGCGCCGGTGATCGCAAAGGAGACAGGTGGAGGGATAAATGGGGCGGTCGCCAAGAAGCTTGCGAGAGCGGGAGCGGCAGCAATAGATGTGAGTGGAGCTGGTGGCACCTCTTGGGCGGGCGTTGAGGCGCTGCGCGAACCCAAATCTCGATTTGGTTATCTCTTCTGGGATTGGGGGATACCGACCGCCGTATGTACGGCTGAGGTCGCTGAAGCGGTCCGCGTGCCCGTCATATCGAGCGGTGGAATAAGGACCGGATTGGACGCCGCAAAAGCCCTAGCGTTGGGCGCTGATTTGGTTGGGGTAGCGCTGCCACTCCTGAAGCCAGCCACGCACGGCAAAAAAGAGGTCATAGTTTGGTTGAAAAATTTTATGGATGAACTGAGGATAGCAATGTTTCTTACGGGTTGTGCGAGCATCAAGGATTTGCGCCGTGCTGCCCTCGTCGTCACGGGAGATACTCGCGATTGGTTCGTTGCACGAGGGTTAAATCCGGACAAGTTTGGCAGGAAATAGCGATGATCGAAATTTTACCTATCGGTGGCTTGGGTGAGGTAGGAAAAAACATGACAGCCATCGGCATCGATGGAAAGTACATAATAGTGGACATGGGGGTAAGGCTCGATGCTATTTTGAACTATGAGGACGCGGAACTCGGGAGCATGAGTCGAGAAGAGTTGGTCGCCATAAAAGCGATACCAGACGATGCCAAGCTGCGGGGGCGCGATGTGCGTGCGATCGTGCTCACACACGGGCACATGGATCACATCGGAGCGATCGGAAAACTTGCCAACGCTTACAATGCGCCGATCTACGGGACACCTTTCACGATCGAACTCACGAAAAACTTGATCCGCGAGGAGCGCAGGCGCAAGTTAAAAAACAAGCTGAAGACGGTCGCTCCTGGCGGGATAGTCGAGGTTGGCGGCATCAGGCTCGAATTCATCAAAGCGACCCACAGCATACTGCAGACGGCGCTGATAGCGATAAGCGGCGGAGACGGGTCGATACTATTTGCCAGCGATTTCAAGCTGGACGACCAGCCGTTGCTCGGCGAACGCACCGATTACAAGAGGCTGAGGCGACTTGGTAAGCAGGGGGTGTTGGCAGCGTGTGTTGGTGCAATCCGTGTGGATGAGCCAGGCCCCACGCCATCCGAGGCGTACGCGCGCGATAGGTTGAGGGAAGTGATGGAGAAAGCTACGGATGCGAAGGGTGCGGTCTTGGCCACAACTTTTTCATCTCATATCGTTCGCATAAAATCTATCGTCGATATTTCTTTTGAGATGGGGAGAACTCCAATATTACTCGGACGATCGTTGCGCAATTATACTGCTGCTGCGACAAAGTTGGGTTTGGTCGATTTTCCGCAGGAGCTTCGCATCCACGGGCGAGGCAATGCCGTGAAGAACGTGCTGAAGGAGGCGGATAAATTCAGGAGGGACCACGTGCTTGTTGTTACTGGACATCAGGGGGAACCAACGGCGCTTTTGACTAGGATTGCGGATGGGCAGCTACCATTCAAGATTGATCAGGGAGACGAAGTGATTTTTTCCTCCAGCGTAATTCCGAACCCAATAAACGAATCTAACAGGAAAATCCTCGAAACGAAACTAAAAGCGCAAGGGGCACGCATTTACAGAAATGTTCATGTTTCAGGCCACGCAGGGCGGAAGGACACGATAGAGTTCCTCAAAATGATAAAGGCGGAACATTTGATACCTTGTCATGGTACTCAAGATAAGCTTGAGGCGATGATGGATATAGGGTATGATATTGGATATTCCGACGACCAGCTGCACCTGTTGCAAAATGGCAGGTCGCTGAAGTTGAGTGGTTAGATGGACATCATGAAATGTATAGATGGCCAAGTGAAGCGAATCGAGGCTGTGATGAATAAACTTGTGCCTGAGAGCATCGAGCCTGAGGTCCTCGCGAAGGCGACCAGACATCTTTTGGAGGCAGGAGGAAAGCGGCTAAGGCCATGTTTGGCCCTCATCGCGTGCGATGCCGTTGGAGGAAAAGCGGAGGACGCGATGGAGACGGCAGCAGCGCTGGAACTCCTGCACACCTTCACCCTCATCCACGACGATATAATGGACAAGGATGAGTTTCGACGCAATGTCAAGACAGTTCACACCATTTGGGGGGAGCCAGTCGCGATCATAGCAGGAGATGCTCTTTTTGCTAAAGTCTTCGAGGCTGTAGCTGCAAACGCGAAGAGGTTGAAGTTGCCCGCCGATCGTGTGGTGAAACTTTTCGACACGTTGAGCAAGGCCAGCTTCGAGATATGTCAGGGGCAGGCACTCGACATGCTATTTGAAGAAAGGAAGGATATCGGGGAGAATGAATATCTGAAGATGGTGAGTGGAAAGACTGGGGCGCTGATAGAAGCGTCGACGAAGGTTGGTGCGTTGCTTGGAAGAGGAAAGCCGGAGCAAGTCAAGGCGCTGGCGGAGTACGGCAGACTGATAGGGATAGCTTTTCAGATTCACGACGATGTGCTCGGTTTGGTAGGGGAAGAGAAAAAGTTTGGAAAACCGATAGGCAGCGACATCCGCGAGGGCAAGCGCACGCTGATTATAGTTAGGGCGCTTGAAACTGCGCCCAGCAGCAGAAAGAAGATTGCAAGCGTGCTTGGCAAAAGAAAAGCTTCAAAAGCAGAAATAAAAGCAGCCATCGAGATGTTGAAAGACACAGGCGCCATCGACCACGCCACTAAAAAGGCACGAGAGCTTGTAGCTAGGGCGAAATCTAGATTGGACGTGCTGCCGGATTCCAAGGCGAAGCGATTTTTACTCGAGCTTGCAGATTTCACGGTCGAACGCGAGTTTTGAATAAAAATATCGTGGGCAGGTGTCCCCGAAATCTTGAAAGCTCAACTTTAATGCGATGGCAACTGAAATCTTCATGTAGCGGTGATCGATTGAAAGAACTCGATAAGGAGGCGCTGCGGTGGGCGCTCGCAAATGCCGTGGAGCACAAGGGTCACGCAGACGCAAAATCCGTCGTCGGTAAATTGATGGCAACCCAACCTGAGCTCAGGTCGAAAGCTAAACGATTGGTGCAAATAGTGGAGAAGGTTGTGAAGGATGTCAACAAACTTTCGCCTGATGAGCAACAGACCAAGTTGCGGGAGCTTGGCGGTGTGGAGGCGCCGAAGCGGGAGGAGCGGCGGGGCCTTCCAGAATTGCCAGACGTCGATAAATATTTAAAGATCGTGACGCGATTCGCCCCGAACCCGAACGGCTCGCTACACATCGGCCATGTTCGCGCGGCTTTTTTGAGCTACGAGTACGCACACAAATATGGCGGCAAATTCATCCTGCGCTTTGAGGACACAAACCCAGCTAACGCCATGCTTGAGATGTACGACAAGATAAGGGAAGACTTACGGTGGCTCGGAATCAAGTGGGACGAAGAATACGTGCAATCGGATCGCTTGGAAATTTACTACAAATACGTGGAGGAGCTTTTGAAAGCCGGAAGTGCCTACGTCTGCACCTGCGACGTGATGAAATTCAGACGGTTGAGGGACAGAAGCAAGCCATGCCCATGTCGAGGGCTGTCCGCGAACGAACAGCTCAAGCGATGGCGCGCTATGCTGGAGGGCAAGTACCAAGAAGAGCACGTCGTCGTCCGCATCAAAACAGATTTGAAGCACCCAAATCCTGCTGTGCGTGACTGGCCGGCACTGCGGGTGATCACAGCCAAGCACCCGAGGGTGGGTGACCGCTATAAGGTATGGCCGCTCTACAACTTCTCAGTCGCCGTGGATGACCACGAGATGGGCGTTACGCATGTCATCCGAGGGAAGGAGCATGTCGTCAACGAGACCAGGCAACGCTTCCTCTTCAACCACCTCAGATGGAAATACCCGACAGCGGTACAATATGGACGCTTGACGATAGGGGGGGCGGTGCTGAGCAAGACCCAGACTATGCTGGGCATTCGTAGCGGGGATTTCTCTGGATATGACGACCCGAGGCTAGGCACGATTGCGGCCCTGAGGCGTCGTGGATTCTTGCCGGAGACGATAAAGCAGGTGATCGTAGATTTGGGCCCGACTCCGGTGGATTCGGTGTTGAGTTGGGAGACCCTCGCAGCGTATAACCGTAGGATAGTTGACGCCCACGCAAATCGTTACTTCTTCGTTCCAAACGCAGTGAAGCTGCGTGTGAAAAATTCACCAAAAATACAGGAAGCCAAGTTGCGCCTGCATCCAAGCCATCCTGAGCGGGGTGAGCGATCGCTGCGGTTGCTCTACGAAGGCGATTCTCTGATAGTTTACATTTCCAAGGCGGATGCTGTTGATATTGGCGTGGGACAAATAGTCAGGCTGAAAGACTTTATGAACGTGCAAATCACATCGCATAACCCATTCGAGGCAAAATTTCACAGCCGTGAGCTCGCAGAAGCACCAAAAATTCAATGGGTTTCAGCGGATGCGGTTGAGGTCGAAGTTTTAAGACCGGACGCGTCGCGTGAAGTCGGGCTGGCGGAAGCAGCAGTCGCGAGCCTGTCGGACGGAGAGATAGTACAGTTCGAGCGCTACGGGTTCGTGCGCGTTGACACGAAAACTCCCAAATTTGTCTTTGTGTATGGGCACCGATAGCGATTAAAATACGTCGCTCTAAGTCATATCAGCCACAACCCATGAATGATGAGGCAAAGCTGAAGGAGGTGTTGAGTGTGGCTAAACCGATGTATGTAAAATTCGAGGTACCCAAGGAGCTTGCGGACCAGGTCTACTCTGTGGTAGAAACTGCTCGCGATACTGGCAAGATCAGAAAGGGTACGAATGAAACCACGAAGGCGGTGGAGCGTGGGCATGCCGTTTTGGTTGTAATAGCCGAAGATGTCGACCCAGCCGAGATAGTGGCGCATTTGCCACCTCTCTGCGACGAGAAAAAAATACCGTACGTTTACGTACCAAACAAGCGCGAGCTGGGGGCGGCCGTGGGCATAGATGTGCCAACCGCAGCGATTGCGATCGCGGAGGCCGGTCAGGCGACGCACGCCGTCAAGGGCATCATCGACAAGATCAAAGAACTCAAGAAGTGAATCTAATGCCAGCGGAGCTCGGCATTCCCGCGGAAGTGATAGAGATTCGCACCCGCACGGGGATAACTGGTGAGATAATGCAGGTCAGATGTCGCGTGTTGGACGGTCGCGACAAGGGCAGGATACTCATTCGCAACGTCAAGGGCCCAGTGAAAGTGGGGGACTTTTTGATGTTGCGAGAGACAGAAAGAGAGGCGCGAGAAATAAGGGTGCCGTAGATGCCAGTGGTGAGGAGGTGCTTCTTCTGTGGCGGCCGCGTGGAGCCAGGCACGGGGCTTATGTTTGTGAGGAGAGATGGCACGATCCTATTCTTTTGTTCGAGCAAATGCGAGCGCAATATGAATTTGGGCAGAAAATCGCTCAAGGCCAAGTGGACGGAACGCGCGCGAAAATCGAGGGCTAAGAAATGAGTGAGCGAACGTTCGTCATGGTGAAGCCCGACGGAGTCAAGAAGGGTCTGACCGACGAGATAGTTGGTAGGATCGAACGGGCAGGGCTTCGCATAGTTTCGATGAGGCAAGTAAATATGGACCGTGCGAAGGCTGAAAGGCTTTACGCGGTTCATCGCGGCAAAGATTTCTTTGAACGTTTGGTTGACCATGTGCTTTCAGGGCCGGTTGTCGTGATGTTGGTCGAAGGAGACCGCGCTATATCTGGGATGAGGGAGCTGGTAGGTGCCACAGACCCAGCGAAGGCCGTTAAAGGAACAATTCGTGGGGATTATGGGTCGAGCATCACGGAGAATGTCATTCACGCCGCAGATTCCACGAAAAGCGCTGAGCACGAAATGCCAATATTTTTCCCAAAAGTGAAGGACTAGGTCCCGAATTTTTGATAAAAGCAGTTGGTGCGAATAGTTGTTATATTTATAACAATTTTTGATGTGGCAATTCATTTTAGGGGTTGTGGCTACTGTTAATAGGTGCAAACCATGCAAGTGAGGAAAGTCAGGCAGCCGATAATTTCCGTACTTGGGCACGTCGACCACGGCAAGACCACGTTTCTCGATAGGATACGTGGCACCGCTGTGGCCGCACATGAAGCTGGTGCGATAACTCAGCACATAGGTGCTACGGAGGTGCCAGCTGGCACGATCAAACAGATGTGCGGAGGGCTGCTCCAAAAATTTAAAATTCAAGTGATTTTGCCTGGGCTCCTGTTCATAGACACCCCGGGGCACGAGGCTTTCACCAACTTGCGTAGGCGAGGCGGAGCTCTCGCCGACCTTGCGGCGCTCGTCATAGACATCAACGAGGGTTTCATGCCTCAGACGTTGGAGTCGCTGACTATTTTGAAATCTTACAAAACACCGTTCATGCTCGTCGCAAATAAAATAGACTTGATCCCGGGGTGGCAACCTATCCAGAAGGCATGTTTTTTGGATTCGTTCGCAAAGCAGCGCTCGGACGTCCAACATGCATTGGATGATAAAATCTATGAGCTCATCGGGAAGCTTCACGAGTTGGGGTTCGAGGCAGAGCGCTTTGACAGAATTGATGATTTTAGAAGGCAGGTCGCGATAGTTCCGGCGAGCGCGAAGACGGGCGAGGGTATTCCGGAGGCCTTGACAATCTTGGCCGGCCTAGCTCAGCGTTTCCTTGAGAAGGATTTGGCTGTCGAGGTAACTGGGCCTGCACGCGGCACCGTGCTCGAGGTGAAGGAGGAGGTTGGTCTCGGCACGGCGATCGATGTAATAATCTACGATGGTACTCTCTCAAAAGGTGATAGTTTTGTGGTTGGAGGTTTGGATAAAGTTGTGACCTCACGTGTTCGTGCGCTGTTACAACCGAAGCCGCTCGACGAGATTCGCGACCCCCAAGACAAGTTCAGGTCAGTCGAGCGAGTTTCTGCGGCTGCGGGTGTCAAAGTGGCGGCTCCGGGGATAGAGGGGGCGATCGCAGGTGTTCCTCTATGGGTGGTAAAAGACGAATCGGATGTTGAAAAGTTCAGACTGGAGCTCCAGCGAGAGATGGAGCGAGTGCGCATCAAAACGGACGCGAGCGGGGTCGTCCTCAAGGCAGATGCGCTCGGTTCCCTAGAGGCTCTAGAGACCCAGCTTCAGGAGAAAGAGGTGTCTATACGAATGGCGGATATAGGTAACGTGTCGCGCAGGGACGTCGTTGAGGCTGCGATGGTCGCGAAGACTGATCCATTGCTCGGAGTGGTGCTCGCCTTCAATGTGAAGGTATTGCAGGACGCCCAGGATGAAGCCCAAGTGCAAAAAGTGCCAATATTGCACGAAAATGTGATTTACCGATTGATGGAGAACTATGAAAAATGGTCAAAAGCGAGGAGGGAGGAGGTCAGGGCCGAGCGTTTGGAGGGCTTCGTGAGACCTGGCAAATTTACTATCAAACTAGGGTATGTGTTCAGGCGCAGCCATCCAGCTGTCGTTGGCGTGGATGTACTCGGTGGCGTGGTGAAACCGAGGTATCCAATCATGCGAAAAGATGGTCACCAAGTCGGGACAATTCATGAAATTCAACGAGAGAAGAAGAGTGTGCAAGAAGCGAAGTTAGGAGATGAAGTTGCTATTTCTATAGAGGGGGCTATCGTGGGTCGCCACATCCAGGAGGGGGACACCCTCTATACAGATATACCCAGAGATCATGTACTTGAGCTGAAGGGAGAGCTAAGGGATTTATTGTCTGGAGATGAACTAGCAGTAATAGATGAAATAATAACGATAAAGCAGAAACGAGATTCAACATATGGGGTGATGTAGGTGTTCAAAGTTGTGGCAGCAGATCCAGATAGCGGCAAGTCTTACTCCCTCGAGGCGCACGAGCCAGCCGCTAGGAGGCTCGTCGGTTTGCGGATAGGTGAAAAGTTTGATGGCGAGATAGTAGGTTTATCTGGCTACGAGCTGGAGATAACTGGAGGCACGGATAAGGACGGTTTCCCCATGCGCTCAGATGTTCACGGATCGGGACGCACATATATCGTTCTATCAGGTGGCGTCGGATACAAGCCACGTGGACTCGGTGAGCGCAGGCGCAAACGAGTCCGCGGGCGGACCATCTCCGATGATATAGTGCAGATAAACGCGAAAATAGTGAAAAAGGGAGAAAAGCCCCTCGAAGAGCTGGCGCCAAAAGGTAAGGAGAGCAAATCTTAACTTCAGTTCAGTCTTTCAAATGGGAACAAGACTAGTCTGGAGGCGCTTTGCCAGCTTTACAATTTCTTCGGCTGCAGGAGACTTCTCACCACCGCGCACCACTGGGACGCCGTTCCTCGTCCCTTCTAAAACAAATTCGTCTTCAGGTATGCACCCAAGTATCGGCACGCCTGTTTCTTTTTGGATCTCGGCCGGAGTCAACTCGTAGCGCCTCCCCCTGCACCTGTTTAGAACTAGCCCCAGGATCGGAATGTTGAGCCTTTTTGCGACGAAGATGGTCCACAAAGTGGCAGACACAGCTGGAAGGTGCGGTGTGGAAACTGCAATGACTTTATCACAAATATTCAATGCACTCATTGCTTCAAGTCCTGCCCCAGCGACGGTGTCGAGCAAAATTATGCCATAGTGCCGTTTCAGCTTTTTAAACATCTGCTGTGTGCGGGTCAAGTCTATGTCCTTCCAGATCTCTCTGAAGAACAAGGGCGCGCTCGGCAAAATCCACAGATTCCCTCCAAGGGGGACGAGAGCTTCTTCGACTTCTTTCTTACCCAACACGACATCTTGCAGGACGGCCGGAGCTCGTGATATTCCAAAATGTAGGGCGAGGTTAGCTGCGTGGAAGTTCCCATCTACAAGTAGGACATCGCTCTTGGAAATCTGGGCCAAGGCACATCCTAGATTGGCGACCAATGTAGTCTTGCCTACCCCACCTTTGGCTGAGGATATACCGATTACCGCGGCCTCAGTGTTCTCTGGCATGTTCCAACCTCTTATACGCTTGATCCAATTCTTGCATCTGCTTCAGTATCATTTGTCCGTGTGGTATAAACTGTGCTTCCCTGTCAGCCATTTCTTCTTCTAGTGCCGCCATGTGGGTAATTTCACGTAGGGTCAAAATATTGCTATTTTTGTCATGTCTGGGCCAGCCTCTAGGTAACCTCCGGTAAAGCAGATATCCGCCTCCGATCGCGGTACATGTAACCGCTACCGTTATGATAACGTAGGCCATCTCCATCTCGGTCCCTCAATCTATTTTATGTGATTTAGTCGTATTTAAAGCGTTCCCAAAATTATACAAAATTATACAAAAATCGTGTTATAAAAAATATATTTTAAAATAATGATTAATAGGGTTCACCAGTACACGCCCCTTCGGGTACGCATAACAAAATATAACCAGATTCCATAAGCTATCAATAAGTAAATGAACGCCAAGATTGGCCCTATCCAGTCGTGTAACGCGATCATGGAGTCAAGGCCGAAGAAGTGCCCGAATGCGAATACCCCCGCCAGTCGTGCAATGTTCCCTAAATGGAGGATCGGCGCCGCTATCAGCGCAGAGATTACCTTCTTCTTGGTTGGGATCCAAGGTGTGAGGAAGCAGAGAATGAGGAATATAGCCACCAAACCTAATGAAGAGCAACTGAGCGTTATCAAACCCCCAACGTATCCTCCTTTAGTAGGAATCCAGACGATCGAACCTTGAAGTTCGGGTGGCACGCCGGGTACGTTTTCTCGAATTCTAGATTGTATACCGACCGCATTGAGTATACCCGAAACTTGTCTGGCTTCCATCCCTGTGTAGCCTTTGGTCAGGCCGACTCTATCCACAATATACATCGTTAGGAGGCCGAATCCTAATAGTATAACCACAAATTTTAAGAATTTCTTCCGGGCCTCGGATTTTTCGTAAATCATCTATATCTTCTCCTAGTTTTCACCCAGACGTATCTCTCCCCAATTAATGGATAAATCAGTCCATCGATGAATGCCTTTGCGCAGATAAATATCGAGATAAGAAACAGTGGCGGGTACAGCAGAAGATGGATCGGATGCGGCGGGGTTCCCCCCTCTGCCCATTCGGCAACGATTCCGACCCCCATCTCAACAAATGGCCCCAAAAACATCAGGACCCAGATCGCTATTGATTTGAAGATATCGGTTGGTACGAAGAGGCCGAGTCCCCACAGCATAATTAAGAATAATCCTATGAACATCACAACTGGCGCGTGAAACACGAACAAAAACATCAAAAATTCTATTTTATCCACTATGCCCAAGTGTTTGCTTTTTAGGATATCGAGCCAATGATCGTAGAAAACATGTTGATGCCCAAAAGCCCACCTGTATCTCTGCCCCCAAAATTGATTCAGGTAGCCCACGGCTTCCTCCCAGTCGATAGCGTTCCTATCGTATACGACTTTGTATCCATTGAGGATCAGCCTAGTGGTGATGTCAGTATCCTCAGTAACGCTTTTTGCGTTGAAACCACCAAATTTAATTAAGAGTGATCTTCGTATGGCGCAGTTTGCCCCCCCATAGGCCGGCAAATTGTGCAAAGTCTCCCGCCCATACTCATTTGTGAGGTACCCGCCGAGATAGTCGATGGAGACAAGTTTCGTGAGGATATTTTCATTTCGATTAATTATCTTACACCTGCCCATCACCGCGCCAATTTTTGGGTCGGCGAAGTGTTGAGCGAGCCTCATCACGCAATCCTTTTCTGGAAGATGATCAGCATCATAGATCACGATTACCTCCCCCGTGGCTACCCTCAGCGCGTGATTTAGTACGGAGGATTTACCTGGGTTCTTCTCCCGCTCTTCTATCGAACGGTGGATAGCAACGAGGTGCGGATAGATTTTCTTTAGTGAATTGAGCATGGCGAGAGTCTGGTCTGTGCTTGCGTCGTCAACTACAATTACCTGATATTTATCCACTGGATAGTCCATCTCCATCAATCTATTTACAATTCGTCTGAGCACCCTGTCCTCATTATGCGCCGGAACGATCACGCTGACGCTGGGCATATATACTATGGCATCCCGCACTAGCTCAGATGGGCGCCACCTTACCGCCAAGGCGGCCCATGCGAAGGAGAGGTGGCGTATCAGATAGGCGATGAAAAATATCTGTATCAATATCGTCACACCTGCCAAAAATCCTAAAACAGACCTAGTGATAGCCACGAGTGCGCCTAATAAAACAAAAAGAATGGCTCCCAGCCACATCCGAGAACGTCTTTTTCTTGCATGTGTCACAGGTCCCTCGATGCCTAAATTCTGTGGAATCGCTTCTTGGCTGGGCTCTTTGGTGGGCTCCGCCGCTCGTTCAGGGGCAGGTTCTGCTACTTGACCAAGCTCTTCAGTTGGCACCCCATCTTCATGTTTCTCAACTTCTTTGACTTTTAGCTCCTTGGGCTCTGTTGGTTGGCTGGGTTCTTTGTTAGGTTCCATAGAAACACCCTAGTTAAAAATGACATCGATGCTCCAGTTTCGGTCTTCCCATGGTGGATAGCCTTTGCAACTTTTCTACAACTTCTAGAATTTCTCGAATGTTATTTACCGAGAAATCCGCGTCGAGGTTTTTATCGACCTTTTTTTCTCTGTATTCCCCTGTGAATACCCTTATCGTATGTATGCTAAGTTTTTTCGCATTCACAAAATCCTTGTACGGGTTGTCGCCAACATAGATACACTCATTTGGCTCACTTTTGAGCACCTTCAATATTTTGGTGTATGAGGAAGTTCCTCTCGGCTCCCCTCTATGTAGTTTAACTATCAGGGTGGCATCAAAAAAATGATGGATCCCAAGCGCTTTCAGCTTTTGTATTTGCATTTTTTCTCTGCCTTCAGATATGACCCCCAATTTGAACCCGCACGCTTTGAGTTTCGAAAGGGTTTCTTTTACCCCTGGGTAGAGGGTAAGCTTTTTTGGATGATAAGAGTAGAAAGCAACTATCGCTTCCTCGATCAAGGCAGGGGTTTCTTGGATCCCTAGCTCCTCTAGAGCGAGGTTGAAAAGGTTTCCAGATGCGCTTCCCCTTTCGACTGTTAGGCGGCGTAGCTTTTTCCCAACAATTTTTTTGCTCACCCCAAACCTGTCTTCTACCAATTCACCGACTTTCGAAAATGCCCCCTCCAGCCATTCAAGTTGATCGAAGAGGGTATCATCAATATCAAAGATAATCGCATTTATTTCCCCCATGTTTTCACCCAAATGTCCTCTACCTTTTTTGAAACCCCCAATTCAGGCTCCTCATATTCCAGCTTTTTTGAGTCGTATAACCTTTTTATGATACGTACAATTTGCTTCCCGCTTTTGCCGTTGCCATATGGGTTTGATATCCTTTTGATGCGTCCTTTCAATTTAATGTCGTAAGAAACCCGCCTAACCTCGGCCACGATTTTTTTCTTGTCGGTCCCCACAAGAGAATTTATGCCGAGAAATACCGTTTCCCATCTTGGCGTGGTTCTCCTCATTGTAACCACTGGTTTTTTAAATTCACAAGCCTCTTCTTGTACCCCCCCGGAATCGGTGAGTATCAAGTCGGATGCTTTCATCAGGGCGAGAAAATCAATGTAATCCAATGGTGGGGTGAGGACCACATGTTTTGTCTTTTCTAGGCGTTTCATAAGCCCAAACTTTTCAGCATTTTTCTTTGTCCTCGGGTGGATCGGAAAAACGATCGTGAACTCGTTTAATTCGGCTAATGCACCAAAAATGTTTGCAAGCCTTCCCCTGTCGTCGACGTTGTATGACCTATGAGTGGTGCAGAGGATCATAGGTTTTTTAAATTTCAAGCCAAGTTTTTCTATCACCTTGTTGTGTTCTACCTCGTGCTTGACCATCTTGATAGCGTCCACGACTGTGCTACCCGTTACATAGATGTCCCGTCCAGCCACGCCTTCGATCATCAGTATGACTTTATTGAGTCTGGTTGGTGCAAAATGAATCGATGCAAGAGTTGTCGCTACCTTCCTGTTTATTTCTTCTGGGCTCCGAGGATTGAAGGATCTGAGGCCAGCCTCGACGTGCCCGCTCGGTATGAGAAGGTGCCTAGCGGTGAGCAAAGCTGCGGGCACGACATTAGTATCGCCTTGCGCGAGGACGATATCGGGTGATTCCGCCACAAGTACCTTTTCTAATCTCTCCATCGTTTTAGCGATTTGAATCGAGCGACTCGCAGACCCAATCTCAAGATTATAGTTCGGTTTCGGAAGATCAAGGGTTCTAATGAAGGTGTCGCTCATCTCGTAGTCATAGTGTTGTCCCGTGTGGATCAAAAGTAGTTTATCTCTGCCTTTCTTGATTTCTTTGATTATTGAGGCGAACTTGATTATCTCCGGCCTGGTCCCTAAGACGCAGGCTATTTTCACTTGTTACCCCCCAGTAGGAGCCTCCATACCCAAAAAGCCTCTGCATATTTTACCCCGACCTCACTCCCTCTATAAACCGCCAGGGCCTCGAGCTGTTTTAGAAGTAGAGATTCACCCAACCTATAGCACTGTGATCTGTGTTTTTTCAAGGCCGTCATTTTTAAGTTTATGAAATTTGTGATGTCTATGGAGATGGATCTCCCGTGCGGGACAGTAGACGGGGTTTCCCCAAAGAGGATCCTGGGGTGCCGGCGAGCCGCCGATAGGCAAGAAAGCCCGACATTTTTGTGGTCCTGATGGGTGTCGTTGGGGTCATGAGTGATGATGATGTCAGGTTTCAGTTCTTTTACCTTTTTTTCTAGGATATGTATGGTACCTATTTCATGCGCTATCTTGCCGTCGGGGAGCCCACCAAAGAATACTTTTTTTATCCCGAGCACCTTGGCCGCGTCTTTCGTCTCTGCCCGTCTAACATCTGGATTGCCACCCAACTCCCCATCACTCATTACCACGGCGTAAGTCTTGCCACCCTCGCTCTTCCATCTGGCGAGGGTTCCACCTGCCATTATCTCAAAATCATCCGGGTGAGCACCAATGATCAGTATTGAAGCTTTTTTAGGTGAAATGACACTTTCGAGGGTGATACTCATACCTACTTCCTCCTGAATGCTTCTTCCCAATGTCTATACATCACAATTCCGCTCTCGTATTTTAGCTCTTTCTGTGAAATAGGTTTGCCCCTCGCGATTTTTAGTGCGAGTTCTGGCATGTTTACCCCAGCACGGACTGTCAGAGGCAGAGTTCCAGCTGGACGGGGATTGATTTCAGTTATTTTCGGTGTTCTTTTTTTACCATTTTTCATTTGTACATTCACAACATACTTGAGTTTGAGGGCCTCTGCAGCTCTCTTTGCTAATTTTGTTATAGTTTCGTTTTTAACTGTTTCTCCCACGATCGAAACCCCGCTATCCGTCAGTACCCTTTTCCTCGGAACAATGGCAATCGCTTTTGCTTTCTTGTCCAGCAGGACATCCACAGTGTATTCCTCCCCTCGCAGGTATTCTTGAGCTATGAAATCTACACCTGATTTTTTGCAGTGTGTGTAATCGTCCTTGTTTTTTATGATGTTGATGTTCCTACTCCCCCTCCCCCTCCTCGGCTTTAGTACAAAAGGAGTTCCTAAAGCTTTTTTTATTTCTTCATATTTTATTTTATCCACGCTGATAGTTTTGGGTACGTTGACTCCTACTTTTTCGAGGATTTGGATGCATTTGGCTTTATCAAGGCAGTTCTCGACTGCGCGAAAATCTGGGGTGAGAACCTTGCAACTGAGCTTTCGCGCGTTTTTAGCCACTATCGGGAGTTCTTCGTCTACAGTACAAAAAAGGGCGTCACATCCGGTAGCCAAGGCTTTCAGCTTACGTAGATAACCTTTATCGGATGCGTAAGGGACGACATGAAACTCATCCACAAGCACTTTACCTGGAGCGTGGGAGTTCGCATCAACTCCTACAAGGTAGTGGTTTGTTCCAAGGACCTTGGCCAGACCTGCGCCTGAAGCTCCGCCAACACCAGTGATAAGGATTTTCATCATTTTTCACCTGCCTGCTCTCGATTTGGCGGTTCAGCTTTTTTTTGTATTAGAGGGCATGTATTTGGGTGGCACTCCTGCACAGTTTCCTTGCAGTAACCGTATCTAGAGTGGATACAGACGTGCCGGAGCCTTTCGAAGTGTATGGGAAATACCTCCAGCGCTGAAGCTGAATGTTCGCTGTCACCTGTTTTATCGGTAGCTAAGGTTGTTGAAGCAGGGTAATAAACCGTGGTTGGTCTCCCTCGCCCTTTTATAACTGGTTTTTTTTCGACCACCCCATCGGATTCGAGTTCTTTCAGCCACTTGTGCACAGTAGCTCTCGAGTAACCAGACATTTCTGCGATTTCATTTAGGGTTCTAGGCGTGGGTTTCCTTTTTTCGCCCAGAATTTTACCCAGCTGGTGTTTGAAAGATTCATTGGACATGGTTATCCACCATACCATTTTTAGCATATAATAAAAAATCTTTCTTATTCACTGTATTATTGACAAAAATGTAATTTAAAAAAATATTAGTTTTTAGCCTCTTAAGTCGAGAAAAGGGCAAACCTTTAACTCCGTTCACCTCCGAACTTATTGGCAAGTCCATATGTGAAATTTATATCCTCCTCCGCTAATTCATATTCCTCTCCTCGGTCCCTCACTTTAATTTCCTTAACGAATGGCTTTAAAGGTATCGGTAGATTATACAAAAATATACTAAAATCGTTCAAAATGGGTACATGTCCTCGTAAGGGAGAAATTGAAATTTGTCTAATTTAGTATAATTCTAATTTAGTATAATTTTTAGCGGTACAAAATTCTTTTCTTTTATTGTAGTTTCAAACCTAGAAGGCCAGCCGTAACTATTGTTCAGGAACGCAAGATGTAGGAAGGCTTCGGTGAGCGACCCGAGTGACGTGACCTACTATATTCAGATAGATGATAATGTTGATTTCAGCTCTCTGGTCTATTACGCTATTAACCTCGTCGACAACGCTTACACTCTGCCTGACGAGAACACGCTCACATTATTCATTCAGTACTTCTAGGGCCAGAACAGGCGGTACCACTACTAATGATCGAGCCGTGCTGCTAGACTTCCGCTCAAGCACTGGCGATGACATAAATCGAATACCGGCGGAGCGATGATTTTAGTATAGTATTTAATTCAAGCGTTAGAGATGCATGATAAACTCCAACGGCGTGTAGGTGATATTAAAGTTCGCATGTCACGATCGATTATTGCTAGTAGTGATTTTTGTATATTTTAGTATAATTTTGGAAACGCTTTAAATACGACTAAATCGCATAAATAAACTAGAGGACCGAGGTTAGAGACGATGAGTAAACCGAAAGGCGAGAAATGTATTGGTATAAGATATACCGCACGGCTCTTCATAATCATATTCACATTCATCTTGGCCATAGGTGCGGCTGCGCCAGCGTTGTCGGCGACCTGGACGCAGACCGACTGGGTAGGCGGGCCGACGAAGCCGGAGCTGCAGGTTGGACAGTGGGCCGATAGTTACGACAACTTCTATGATAACGAGAACGTCGACTGGTCGCAGGCGGGCGGGGTGAGGCTTGAGAATTTCCTCGCGCCGGCTTCGGGCATAGCCGATCATGTCGTGATAAGCGAGGTCTATGCGGATGTCATCGATGAGACAGGGTCAGCGAATGGTGAGTTCGTCGAGCTCTACAATCCTACTTCAAGCCCAATCGTCATGACAAACTGGAAGATCGGGGACAACGATGGCTGGGAAAATACATTTTCTGGCACCATCCCCGCATACGGATTTTTTATCATAGCGATCGGTAATTACAATGGCAGCACTAATCCTACAGAGGCGGGCTGGCCAGCTCCAGATTTTGATTGTGCAACGACTCCCAAAATGGCAAATGGTGGCGATGAGGTTTGGATCATGGACGGTGCGGGTAACTTTGTTGATGTTTTTGGCTACGGAAGCGCCGCCGAGAATTGGGAAGGTAACAAGTTTCCGACCATCGCTGCACAGGGCCAGAGCTACGAGCGCAAGTCGGGCCCGATTCACGACAATACGAAGGGCAACGGTTACGATACAAATAACAACGCCAATGACTTTTACATCCGAGGAGATACCGTCATCACAACTACTGAAGCCGAACCACAGAACACCTCGAGCCCAACTGAGCAGCCATCAGGTACCATACTAGCGTTCAGGTCGTCTGGATTGTTCGAGTCTTCAGTATATGATGCTGGCAAAGTCGTGGATTGGAAAATGATAAGTTGGAGCGAGAACAAACCAGTTGCCGGTTTCAACTTTACTCAGCTCACAAATCTCGTCCAAGATAGGGCGGATGCGGTCTGGTCCCCAGATATGTCAAAAATCGCCTTCCAATCCATGCGCAGCGGCAGCCACCAGATCTGGGTGATGAACGCTGATGGAACAACTCCCCAACAGCTCACTTTTTCCCATGGTGGTCAGCCCTCTTGGAGTCCGGATGGCTCAAGGATAGCATACTGGCGCTACCTCGATAATCTCGGAATTTCCAGCATAATGACCATGAAACCAGACGGCACGGATCAGCAGGTAGTAATCAACATGGGCGACCATCCCACTTGGTCTCCAGATGGAACTCGGATCGCTTTTACCACGGCCTTTGGCCCGGGTAGCAAGGGCAACATCTGGCGGGTCAATGCCGATGGCACCGGTCTCACCCAGCTAACGTTCGGCTCTTACTGGGACTGGGGCCCAGCATGGTCACCGCTTGGAGACAAGATCGCCTTTTCTTCCGACAGGGACGGCACCTATGAGATTTGGACAGTGAACGTGGATGGGAGTGGTCTTACTAAACTCACCGAGCTAAACAATCCTCTCCCATGGTATGAAGTTTCTTGGTGTCCAGACGGTAGTAAGCTCGCTTTCGAATATGACAACAATTCCCCCACTAGGATATGGACGATCAATGCTGATGGCACCAACCCGCAGCCCTTTGTGGTTGGCCCGACGCCTCGTAACATAGATCCCTGTTGGTCACCGGATGGTACAAAGATACTCTTTACCTCTGATGATCCCGGCGATATTTGGGTGGCGGAGATCCAACACATTGACATCGTGGTGAAGTTGCGCACGGGCGACGACGACAACCCGTACGACGGCGGCTGGAGCGAATGGTACCAGCACAATAACGGCGCGGAGAACACCTTGATGGAGAACGGGCGCTACGTCCAGTACCGCGTGGAGCTCTCAACTACCGACAACACAAAGACGCCGGAAATCTTCGATATAATTCTTATCTATGAGCTCGTCGGCGACAACACGCCACCGCCTGCTCCGACGCTGATCTCGCCCGAGAATGGCGATAATATCTTGGACAACACGCCCACCTTCAAGTGGACTTCTGTGAGCGACCCGAGCGGCGTGACCTACCAGATTCAAATAGATGATAACGTCGATTTCAGCTCGCCGGTCTATTACGCTATTAACCTCGTCGACAACACTCACGCCCTGCCTGACGAGAACGCGCTCGCATTATTCATCCAGTACTTCTGGCACGTTCGAGCGAAGGATGGTGTGGGCAACATCGGCGACTGGAGCGAGGAGTGGAACTTCACGGTAGTTCCGATAGGCGCGGTCGGTGTGCTGCTCATGCCGCTTCTAATGCTGCTGCCGTTCGCGTTTATGCTCAGGCGCCAGAACAGACGATACCCCTAAAGTTCGCATGTCGTGATCGATTACCGTTGGAATGTTTTTGTATAATTTTGTATAATCTAGGTAATAGTTTAAGTATGGCGCTTAATACAAATTTAACAGGGGAGAAATGAGAACAACACTCCTAAGAGAAAAATTGGTGTTTTTGGCGCTGGTGACCATTGTTTTTGTCATACTGATACTTTGTATAAGTTCGGTAGAGCTAGTGAGCGCGACTCCTGATAATGTCAACACTCCCATCTTGGTCTATCAAACTGATGTCGCACCTTATTCGGTAGCGATATCGGGCGATGGGAACTACATAGCCGCCGCAAGCAATGAATTTAATGATTATAAGGCTTATCTCTTCAGCCGATCTGATAATACACCACTCTGGAGCTATCAAGCTGGATTCAGTGTCTCTTCAGTAGCAATATCGGGCGACGGGAGCTACATAGTCGCTGGAAGCCAGGACAACAATGTTTACCTATTCTCAAAGGATTCAAGCACCCCACTCTGGAGTTACCAAACTGGAGGCGGTATTTATTGTGTGATGATATCGGACGACGGAAATTATATTGCTGCTGGAAATAAAGATGGCGAGGTTTACCTATTCTCAAAGGACTCAAGCACCCCACTCTGGAGCTACACCATTAGTGACGTTTACTCAACTGTGGTCTCCATTTCCTCCGATGGCAACTACATCGCGGTTGGTTCAGGTTCGCCTGACTATAAGGTCTACCTCTTCTCAAAGAATTCGAGCACCCCACTCTGGAGCTACCAGACTGGCGGCTATGTTCACTTTGTGGAGATATCGGGTGACGGAAACTATGTAGCCGCGGGAAGTTGGGACAACAATGTTTACCTCTTCTCCCGCGCTTCAAGCACCCCACTCTGGAACTACCAGACTGGCGGCTATGTTCACTTTGTGGCAATATCGGGTGACGGGAGTTACATAGCCGCTGTGAGCGATGATCTCAAGGTATACCTCTTCTCAAAGAACTCGAGCACCCCGCTCTGGAGCTACCAGACCGAAGGGAGATGGGTTGAGCAGGTAGCGATATCAAGCGACGGGAACTACATAGCTGCCGGGATTTTTGACAACAAGGTTTACCTCTTCCTCAATTTTAAGGCACCCGAGCTGATCTCGCCAGAAAATGGCGCGCTTATTGACGATAACACCCCTACATTCAAGTGGACATCCGTGAGCGACCCGAGCGGCGTGACCTACCAGATTCAGATTGACGACGATGCCAGTTTCAGTTCGCCGGTCTATGCCGTGAACCTTACCGAGAACACTCACACCCTGCCGGACGAGAACTCGCTTGCGTTGGGCACATACTTCTGGCACGTTCGAGCGAAGGATGGGGTCGGCAACGTCGGCGACTGGAGCGAGGAGTGGAACTTCACGGTGGTTCCGATAGGCGCGATCGGTGTACTGCTCATGCCTCTGTTCATGCTTCTGCCATTCGCGCTGGTACTCCGGCGCCAGAGCAGGAGGTACTCAATGAGATGATAGCATGAACGTCCGCGAAAAAGTTGTGTTTGTCGCCCTATTGATAGTGGTGTGCTTAACTAGTCTGTCGGTCTGGTGGGGGGCCTTAGTGGTGGGATTCAGCGGGGCATTTTTTTGGATCTTCATGGATTCGTTTAAGGTGACAATTTTCTTCGCAATATATGCAGTCATGTTTATCAGAGAAGGCGTAGAGGAGTGGGCCGAGCCGATCGTCATAGCGTCTCAGGATGTCCTACTCAGTAGATTGCAGGAGCTTACGATGCAGATGCGAAGTGAAACGGACTTGCAGAAGCGCTCGGAGATATTCGGGCTCATCAAATCTACGGTCAAGGAGCTCGACAAGTACGAGAATGCGTAACCTCTACCATTAAGACGCTGGTACCCTTTTTATCTCAAAGAGCACGGTTCCTCCGTCTGTATATGGCTTACCCGGATCGACACATTGAACGTACCCGATGTCGCCCCTGCGCTTCGAAAGTCCTATCTCGAATGGCTCTACCCCTCTGCACAAGGCGAGGAGGAGGGGGAGCATACAGCTGAAAGCGTACATGTAGAGGGCACTCGTCTCATTCAAGAGGACTTTGGGATCCTCAACCACTATCTTGTCACCTGGCCTGTACACTGGGCAATGCCCGCGAATTTTCACCACTTTTATTATCAGCCTATACTTTTTTGGTATCTCACACCCCCGATTTTTGTCTAATCTAATGTATTTTGTAGAACCATTTAAAATAGAGTAAAATTGCTAAAACAATTTTTATTCCGTCAAAGGAGGAATTCTCTCCAACGTCGCTAGCCGTGGTCGACGGGAGGTCAACCTCACTCGCAGCTTCTCGCCGAGCAAAAACAACAGAATTATTCCGATGAAAGCAGAGATTGAGATCAAACTTGCCAAGCTATCAGTTGACGATCCTACATACGTCAAGACGATCCTGTGGGCGCCGCTCTCAACGTTGATGGACATGAAGTCCTGATAGCTCTCTATTTCGCGTTCAACGCCATCCACCGTGGCACTCCAGTGCGTGCTGTACGCGACAGATATGAGGACTTGGCCGCTGGCTGAAGCGTTTACATCGATCACCTTCTCGTCGGGCTTGAGCGACACCAGTTGGTACTCGAGTTGCTGATTTTCTCCAGGGGAGATGAATATGGAGGCCAGATCCCTGAGGAACACTTTTTCGTCCTCGTTTTTGTGATAGGCCGCGTGGAAGAAGAAGTTGTAGCCCAGGAAAAGCACGTTTTCGCCGTCTATTTTTTTGACCCCAACAACGGGAGAATTATCGTTCAGCACGAGCCAGCTTTCATCGAGGCCGCCGTAGTATACGGCCGACCAAGATCCGCCCTCGTAGCTGGGGTTCAACGGGAAGCCGATGGGCAACCTCGAGTAGGTCACTTGAGCCGTGTAGAAGTTGCTTATGTATGGGTTTACTAACAGGAAAGATTCCTTTGGAGCGCCGTCCATGTCGACGATCAGCTTGCCCCCCTGCTTGACGTACTCCTTCAAGATGCTTTCAGCTCTAGCTTTGTCGCGGTAACCAAATCCATAGAGGATGATACCTCTATACGATACTAGGTCGCTCAGCTGATAGTCGTCCACATACTTACTGGGTGCGGTGAAGAACGACACGTTTGGTATGCTGCCCGTGAGGAGCTCGATCGGGTATGCGGCGCCTTGGCCGATGACGAGGACTTTTTCTCCAAGAGGCTGTAAATAGCCGCGCCGACCTATGTATTTTAGTATCGTGTAACGTCCCTTGTTTTCGAGTTCTTGGAAGTTCCCAGTTTTTTTGAGGGTGTTGAGCCGATTCTCCCCTTTTCCGGATCCATCAACTACAATGTATTCTACGTTGGATCTGCTGAACAAGCCGAGGAAGAACGCATTGTCGTTAACGTCGATCGCATCGCTCGTTGCATAGCCGATGTCCCAAGATATCGGTGAAGCCAGACCAACGTAGCCTCTTAATGTAGGCTTTCCAGTCAAGCTGGGGGAATAGGTGTATGTGGCGATGTTTGGTCCAACGAAGGCAACCCTACCGTAGTTCTCAGAGGGCTGCTGCTTGAGCCAGTCGCATGCTGAATAGAACTCCCGATCCCCGCTTGTGACTCTAGCGCTGGAGAACGCGATCGAGTAGTCAAGAGAAATGCCGCCGATGATCAGAAACATCAGAGAAATACCGAGCACCCTTCGCGGGCTCAGCTCGCGTTTGATCTTCGCAAGTCCGTGCGATGGGTATGGCCATCCCTTGCCTTGGATTTTGTCCTGAATAAATGAAAGCGAGAGGTAGGTCATACCCGAGAGGGCGAGGGCGCATATCATAAGCATTCTGTCCGGGTATGTCAGTGATGAGAATGGCATAACTTGGTACAAAGGAGTGTTGACACCCATGGCCATGACGAGACCGAAGATGAACATAAGTAGAAGCCCAATAGCTTTTGCCCTATTTCTGCGTGAAATGACGCTCGGAATGGACAACAGGATGGCGCTTATCCCGAGGTAGCCGAATCCTGAGGTCCATGGGTAGACTCTACTGACCAAGTTCATGATGCTTTTTGAGTAAGTGGGTATCGCCCATTCCATTGTGCCGGGAGTTCCAAGGCTCGCTTCTTTAAACATTGGTATCCACCAGAAGGCAGTAAGCGCTAGAAATAGCCCAATACCAACGACCACATATCCGAATCGTAAAAGCGCATCTCGTTCCGACAGCGTGGAATTGGAGTCCCCTACTTTGAACCATTTAATGAGGAGAAAGCCGACCGCATAGACTGCATTACCTAAAGCTGCGACGTATCCGAAGTGTACGTGGAATAGAAAGACTACTGATAATGTGATAGCATAAAGCACTAAATTGCTGAGTTTGGGTTTTTTAAGTAGTTCTAGGATGGCCACGAATGTGAGCGGGATAAGGGCTATTGAGAATATTGCAGATACCTCCCCCCGCACCAAAGTGAAGGAGAGTATGAATGGGTTGAAGGCATAGACGATGGCAGCTGCGAGGGCGGGGATGGAGAACCTAGTTTTTTTATCGTCCGACAACTTCAGCACGAATATGTAGGCACAGAGCGCTGCAATAATAAAACCCAAAAAAGTATACACCTTTACTGTCAAGGAAGGGTCGCCGGTGGCGGAGTGTATTGGCAACATCGTGAAGTAAGTGAGTGGAGAATAGAAGTGGAACTGATGATAGCCAGCGTACCAGTCATCTGACCAGTCAATGTAGGTGCCACTTTGATCCATTATTCGCTGTGTCTGGTCAACTTTAGATATATGTGCTATAGTATCGTAGCCAGTCGGGAAACCAGGCTTTAGGTACGATTGAAAGGCCACGAGTGTGAAAGCTATAATGAAAACCAGCGCAAAGACGTGTTTGCCATTTGAGATGTTAAATTTGTACATAGTATCTTAACCCTGCTCCAAAACAACATTTCTGTTTTTGATTAAAAGCCGCATCTATATCACGAAGTATGAGCAATAGACGCGCAGCAGTGGGTGCAAGAATTTTTTTGCTGACGCATATTTGCTGATCATGGATAAAAGTGAAACTGCGCAGGCCATCAGGTTCGCTTTTGGCAACGCGATGTTGTAACGAGGCATTTCTTGTTTAAATGGCTTTAACATTTTTGAGCGAACGCCAAGTCCTCTCTTCTTGAAGGCGATATTCATCTTTTGAGATCTCACGACTTTGTCCCTGTGAACCTCTTGAATTTCCAATTTTTTTTCAGATATCGCTAGCTGTATGAGCGATTCCCCCACGTTGGTTCTAGACATGAAAATTGAATGTCCGATTTTGCTATCTTTTAGCTCCGATAGCCACGCATCACCGCAAGAGATATCAGCAAGTTCAGCTGTGGCATCGCAGCATGTCAAACAGCGTGGCGGAGTAAAAAAGTATAGGCCAAACAGACGCTTCCAGTATCTGAATGACAGAACAAATTTCTCGTCGCCATTTTTTAGTTTGACCAGCAATCCGCTTCTAGCCCAGCCCCTAGCCCTGTACTTCAACTCACGGACATCTTTTTCGTCAACATTCATAGACTTCAGAAGAAATCTTATTCCGGAAAAACTCACCGCATGTGCGCAAAAAAGCCCGACATGGAGGACTATTTTATTTTTCAGCTTTTCGTTGAGCATTTCAGCTTTTCTGATTCCATGGATGTGGCATGGCAAACCGACCACCGCAAACTTCCCATTTTCGCTGAGAATTTTTCTGATCCCGACGTTCAACGGCACTTGACAATATTTAGAGCCAGATGCCAGCAAGATATCTGCCTTAGTGCAGGCCAGCTTTGGTTCAGGTTCCAACGTATTTTCTCTTGACGCGACGACCAATACACCATCTATGATGCCGCGCTCCAAAGCGATGGTCAGCAATGTGGTCACGATTCCCCCAGAAGTTGAATTTCTGAGTATCTTTTCGTCCGTGGAATGTCCCAGGTAACATTTGATCGAATTCCCTAAGGATAGGTCGGTGCTGATGTTTTTGAAAATGCGCTTGTTGAGGTCGTTAAAATTCACTGATACGCCTGGGCAGACATCAAAACACAGCCCGCATTTGGTGCAAATTTTATCGTTGATATAGGGGGCGTAGAGCCCGTCGTCTGTCATGCGCATGGTAATACAATTCACTGGGCAAACCCCTGAACAAGTCCCACAGCCAGCGCAAAGGCCCCTATCATAGATTTGCTTGACGGTTTGCATCGTACCAGAGATCAGCGCGATGTTAGATAAGGAAAGTTCCTTCAAGGCCGGAACCTTTTCTTCCAACGATTTCCTTATCGCATCCTTGTTCTGCCATATGCGGTCAACCGCAGATATCAGCTCAGTTGTTAGGGTGTTTTGATCCTTGCCACGGACATCAACAATCAAGTCGCCCAGCCCCAGACCATCTCTTATGATGCCTATGGCTTTGTGGCTGTATGCTAAAGATAAGAAAGGCACTTTTTCAGATATGGCTGATACCACCGCATGAAATCTGCTGCCAATAAACATATCGCACATGCCGATGATCCCCCTATATACTTCTACGCTGTAGTCCTCAATCATCAGGACGTTTTTCTTGTTTTCCAACTTGCTGTAAATCTCCCTCATAATGATCCTATCGTCTGGGCTCCCGAGTGGGCCTATACTCCTTGGGGGCCCAGTGACATGGGGTATCATGATCACGAGCGCTTTTTGGGACAGGTGGTCTACAAACTTCTTCATGAGTTCGACGTAGAGTTCATGCTTCTGTTTTCTAGTCATCCCAAGATACATCCATTTTGAGATGACCTGGCTGGGGTTCACACCGATGATGGGGGCGTTCAGGTCGACTCTTTTATCTTTCAATATTTTCTTCGCCTCCTCGCGATCCGGCTCCAACATGAAAGCCAAGTCCGTCGTCTCGTATACCGGCCTCTTCACACCAAGTTTTGACAGGTAGTTCTTGGTACGGACCTCCCGAGCCGTGATGAAAACAGCTTGGTCGAGGATGAACTTGGCCACGAACTTGCTCACGGGAGTTTTGAATGGACCGATAGACTGGGCCATTATTATGAATGGTTTTTTGAAGAAGATCGCGGGAAGCAAGCTGAAGCAGTGCAGCATGTTGTAAATAATACTTGGGTCGTCGGAGAATGTGTCTCCGCCCAAGTCGATCACCACATCTGAGTCAGTGTAGCTCCGCAACTCGCGCCCAAGTAGCGAGTTCGGGCGTATGCCGAAAGCGCTTATGAGTGAGGACAGCAGCATTCTGATCAGCAAAATCGAGGCGCGAAGACCCAGCCGAAGCTTGGATGGAGGGTACATATGCCCCGAGACCTCGATGCCATAGCGCTTGCAGGTATTCATATCTATGTACGAATAGATCGGGACGATGGCGAACTCCACATCTGGGAAATGTTTTTTCACCCCCATCGCCACGCTGGCGATCATGGCCTCCTCCCCTTTGTTGAAGAAATTGAAAACGTTGGTAAGAAGCACCCTCAAGATATCACGCCCAAACCCACCCCGCACTCGTCAAGTATGTCAAAAATGTGGAAATACCGATGGCGAGTAGATTGGATACTAGATAATAGATGTGGAAAATCTCGGTAAACAGAGCCAAAAGGGCTGTTTTTAAAATTACTCCGCCTGTCCTAGATACACCAAATTTGATGAATCTCTCCCAAACTTCTTTTAGGTGACGTGATCTCACCCTGTCCCGAAAAGTCCACACCTCGTTGAAAATGAAGTTGCTGAGGATAGACAAGAAGGCGCTGAAGACGGCCGAGATGAGGTAGTGCAGCCCCACGATTTCTGTAATAAACCAAAGGCTTCCAGTACTTACCAGCACCCCGCTAGCTCCAACTATGCAAAATTTGATGAATCGAATTAATTCACCTTTTGATTTACTTAGAAAGTATGGGCGCTTCAAGTGGGCGTCTTGAGCTAGTTTTTTTCGCGGTTTGAAAGTCATCTGACTCATACTCCATGTATTTCATGTTTAAGTAGGTGGGCACAACTTAAAAGATTTGAATAAAATATATTTTTGTCTAATTTAGTATAGACATCAAATGTTGTGAAGCGGTTGTGAGATCGAAAGAAATACCAGATACAATTTTGGCTCTGCTGATTAAGCGATAATAACTTAAAGTTACGGCGCAAACTAGCAGCGGTGAGTATGCCGCAGGCTGTCGTGAACATAGGCATGGTTGGGCACGTCGACCATGGAAAGACGACTTTGACCGAGGCCCTCTCTGGTGTTTGGACGGATACTCACAGCGAAGAAATTCGTCGCGGTATATCGATTCGTTTGGGTTACGCTGATACAACTTTCAGAAAATGCCCAACATGCGATGCGCCCGCATGTTACACAACTCAAGAGAAGTGCCCTCACTGTGGTTCTGCGACCAAGCCATTGCGTCGCGTCTCATTCGTCGATTCGCCCGGCCATGAAACTTTGATGGCAACCATGCTATCAGGAGCGGCGATCATGGACGGCGCGGTGCTTGTGATAGCGGCGAACCAGCCCTGCCCACAGCCCCAGACGAAGGAGCACCTGATGGCGCTCGATATACTTGGCATCAAAAATGTGGTGGTGGCGCAGAACAAGATAGAGCTCGTCTCCAAGGAGAAAGTCGTAGAGAACTACAGGCAGATCAAGGAATTTCTCAAGGGCACATCTGCTGCGGATGCTCCAATAATTCCAATTTCAGCGATCCATCGGGCGAACATCGACATGCTGATCCAAGCAATAGAGGAGAACATACCGACGCCCAAGCGCGACCTCTCAAAGCCAGCTCGAGTGCACGTCGCTCGTTCGTTCGACGTAAATCATCCTGGTACAAAGCCCGAGGACCTAGTTGGTGGGGTAATAGGAGGTTCCTTGATTCAGGGCAAGCTGAAGGTTGGAGATAGGATAGAGATGCGCCCGGGCGTGCAGGTGACTCAAGCGGGCAAGACTTTTTGGCATTTCCTTGACTCCGATATCGTCAGTCTGCAAGCAGGTGGCGAGTCCGTGAAAGAAGCGATGCCAGGTGGATTGCTCGGCATTGGTACGAAGCTAGACCCAGCGCTTATGAAAGCGGATAGGCGGGCTGGCGCAGTTGCTGGTGTGCCTGGCACATTGCCGCAAATCATAGAGGCTTTAAAGCTTGAGGTTCACTTGATGAAGCGCGTCGTCGGCACGGCCGAGGAACTAGAGGTGAAACCGTTGGTTACAGGTGAACCTCTAATGATAAACATTGGCACTACAACCACGGTTGGCATGGTGACAAGTACGCGGGGGAACTTGATCGAAACTAGATTAAAGCTCCCCGTCTGCGCAGATAGGGGAGCCAAGGCGGCGATAAGCAGGCGAATCGGTGGAAGGTGGCGCCTCATAGGCTATGGGGTAATCAGCTAGCTTAGTTAGCTGATGACACGCATATGTCACAGGGGGGTTGAAATCTTGGCGGAGTTGAGGGTGATCGCTGACACGAGTTTTTTGATGATACCTGGCATGTTTGGAGTCGATGTGGTGAGCGAACTCGACAGATTGCTTCAGCGACGTTATTCGCTTGTGATTCCAAAGCCCGTAGTGGGGGAACTGAAGAAACTGTCCGCGCGGGGTAAACCTACGGAACGCTCGGCCGCTTGCTTGGGCATCGTCCTCGTTAAGCGTGGAAAAGTCATAGATGCCAAAGGCAATGCGGATGAGGCGATTTTGACGATGGCTTGTGAAAATTGTGTGGTCGGCACCACCGACGCCGAGCTACGAAGAAAGCTCCGTCACAAGGGAGTTCCAGTAACGTATTTACGAGAAAAGTCACACCTTGCTTTAGACGGTCTAATCGGGTGAATGAATGGAGTTCGAGTTAATCGCATTGGTAACGGGAATTGTGGCGCTCATCGTTGCCGTTGTGTCAGCGTATCTCGTCCTTAGGGAGGATCAGGGCTCACCAAAAGTCAGAGAGATATCCAGTGCGATCCATGAAGGGGCGAGTGCTTACCTGAAGAGGCAGTACACGGCGATTTGGGCAGTTATGATAGTCATCGCGATCCTGCTTTTCATCGCCCCAAGTTGGGGGTGGCGAGCATCGGTAGTTTTCATAGGTGGAGCGTTTTCCTCAACGGCCGCTGGCTTCGTCGGAATGCATATAGCGGTCAGGGCCAACTCAAGAACGGCAACAGCTGCTCGCTTTGGCGTGGGCAGGGCGCTCAAGATAGCATTTCGTAGTGGACTCGTGATGGGCCTATCGGTGGTCGGCGTCGGTTTGCTTGGAGTAGTTATTTTCTACAGTTGGTTAGGCAATCCAGAGTTGGTGTTGCCATACTGTTTTGGTGCAAGCTCGGTTGCGCTTTTCGCTAGAGTCGGCGGGGGGATTTATACAAAGACAGCCGATGTGGGTGCTGACCTCGTTGGTAAAGTTGAAGCAGGCATACCTGAAGATGACCCAAGAAATCCAGCGGTGATAGCTGACAACGTCGGCGATAACGTCGGTGATGTAGCTGGCATGGGCGCCGATCTGTTCGAGTCATATGTGGCGAGCATAGTCGCCGCGATGATCGTTGGCTTTGCATTACCCGCTAGTTTGGGATATGGCGTGAACGCTGTGCTCTTGCCACTTGTAATATCCGCGATCGGCATAATTGCGTCGATAATCAGCATAGCATTCGTCAGGGTGAAGAAGGGAAGCGACCCAAGCTACGCCCTCAACAGCGCGACGATAGCCGCGTGCGTCATCACGGCGATAGGTTCCATCGCTATCACCAAATATATGTTTGGTTGGGATACCGGATGGAAACTTTTCATCGCGATATTTTCCGGTCTCGTGGCGGGGATAGTTATCGGCCTCACATCGGATTACTTCACAAACAACATACATCGCCCAGCTCAATTCATAGCTCGCTCCGCACAGTCTGGGGCCGCGATAAATTTGCTGAATGGACTCTCGATTGGTCTGCTGAGCACAGTTCTTCCGATAGTTGCTATAGCAGCGTCTGTAGTAGTTGCGTATGCCGTTCTAGGTGGAGGGCTGATAGGATTTTATGGGATATGCCTGGCGGGAGTTGGTATGCTCTCGGTCACGGGGATAGTGGTTGCTGCGGACGCTTATGGTCCAGTGGTGGATAATGCTGGAGGAATAGTGGAGCAGTCGGGCATGCAGAAAAAAGTTCGAAATGTGACGGACGCTCTCGACTCGGTCGGAAACACCACGAAGGCAATTTGCAAGGGTTTCGCGATAGGTTCGGCAGCTTTGACCGCGGTGGCGTTATTCGTCACCTATGCTCAACAAGCTGGGCTCTCTGCGACGGCGCTGAACCTGTTAGAGCCAAAGGTAGTGGCAGGCGTCTTTCTAGGTGCGGGCGTGGTGGCGTTATTCTGCGCGTTGACGATCATGGCTGTTGGAAGAAACTCTTTTAGAATGGTAGAAGAAGTCAGGAGGCAGTTCAAAAAGATACCTGGCTTGCTCAAGGGCAGGGCCAAGCCGGATTATACGCGGTGTGTAGACATAGCGACGCGAGGCGCGCTGAAGGAGTTGATCGCACCGGGACTCGCCGCGCTAATTGCACCACTAGCTGTTGGTTTACTTCTTGGGAAGGCTGCGCTTGGCGGCTTCTTGGCAGGCAGCATCGTGATAGGGCTAGTATTTGCTCTGCTCATGGCTAACGCAGGCGGGGCATGGGACAATGCAAAGAAGTACATAGAAATGGGTCATTTCGGGGGCAAGCATACGCCGACGCACGCAGCAGCGATAGTTGGTGACACGGTGGGTGATCCATTAAAAGACGCAGCTGGCCCATCTCTAAACATTTTAATTAAGCTTATGTCGATAGTAGCATTGATCTTTGTGATGGCTGGAGTGATCTGATGTATAAAATTCTGACGGTACAGGATACGGTGCGAGTTCCACCAAGTAGGTTTGAGGACTTGCTCGAGGAAGCGATTGTCGACATCCTGCGCAAGACATACGAGGGGATAACGGACAAGGATGTGGGAGTGGTGCTCGCGATAACGGAGGTGAAGAACATCGGCCCTGGAAAAATAATAATGGGCGATGGAGCGAGCTACCATGACGTTACCTTTGATGCCCTCACTTACAAGCCAGAGCTACAGGAGTTAATACTCGGGGAAATCGTTGAGATAGTGGAGTTTGGAGCTTTCGTGCGCCTCGGGCCAATGGACGGTCTGATACACGTTTCTCAGGTCACAGATGACTTCGTCGGATATGATAAGAAGAAGGGTTCGCTCTACGGGAAGGAGACGAAGCGTTCTTTGAAGGAGGGCGACAAGGTCAGGGCAAGGATAGTGACGGTGAGCATTAAACGTGGTGTGACGGGAGCTACAGGTGGCGGTGGAAAAATCGGTTTGACGATGCGCCAGCCTGGCCTCGGTAAGCTCGAATGGATAGAGGAGGAACGCAAGGGGGCAAAAGCTTGAGCGAGAAAGCTTGCCGCAATTGTAACATGATAGTTTCCGGCAAGGTTTGTCCAGTCTGCAAGACATCATCGCTTTCGAGCGACTGGTCCGGTTACGTCATAATCTTGGATCCTCCAAACTCCACCATAGCCAAGAAATTGAACATAAATGTTCCAGGAAAATATGCACTGAGGGTTCGATGATGTTAAGTCTTCCAGAAAGTGTGCGGCCGCTATTGAAGCGTCCGCTGGGGAAATTGTTTTCTAACAAGAAAGAGGCGTTCGATTACATGCGAAAATTACACCCTACGAGGTTGATCACAGTTGGCGACCACGTGACAGCGGATTTTTTGGAGGCGGAGATCAAGCCGGATATCGCAATAATCGATTTTTTAATCATGCGTTTTCCCGTCGACAAAAAAATAAAAAAAGTTATAGATGACTATAATGTTCCAACACGGCTGGTGAAAAATCCCCCGTCCAAGATCACGAAGGATCTTCAAGATGCGGTGAAAGATGCCGTCCCGCCGCTAAAGATAATCGTGGAGGGGGAGGAAGATTTGGCGACCATACCGGCGATTCTATTAGCTCCCTTTGGATCGGTCGTGGCGTACGGGCAACCGAAGGAAGGTATAGTTATGGTGGAAGTGACAAAGGAGAAGAAGCGCGAGATTGCCGACATCCTCAAGCTTTTTGAGTAGTCGCTGGCAATCAATCTAATAGGTCTCGCTTCAAGTTGATAGGGATTGTCATGAAAGTGGAGATAATTGAAAAGTCCGAGAACCCGCTGTTTCAGCGAGTGGAGGTAAAGTTTAAGGTGAGCCACGCAGGCGAACCAACCCCAAAACGCTTGGACGTTCGTGCTCAAGTGGCAGCTCAGCTTGGCGTGGCGGAGGAATTAGTTGTCGTTGAGAAATTAGCCGGAGCCCACGGTAGGCAGGAAGCATCTGGCATAGCCCGCGCATACAACTCGAAAGAGCGATTGGCCGCATTGGAGCCAAAATATCTTTTGGCGCGTGGCTTGCCAAAGGAGGCAAAGGCTGAAGCAAAGCTGAAGGAGGAGCCCAAGGCTGAGAAGCCCAAAAAACCAGAAGAAAAGCCGAAGGAAGAGAAACCAGAAAAAGTAGAGGGGAAAAAACCAGAGAAGCCAAAAGATGAAGTTAAACAGGAGAAAAAAGCTCAGGAGGAGAAAGTGAAGGAGGTCGGCAAAGGTGGCTAAGGGCAAGGTAGCTAAAGGAGAAACTGCAAAATCAAAATTTTACAAAATAGAAGGGGACAAATTGACGCGCCTCAAGCAGAGCTGTCCACGTTGTGGTCCGGGAATATTCATGGCGGAGCACGGTGATCGCTTGGCATGCGGCAAGTGCGGGTACACGGACTTCAAGAAGTGATCTTCACCGTAGTGCCCATAACTTTGGATGCAGCTCCTTCCAACTCGTTTTTGTTTTTATCTATCTCTTCATCGCTTCTTTGCAAGTCGCGGCGAAGTTCTTCAAGAGACTTCTTCACATGTTCTAAATCCAATTTATGCCTCTCGAGCGCATGCTCTAATTCTGTTTTTTTCTGTATGAGAGGCGATCTTTGGAGATCATCTAAGGCTTGCTTTCGGGAGTTTAGCCGCTCAATATTTTCTTTAAGCTCTACTAGCGTCTTGTTCTCGATGATGGAGCGAGCATCCTTGACCCTCTTTTTATACTCGCGAGTTTCCAAGCTTATCTTGCCTTTTTCTATCAGTTCTACCATCTTCCTCAAGAGCACTGCAGTTGCTGCGAGCTTTTCGTCAGATTGAAAAATGTCGATCGGATTTTCTATACAAATCTCAAGAATTCTGGCGGTTTCTCTATCTATCTGATACTCACCATCCGTCACCAACTTCCTCATCTTTCTGAGCGGTCTGCTGAAATTGAGGATAGTATGGGCCGCCACAGCTTTAGCTTGAGATAATTCGTGCTCGATTTGTTTGAGCTCTTGTTGGAAACGTTCAAGCTGCTTGAACTCCTTGTCATCTATAAGCTGAGCTAATTGGGCCCGTTCAGTGTTTATGCGTCCCTCTAAATCGATGACGCGTTGTTCCAATGGCGCAATGTTTGTGCGCAAATTCTCGCTTTGTTGGACGAGATTTGTGTTTAAAGCGATTTTTGAGGAAACATCGTCTAACGAACGGATCTCGGAGAGAGTTTTTTCTACAGTTATGTGTATATCCTTGGCAGAATTTTGCAACTCCCGCAAGTACGATTTTATTATGTTTAGGTGCTGTGCGAACAATCTCGCTACGTGGTAGTAATGGGCAGCGGTAGCATCTGTCGTGAGGTTAATGGCTCTCCTCAGAGAACTATCGAAGGCGACTAGGTCCGAGGAGGTAGTAGTGTTCGGGGGTCGAATGCTTTGAAGCGCGCGGGTCAGCTTATTGATTAAAAGTCGTCTTGCTTCATCCACCGCCTTGTACAGCCCAGCGTGCACCTCCTCCGTCGACTCGGCCGCGCCCAAGTTTTTCAACCCGGAGAGTATGCGATCTCTCTTTTCAACGATTTTGCTGAAATCAGCAGTTATTTTGGGTTGGGCAGCTGCTAACTTTTCCATTTTGAGTGCATTTATCCGTTCTCGAAGGGCCTCGATGGATATACTTTCAATTTTCAGCTCTTTGGGTTTACCCCTACTAAAAATCCTTTTAAAGAACATACATTCGCCATTAATGAATGTACAAAATCACTTTTAAAGTCGGCGGCGAATCGCACGGAAACAATATTTAAGGGCGCTCGTTTAGATACAAAATAGGAGTTGGAGAAGTGTACAAACAAAGAGGTTCAAGAGGGCCACCAGCACCTGTAAACGTTGGCGATGTCCACACCGTCAAGATCGAGGGCAAGGGAAAGAGCGGTGATGGGCTAGCTCGCGTGCAGGGCTTCGTGGTCTTCGTGCCCGGCGTCAATGTCGGGGATGAAGTAAAAATCCGCATAAAGGAACTGCGGCAAAGATTTGCAATAGCTGAAGTCGTTACCGAGTAAAGCTTTTTTTTACTTCGGGCTTTGGCATTTCTCGCTAGGACAGCGGCAGCTATTTTTGATTTCCTCAATCGCTTTAAGAGTTCACGGAAGCAATTGTTTGGGGTTCACAAATGTTGTGTTTGGGCATCGAAGGTACTGCGCACACCTTCGGCATTGGCATCGTCGGCTCAAATGGGAGGGTCTTGGCAAATGTTTCAAGAACTTATGTGCCGGAGGAAGGAGGCATCCATCCTAGAGACGCAGCGCAGTTTCATGCAGCAAACGCGCGCGCGACTTTGGACGGGGCGCTCAAAAAAGCGAAAATCGGCCTATATGATGTCGGCCTAATCGCGTTTTCTCTTGGCCCCGGGCTCGGCCCATGTCTTCGAACAGCAGCAACTGCAGCTCGGGCGATAGCAGCCTGGCTCCATGTGCCGATCATCGGCGTAAATCACTGCATCGCTCATGTCGAGATCGGCCGTTTGACCGAGAGGGCTAGAGATCCTGTGACGCTCTACGTGAGCGGAGGCAACACTCAAGTCATCGCGTTCGATGCGGGACGTTATCGTGTTTTCGGAGAAACGCTTGACATCCCGGTTGGAAACTGCCTCGATGTTTTCGCTCGGGAGGTTGGCATTCAGCATCCAGGTGGTCCAACTGTCGAACGTTTAGCGCGCGAAGGCAAGCGTTACATCAATCTGCCCTATGTCGTCAAGGGTATGGATCTCTCATTCTCAGGGTTGATGACGGAGGCCGTTCGTAGGCATCGCGCAGGTGCTGACTTGCGCGACATTTGCCACAGCTTGCAGGAGACAGCTTTTGCCGCGCTCGTCGAAGTCACCGAGCGAGCGGTTGCGCACACCGAGAACCGAGAAATCATGTTGACCGGTGGCGTTGCGGCAAATTCTAGGCTCAGAGAGATGCTCAAGCTGATGGCGAATGAGCGCGGAGCGAAGTTTTACGTACCGCCAATGGAGCTCTGCGCCGACAACGGGGCCATGATCGCATGGACAGGGCTGTTGATGCACAAACACGGCGTCAAACATAGCTTGGCTCAAACCCAAGTCCGCCAAAGATTTCGTACAGATGAGGTGGATGTGGTATGGCGTTGATAAAAAAGGGTGCAGAAGCAAACCTTTACCTTGAAAATTTCTCGAAAGTACTTCATACTGCCGGCGAGGGCAAGGTCATCGTCAAACACCGCATAAAAAAGAGCTATCGTGTCCCAGAGCTGGACGAGCAGTTGCGTTCAAGCCGCACGGCGCTCGAGGCCAAGCTATTCGCGGATGCCAAGCTCGCAGGGGTTCCGACGCCCATCGTTTATGAGGTAGACCGCGTGAGCATGCGCATCGTGATGGAGTTCATCGAAGGCAAGCAGGTTAAATTGGTACTGGATAAGTTGAGGCCAGCAGCTAGGCGCAAGCTTTGCAAGATAATCGGCAGGCAGGTGGCCCGCCTCCATCTAGCGGGGATAGTTCATGGCGACCTCACGACATCGAACATGATTTTGACGCGTGATGGCAAGGTTTACTTCGTCGACTTCGGGCTGGGCGAATACAACCCATCGCTAGAGGCCAAGGGCGTCGACCTGCACCTGCTCAAGCGTGCGTTGCAGAGCATCCATTTCAAGGTGACAGACGAGGCCTATCGCGCTGTTATCGCTGGCTATATGCGAGAGTTTGGTGAGGGCGCGCGCGAGGTTATAAAACGCGTTGAGGAGATTGAGAAGAGGGGACGCTACATACCGAAGGAGGAACGAGCATGGCACTGATCTTTGCCACGAGCAACCGTCACAAGTTCGAGGAAGTAAAGGCGATTGCAGCGAAGTATGGGGCGAAGCTTGAGATGCGCAATGTTCCATGCGATGAGATTCAGGCGGATGATTTGAAGGATATCGCTGGCTTCAGCGCAAAGGAAGCTTGCAGGATCTTGGGCAAACCATGTTTCGTCGAAGACGCGGGATTGTTCGTGCGGGCATTGCACGGTTTCCCTGGGCCGTACTCGAACTACGTGTTCCGCACTATAGGCAACGAAGGTCTGCTAAAGCTGATGGTGGGTGTAAAAGATAGAGATGCAGAATTTCGCTCTGCTGTCGGTTACTGTGAGCCCAAGGTAAAACCGATAATTTTCAGCGGTAGGTCGAGTGGGAGCATCACGGCTAAGGCCAAGGGGCAGCGCGGCTTCGGCTTCGATCCAGTTTTTGTTCCAAAGCGAGGTGATGGCAGAACTTTCGCTGAAATGCCGACCGAGGAAAAGAACGCCTATTCTCACCGGGCGAAGGCTGTCAAGAATTTTGTTGGATGGTATTCTAAGAATCGGATGTAGTGGGCTATTTAAAAACGGTTTGCGTTGGTCGCTTTTACAACTGTTTATGTGCATCGGGTGTACGATCCTCTATCCTTTTTGGGCTATTTTTGTATATTTTTGTATGATTTAAAAAAGGCTTAAATAGCGTAAATTTGACCTTTATATGGATTGAGGATTAATAAAATGAGGACTCCATTGAAAAGCATATCCCTAGTGGTATCGACATTAATACTCATCTCCCTGATTTCGGTGTTTCGGGCAGGGGTGGCGAGTGCACAGGTAACAATCGACGGGGAAATTTCAGTAAGCGAGTGGGGAAGCCCTATTTGGACGATCACGGGCAGCCGAGCGAATTACAATGTGTACGCAGCGACCGACAACGAAGCGTTATATCTAGCGTTCGAGTACTTGGGAAATGACCCGGAGATAACTTCACCAACCGTTTTCATTAACGTCTTCATCGACGGGAACAACAACGATAACATAGATGGTCTTGATAAAGCGTTCATCTTCCAAAATCGAAATGGGCTGGGAGGGGTGATGAATTGGCTCAGGATGTATCCCGCCAAGTCAGATGGTAGCGGTTGGGATATACCACCCTATTTCGACGATCCAAACCAGTTTGGATACCTTTGGGAAACTTCAATATCACCAGAAACTGTTCCTGTGAGAATAGGAATATCGGGGGACAGAAAGGTCGTAGAGTGGAGGATACCACGCAACCTAGTCGGTGTAACGGGAAACTCATTCGGCCTTACATGGCAAGCGTTCGATAGTTACAATTGGAACCACTACAACGTGACTGGCCCGACTCCTCCAGCACCATCACTTGTCTCGCCCCTGAATGGTGAGAATATCTCGGACAACACTCCGACGTTCGAGTGGACTTTGAGCGATCCGAGCGGTGTCACATACCAGATTCAGATCGATGATAACGTCGATTTCAGCTCTCCGGTCTATTTCGCGGTTGACTTCGCCGAGAACGCTCACACCCTGCCGGACGAGAACGCGCTCGCGTTGGGCACGTACTTCTGGCATGTCCGCGCAAAGGACGGGACGGGTAACGTCGGCGACTGGAGCGAGGAGTGGAACTTCACTGTGGTTCCGATAGGTGCGATCGGAGTCCTGCTCATGCCGCTGCTTATGCTGTTGCCGTTCGCGCTGATACTCAAGCGCCAGAACAGGCGACTTTAGAATCATTCGATTGTGACGCTACATCAGAGGTTCTACAACCGGTCAACCGTAAAGTTTCTTAAGTGGTATGTACAAAGAGAAACGGTTTGATGTCGAGGGTAAAAAATGGCTGAATACCAAAGGTCTGCGGCTAGGTCGTCTGGGCTTTCTGGGCAGGATATCGAGGAACTCGTGTTGAAACTCGCCAAGGAAGGTCGCTACCCAAGCGATATAGGGATGATATTGCGCGACCAGCACGGCGTACCAGACGTGAGGCAGGCCACTGGCAAGAGCATCGCCAAGATTTTATCGACTCGTGGCGTGGGGCCAAGCTTACCAGAAGATTTGGTAGGTTTGATAAGGAAAGCGGTCATGTTACGCAAGCACTTGGAAAAAAACAAAAACGACCAACCATCGAGACGATCTCTTGGGGTAGTCGAAGCCAGGATCCAAAAGTTGGCGAAATATTATGTCAAGAACGGAAAGTTGCCGGAAGGCTGGCGATATGCGCCGGAGAGGGCCGCCCTCCTGATACGTTAGAAAGGTGCAAAATGTGGGCCGCGCGGAAATAAGGAGGTTCCAGCGGGCGTCGGAGACAGCCGCGGCATTCCTCAAAGGGCATCTTACAGACAATAGCCGGGTCAAAATTATAACTCACACAGATTCGGATGGCGTCGCAGCCAGCGCAATCTTGGCGCGGTGTCTTTACAGCTACAACGTTCCATTCCACATCAAGTTCACCAGGCCGCTTAAGCCCGAGGAGATAGCTGAGCTCGGCAACGAAGATTACGACCTATTTGTTTTTATGGATCAAGGAAGTGGGCAGATAGCGGCCATACACAAATTCATACTCGGGGCGGGACGTGATGTTTTAATACTCGACCATCACCCTGGAGAATATCCAGAGCTTTCGAACCTCGCTTATCTCAACCCGCATGCGTGCGGTCTGAACGGGGCAAAAGATGTCGGGGCAGCTGGCACTACATATTCAGTAGTAGAAAACATAGACAAAAACTTCAGGTCACTCATTTGGTTGGCGATCGTCGGCGCGCTCGGCGACCGTCAAGAATTTTTTTCGGGTTTCACCGGGGTGAACGAAGTGCTTGTGAAGAGGGCGATCGACCTTGGTCTGATAAGGACCAACGAGGGGCTGAAGTTGATCGGACGAGAGCTTTCGCCCGTCGTGGAATGTCTGCGGCTGAGCATACGACCGTACCTTCCAAACTTGTCTGGCAACCTTTCCGAATGTAGAGAATTGATCGGCGGATTGGGTATCTCCCCAAGTGCGAGTTTTGCTGAGCTTGGCTCCGAGACTGAAAAAAGGGTGAGGGACGCGATATATGCGAAGGTTGGTCAAGTGGCAACCAGTGAGGACTTCTGTCACACCCTATGGGACATTGTCTACGAGCTGACGGCCGATGGCATAACTGGCCCACGAGATATCCGAGAATATTCGGCGATGTTGGATGCGTGCGGCAGGCTTAACAAGCCGGAGATAGGTTTTGCTGCCACGCTCGGGGATCGAGCCGCCTACAACGAAGCGCGAGGATTGATGAGCAGATATTTGGAACAGATGGTGCGGACGCTGAGCAGGCTCGATGCTCAAATGGAAGCCTTCAAGGTTACACCAAAGATGCGCTACATTTACACTGCAGACGAAATCGAGCCGATGATGGTAGGGGAGGCGATTTCTTTGGCGATGGAGTCGGGGCTGATAGCTACCAACAAGCCAGTGGTCGGGATAGCTGATGGCGAGAAGGGCGATTTAAAAATATCGGCCAGAGCGACGCCTGGGCTGGCGATGCAAGGCCTGAATGTCGGCAGCGTCATATCGAAAGTTGCAGCTGAGGTTGGAGGCAGCGGCGGGGGACATGATGTGGCAGCTGCGGCTAGAATACCGCGCGAGCGTATGGATGAGTTTATAGCGAAACTTGACCAAGCTTTGACGGAAGCTGGTGGTACATGATGCTTTATTTAGAACAGGTGCAGCATCTATCTACGACCGATAAAGGATTTATTCATGTCCTCGAAGCGCTGAAAAGTCTAAAAAAAATTAAAAGTCCGCGAGTGTTAAACTTTTCTCACAACGATCTCGATGGTATCGGTAGTGCAGTCATCATGCGGAGATTACTCCAGCAATACACGAACGCCGAGATCGTCACGAAGCTTCCACCTCACTTCAGGCTCACCGCTCCAGAACTTCAGAGGGCGCTTGAATCTGATTCTTTCGACATGCTTCTATTGACGGATAAAGGCACGTTTGATTACTACGATGATTTTTTGGGAATGGTAAAACAGGTCGTGATTATCGACCATCACCCGAACGATGGCATGCCAAAGCGTTGTGTGCTGTTCAACCCATCGGCGGAGCAGTCTGTCCCATCTGCGGCTTCCCTACTCTGCCACATGGTAAGCAGCAAACTCAAGTTGGCCGATGAGTGCGACGATTTTGCCGCAATATTAGGATGCAGGGGAGACTTTGCGTTCGATCCCGTACAAAAGACATCCGTGGATTTTGTCAAACCTTTCGTCACTCGTATGCAAGAAGAGTTCCCCAACGTGTTTGAACCCAAGTTGGACCGTGCAACGATTTTCGATATCGTGGATAGAGAGAGGACCGCACTGATAAATCAGATAGCCGAAGTTCTACACGTGGGTTGTCTAGCCCACATGTACGCCCGCGTACACGAGAGCATTGATGTGGATTATGGGCCGAGCTTTGTGTTCGAGACATTGTCTGCTTTTATGAACAAGCGCGTCGAAGTCGAAAAGTTCCGTTCCCTATCGGATTTTATGGTCAGTCTGCCGGACGGAAAAAAACTCGCAAGTGTTTTTGAGTATTACAAGAGGGATTGGGACTTGTTGAGTAGGCGAGCGGAGAACGCTTCTGTTCTACTCGGCGAGATAAATGGAGTTGGCATCTACATACTGTTCGCGAGGGAGGCCACGGCCATGCATGGGGCGCCTTTCCCAGCACTTTTACCATACGTCGCGTCCGCGCGTTTGGAACCTTTGAAGCGGGAATCTGGCTATCCTCACACGATGGTGATAGTGTTCTGTCCCAAAGATAGAGGTGTGCATATTTCTATGCGCGGTGGAGGCGGGCTGGTCGGTTGCGGAACGATGTGTAGCGAGTTGGCTAACCGTCTGCAGAAACTTTATCCTGAGCAGGGTGGCATCGGAGGCGGGGGGCACGATCGTGCGGCGGAATGCGTGGTGGATAGGCCCGTGCCGATGTATGCGGTCATGCACGAGCTGTTGATGTTGATCGAGGAGATGGTCAAGAAGTCGAAAGGTACATCATCAAGTCTTTAAAAGTCTAGGTAGAGTCTATTTGGTGTTATATTGACATTTGAGGAAAGCGAGCTTCAAAAGCTGGTCGATGAGATCATCAGTCTCCTGGAGAAATATCGCAATGATCCAGGCACGCTAGATGTGATATTATCGGAGCTGAAAAGCCTCTATCGCAAGGTTCCGATTTACCCCGGAATAATTGCAAATTGCTTGCCGATGGTTGTGAAATCCATAGAGCCCAAGCAATTAAAAGTAGGAGATGAAGTATCTCTCCTGACGAAAGATAATCGTATTTTGGTGGGTAAAATTTCAAACGTCGCACAGGGCGATATTAAAATTGTGGATTGTTACGAGTATGAGGGGCAAAAATCATCTGGCGAGTGCAACATACCGTTGTCCAATTTGAAAGAAGCAAGGCTGTTTACCCGCGATATACTGCATAAGGAGTGGCCAGATCTAGATTTTGGGGAGTGATAAATTGCCTGAACTTGGGCTAAAGCGCGGAAATGTGATCAAAATAGAAGGATTTGCCAGTCTCCATGTCAAAGAAGGGAAGGTTTTGATAATTGGCGGGCTGCACGATAAGTGGGCTAAAGTTGTCATCCCGCGGGCGAAATCCATACCGATAGAAGCAGAAAGCGATGCAGTTATAGAATACATGCTTGGGCCTGGTGGCAAGATGGAAAAATTGCCAGGGCGTACGATACCTCGAGAGTGGGACACGCTTGTAGAGGAGATCATCGCAAAAAAACCTCGCGTCGTCCTCGTATTGGGCGAGGTGGATACTGGCAAGAGCTTTTTTTCGACCTATATCGCAAATATGTTGATCAGAAAAAATCTGCGCGTCGCGGTTGTGGATGGAGACGCTGGACAATCTGATGTTGGTCCGCCGACGACTTTGGGGGTAGTTGTAGTAGAGAAACCAGTAGTCTTCCTACAAGATATTCCATCATATTCGGCATACTTCATTGGCTCGATGTCTCCGGCGGGACACATTCTTGAATTTATGGTAGGCATCAAGCGCATGGTGGAACATGGATTAAAGAACGCTGATGTCACAGTAGTAAACACCGCGGGTTGGACTTCAGGTGGACCTGGCAGGGCCTTTAGGCTGTACGAGATGGAGCTGCTGAATCCAGATATTGTAGTGGCACTTCAGAGGGGAAAGGAGCTCGAGCATATATTGAAGTCCATGGATCAATCTAAAGTCAGAAGGATTCAAGTATCCAAACAGGTCAGGTCTAGATCGCGCAGTGACCGCACATTTTTACGAGAGCTCGCCTTGGCGCGGTATTTTGAGGGTGCAAGCAGATTGATTTTGGACCTTCGTAAGGTGCTACTCGAGCGTTGTTACTTCCGCACGGGAGAACTCGTCGATTCAAAAAGCTTGGGTGACCCATCGATCATACATGCGGAAAAAATGCCAGAAGGTTTGTTCATCGTCGTGAGCGGGGAGCTAAGCGATAGCAAAGCTCAGGAGTTGAAGGCGAAATTCAGGAACTTGCATACAATAAGTCCATGGGACGCGAAAAACGTCATCGTTGGTTTGGCGAACTCAAATGATGAGCTCATTGGGCTGGGGATAATTGATGAGATAGATTATGTGCGTGAGAAGCTAGCTGTGATAACTCCAGTTAAGGATGCTGGCCATATCGCAGCGGTGCAGTTTGGTTCCATGAAAATAACTCCAGATGGAAAAGAGGTCGGCACGATAAAGCCGGGAACTTTCTAGGTGTCACCGTGAAGATGCGCGCGAATGTCAAATGCATCTACGATCAAAAATCATTTGCACTCGTGGTGGCTTCGGCTCTGCGCCCGGACAACTTTCAGGCGCCGAGCGGCATTCAGATCGGGACAGCGAGGCGTGGCAAGCAAGTCGTCACGGATATAGCGATGGATGGAAAGATCGAGACCTTTCTGGCGACGCTAGATGATTTGCTTTCATGCACCTGCACAGCAGAAAGTATGCTGTAGCACAAGGTTTTCATACACACAAATTTTAGAAGGATTAGGCGATATGATGAGATTTGAACTCAAAGCGGAGTGCACGTTCAGCGGTGGACTTGAGGCCGCGAAGAAGGATATAGAAGCAGCGATAGCACAGGCGAACGAGGTCGTGTTAAAAAAAGGAGCACCAAAGGGCAAGGAGACAGAGGCGGCGAAGGTCACAAGCTGGCACGCAGCTGGAAAAATGCTCGATGCCACCATAGTATCTGGCAGATACGTGCGCGCTCACGTGGCATTGTTCAGATTGACGAAGCTTTTGTCCGAGGTTCTAGGAAAAAAGTACAGGATCGGTCTGCGTGTTGTGGCGGCTAAAGAATACAAGATTTCGTTGCCGTTGGTTCACCTTTCTGAGCAGGTGAAAAAGGAGCTTTCCAAAATTGGATGTGAGATAAAGCCGGATCCTTACGGCACGATTTTGCTGATGCACGATTTAGATGAAGCCAAATTACGTGGCCATCTAGTCGACAGGATGTTAAAAATGGCGGAAGAGATATCGGCCAAAGCTGAAGTTCCAGCAGCGCCAGCGAAGGCGAAGGTTGTACAGCAGGGTGCGCGCAAGGAGCATCACTTCCAAGATGACCCACTTGAGGTCGCAAAGGAGCTCGAATGGATAGCGCAGTTTCCAGGTCGAGGGCAGTGGATATATACTGCGCCATACGCTGAACTCCTGAAGACGATCGAAGATATTCTGATTGAAAAAGTGATAATCAAGCTTGGCTTCAAAGAGTTCATGTTGCCGAAGCTCATCCCACTCGAGGTTATACAGAAGATGCCCGGCTATCTGGATGAAATGCCAGATGGCATGTACTACGTTTGCCCGCCGCCGCGAGAACCGGAAGTCTTCGCTGATTTCAAGCGCGAGCTTAAACTTACGAAGCAGGTTCCAGTAGATAAACTTAAAAAATGTTTGAAAGAGCCATCCTACGTCCTTGCTCCAGCGCAGTGCGAACCTTTCTACGAATTTTTTGCGAGCAAGCGGGTCAGGCTAGAAGATCTTCCGGTCAAGGCTTTTGACAGGAGCGGCTGGACATATCGTTGGGAAGGTGGAGGCGTAGAGGGCTTGACGCGCGTTCAGGAGTTCAGGCGTGTAGAGTTGATATTTCTTGGCAAGCCAGAAGACGTGGTCAAGATTCGTGATGATGTCAAAGATAGAAGCGTTGAAGTTGCGGATGAGCTGGGCCTCGAGTGGCGGGTTACCGTGGCGACGCCTTTTTACATGCGAGAGGGGGGTATAGAAGAAGATGTGACGGATAGCATGAAAATAGCCACCTATGATCTCGAAGTTTTGATGCCCCACAATGACAAGTGGCTAGAGCTTGGTTCTTTTAACGTGAACAAGACCAAGTTCGTGGAAACTTTTAAGATAAAGGAAGTCAAGAATCGAGAGATCTGGACGGGCTGTTGTGGTTTCGGATCGAGCCGTTGGACAGTTGCGTTTTTGGCGCAACATGGTTTCGACCCATCTAAATGGCCAAAACATGTGCGGGATCGTGTTGGCTCGCTGTCGGAGCCACCCAAAACAATCAAGTGATGGATATGGAAGAAGAAAAGAGAGTTGAAAAGCGGGAGAGAAAACCGACCAAGGAAACTTGGCGTGCCAAGGGATGGTACGAAGTGTTCGCCCCTTCGATGTTCGGTGGGGCGAGGATAGGTGAGACTCCAGCGATGGACGCACGTCAGTTGGAAGGTCGAGTTTTGGAGTCAACGCTCGGCGATTTGATAGATGATTTTTCGAAGTCGTACATCAAACTCTATTTTCAGGTTAAAGGGGTAGAAGGCAACCGCGCCATGACTAAGTTCATCGGCCATGAGATTGCCCGTGACTACGTTCGCAGTCAGGTGAGGAGACGCGTATCCAAGGTGGAAGGAGTTTGGACGATTACAACACAGGATGGTCACAAACTTCGATTGAACGCGATGGCCACGACGCTCAAACGGATCCAGAGTTCTAAGATAGAGGCGATCAGGGTGAGGATGAAAGAGGTGATCGAGCAGCGAGCGGCGAAGCTCACCTTCGACCAGTTCATCCAAGAAGCGATATTGGGGAAGCTGTCTGCAGACATCTACAAAGTGATAAAGAAAATATGTCCGGTCAGGCGGATCGACATCCAGAAAACCAAGGTGCTAGGTGGATCGGCCTAGGCAGGAAGAGGATGAGCAGGCTTTTTGGCACCTCGGGCATCCGTGGGATAGTAAATCTTGATTTGAGACCCGAGATGATATTAGACATTGGGTCGGCTCTCGCGATGTGTTTTGAAAATTCGGGCACGATAGTTTTAGGGAAAGATCCTCGCCTATCCAGCGATATGCTCGAGGAATGTTTGGTCTCTGGTCTTCTTTCAGGGGGATGTGATGTAAAAAAAATCGGTTTAGCTCCAACTCCGGCGGTTGGGTTTGCCACACCTCATCTGAGCGCAAAGGCCGGCATAATGATAACTGCCTCGCACAATCCGCCTGAGTTCAATGGCGTCAAATTTTTTGGGAGCGATGGAATGGCTTTCACACCAGAACAGGAGGAGAAAATCGAGAATGCATATTTTTCTGGAAAGATGAAAGCTGCACCTTGGAATGAGATCGGTAAAGTTGATGAAGTTGACATCCTGCCATATTACATAAAGAAAATAGTTGGGTCCGTTTCGTTGAGTCGGGGTTATAAAGTTGTTGTAGATTGCGCCTGCGGTGCGGGTGCTTTGGCAACACCTTTCATACTACGTGAGCTTGGATGTAAGGTGATAGCATTGAATTCGCAGCTGGATGGGTTCTTTCCCGGCAGAGCCCTTGAACCAACGCCAGAAAACCTGCAAGCGCTGGGTAAAATCGTGAAGTCGCTTGGCGCAGATCTTGGCCTCGCTCACGATGGCGACGCTGACAGAATTGCGGCTGTCGATGATGAGGGCCGTATCGTCGGTTGGGATAAGATGCTAGCTCTGATGAGTGCACATTCTGTAGAAAGAGGCGGGGGTAAAGTGGTGACTACGGTGGATGCTTCAATGGTGGTGGATGAACTCGTGAATTCAGCAGGTGGTGAGGTAGTGCGGACACGCGTTGGCGACGTCGCTGTCGCTCAAGCTGTGAAATCCAATCGAGCGGTTTTCGGCGGAGAACCAAGTGGTGCTTGGATATTTCCGGAAGTTCACATTTGTCCAGATGGTCCGCTGGCTGGTGCAAAAATCATCGAGATGATCGACGAGGCCGCGAAACCTCTGTCAAAGCTTGCGGATGGTGTGCCAGAGTATCCAGTCGTGCGGGATAAAATCAGATGCCCAAACGCAAAGAAAGTGGCTGTCATGAGGAGGGTCGCCACGTGCGCAAAGAAGGCTTTCGAGGGCGTAGGGAAAGTGCTGACGATTGACGGAGTCAGGCTGACATTGGACGATGGTGCGTGGGTTTTGATCCGCCCATCCGGGACAGAGCCGTACATAAGGATCACAGCTGAGGCGAGATATGCCGAGCGGGCAAATGCTTTAGTTAAAGATGCGAAGGAATTGATTGGTAGGTGATAGCTTGCGGGCAGTAGTTCTGGCTGCGGGTGAGGGCGTACGGATGAAGCCACTCACCCACTCGATGTCGAAGATGCTTCTACCTATAGCTGGCAGGTCTTTGCTCGAACACGTTTTGCTCGCATTGAAGGAGGCCGGTGTTATCTCAGCAATTCTGGTCGTTGGATACCGTAGGGAGGAAATTGCAGATTACTTTGGCGATGGCATGGAACTTGGCATGCAACTCTCTTATGTTTGGCAACAAAAACAAATGGGCACGGCGCACGCGCTTTCGTGTGTGAACCTAAAGGAAAGTTTCGTGATGGTGAATGGAGACGTGATGTTCGATTCACCCTCGCTTGCGGCGATGATCGAGAAACATAAGAGTACCGGCGCTGCGGCGACGTTGGGTGCGTATCGTGTCGACGATATAACTCCTTATGGTGCGTTGGTCGTGGAGGGCAAAAAAGTCCTAAAAATATTAGAAAAACCGAAGAAAAAAGAAAGCGGCTTGGCGAACGCCGGAGTCTACGTCTTCTCCCCTGCGATATTTGAGGCGGTTGCGAGGACTAAGCCTTCTCCGCGCGGTGAGCTTGAGGTTACGGCCTCCATTCAAAAGTTGATCGACCAAGGTAGATTTGTGCAGTTTCATGAGTTGAAGTGGTGGCAGCACGTTGGCATGCCTTGGGATCTTCTCGACGCGAATGAACATTTTCTCAAGACGCAGGCCGCCAACATGAGGGGGGTTATCGAGGATGGAGCGCACGTTGCGAGTAATGTTTCAGTTGGTGATGGCACGAGGATTATGTCTGGCGCATACATCGAGGGTCCAAGCAGGATAGGCAAAAACTGTGAAGTCGGGCCGAACTGCTTCATAAGGCCTTTCACGAGCGTCGGCGATAGGGTGAGGATAGGAAATGGTGTGGAGATTAAAAACAGCATCATCATGGACGAAACGCACATTGGACATCTCTCATACATCGGCGATAGCATCGTCGGCGGAAGGTGCAATTTTGGGGCAGGGACCAAAGTTGGGAACCTGCGCTTGGATGAAAAAAATGTGAAAGTTATGGTGCGCGGAAAGCCCGTCGATACCGGCAAGCGAAAGTTCGGCGCGATAATTGCAGACGATGTCAAGACAGGTTTGAACAGCGTGATAAATCCAGGCATCTCGCTCGGGCCGAATTCTATTCTTGGGCCAGGGGTGGTTCTCTACAAAGATTTGCCCCAGAATAAATGCATATTAATCGAGCAACAGCTCAAGGAGACGTCGTGCCGATGAGCGAAGAGCAGGACGAAGATTTTCGCAAACGTTTTCCAAAACTTTCGTATGAGATCGGGCAGCGGACGAGCGTCGTGCGAATAAGTGCTGTGCGGTCCGATCATAAAGAAGCTGAAAAGGCGGTTCATTGTGTTCAAGGTTACGAGCCCACGGCGATAGATTACCTGAGGCGCTGCGAGAACGATGAACAGGCGCTTGAGATCATCAATTTCCTAGAGGAGAAAGGGGAAATCGATGCGAGCTACGCGAGGAAGCTTCGAGAGCAGCTGACCCGTCACGGGCTGCGCAGCTTCGGCAAGAAAAAGGACTTGGGATACTATACTCGGGGTTAGCCATGCTTGAACTCGGCCTGGTTGGCAAGCCGAATACCGGCAAGACGACTTTTTTCAACGCTGCGACTTTGGCGAATGCGCAGGTGGCAAACTATCCGTTCACGACGATAGACGCTAACGTCGGCGTGACCTATGTCAGAAGCCCATGCCCATGCCGAGAGTTCAAAGTGAAATGCAACCCGCAGAACTCCGCCTGCGTGGATGGGGTCAGGTACGTGCCAGCGCGCATGATCGATGTCGCGGGTCTTGTCGAGGGCGCCCACATGGGGCGGGGGCTTGGCAACGTATTCTTAGACAACCTTCGCATGGCGGCGGCGCTGATACATGTCGTCGACGCTGCGGGGGCTACGGATCAGGGAGGCAAACCCTGCGACCCTAGCACTCACGATCCTCTGAAGGATATCGATTTTCTCGAGGTAGAGATAGCGATGTGGATGCGCGGCATTATAATGCGGGGATGGAAGGAGTTCGCACGCAAAACGAAGTCTGGTGACGTCAACGTGGTGAAAGATGTGGCGGAGCGTCTGAGTGGGCTCGGCGTCAACGAAAAATATGTGGAGCAGGCGCTTGATGCTTCTGGAATAGGTCGCGCTGCCCCAAGCGTGTGGTCGGACGATGACTTGCTTCGATTCTCGCACGAGTTGAGGCGGGTCAGCAAGCCGATAATGATAGCGGCGAACAAGGCGGATATACCGGCGGCTGCGGCAAACATCGAACGGTTGAAGGAGCGTGATTACATCGTCGTCCCAACGTGCTCGGAGGCCGAGCTCGTGTTGCGGCGGGCGGCGGAAAAGGGCATCATTCGCTACAAGCCAGGAGATTCGAATTTTGAAATCGTCGACGAGGCAAAGCTGGATGAGCGGCAGAAGCGAGGGCTTGAACTCATCAGAAAAATACTCAAGCAGTGGGGGTCCACTGGCGTGCAGCAGGTGATAGACAAGGCGATTTACGAGTTGCTCAAGCTGATAGTGGTCTACCCTGTCGAGGATGAAAATAAACTCACGGACAAGAAGGGCAACGTGCTGCCTGACGCATTCCTCGTGCCACAAGGGACGACCGCTCGCGGGCTTGCGTATCTCATTCACACAGAGCTCGGTGAATCTTTTCTATACGCGATTGACGCTCGGACTAAGATGCGAAAGGGAGAAGACTATGTGCTTAAAGATAGAGATGTCATACGAATAGTGGCGACGAAGGGGAGGTAAAGAATGAAAGCGCTGATCGCTGATAAAATTCATGAGGACGGCGTCAAGCTACTTCGTGAATTTGCAGAAGTGGACGTTTCGACAGGCTTGAAGCCAGCCGAATTGATCGCAAAAATTGGAAGTTACGATATCCTCATCGTTAGAAGTGCAACTAAAGCCACAAAAGAAATTATCGATGCAGGTAAGAATCTGAAAATTATCGCTCGCGCGGGTGTTGGGCTCGATAACATCGATGTCGAGGCGGCAAAAGCCCGCGGCATCAAGGTCCTCAACGCTCCCGAGGCCCCAACGGTCGCAGTGACCGAGCTAGTATTCGCTTTGATGTTATCTTGGGTCAGGCGATTGCCACAGGCGGACGCGGGCATGAAAGCCGGACGGTGGGAGAAGGCACAGCTCATGGGCAGCGAGCTGCGGGGGAAGACCCTCGGCATCATCGGCACTGGGCGGATAGGCGCAGCCGTCGGGTATAGAGCAAAAGCATTTTTGATGAATATTCTGGCGTGCGATCCCACACAAAATGTGGAACTCGTGCAGCGGACCGGAGCTAAGTATGTCGCTATGGACGAGCTACTGCGTCAGTCAGATTTCGTGACTCTACACGTGGCATTGACGGAACAAACGAAGCATATGATAGGCAGGCGCGAGCTGGGTTTGATGAAGCCAACTGCCATGTTGATAAACACATCGCGCGGTGGTGTTATCGATGAAAGTGCGCTGGCAGAAGCTCTACGGCAGGGCAAGATAGCCAGTGCATGTTTAGACGTCTACGAAAATGAGCCGCCCGTTGGCAGCCCGCTGTTGAAGCTGCAGAACGTGGTGCTGACTCCACACATCGGAGCTTCCACCGTCGAGGCGCAACGGGATGCGGCGATCGTCGTCGCACAGAAGATAAAAGAGGCGCTTGGTCAATAATTTATAGCGGGATTTTAAAGTAGAAAGAGTGGTCGAATGTACAAACACATCAGGGATGATTGGGGCTCTCAGGAGCAAAGCAAGCTGATGAAGCAGCGCATGCGCGAGTGGCGCCAAGGCCCAGCTGTGGTGCGCGTGGAAAAGCCAACTAGGCTCGACCGCGCTCATGCGCTTGGCTACAAGGCGAAGCAGGGCGTCGTCGTGGCCAGGGTAAAAGTTCGGAAGGGCGGAAGGCGCAAGACGAGGCCTTCGCGCGGCCGCCGACCAAAACGGATGGGCGTCAGAAAGATAGTGCCTAAGAAGAATATCCAATTCATAGCTGAAGAGCGGGTGGCTCGAAAGTATCCGAACCTCGAAGTGCTTAACTCATATCCACTCGGCTCCGACGGGCAGCACGAATATTTTGAAGTGATAATGTTGGATCCAGCCCACCCCGCTATACAGAGTGATCCCGACTTCATGTGGGTCACGAGCGTCGCACATCGCGGCAGAGTGTTTAGGGGCCTGACTCGTGCCGGCAGGAAGAGCAGAGGCCTGCTGCGCAAGGGCAAAGGTGCAGAAAAAGTGAGGCCGAGCGTCCGTTCTCGACGTCGTGGGCCGAAGTGAAATTGTATGGAATTGCCGTTCAAGAGCGCTAGAGTAAGCACGTTGGCGCACGCGACGGAGGATGAGCAAAAAGTCATCGCAGCTCTTCGAGTTTTGTTATCGAACGATGTAGAAATCAAGGGAACTAAACTCAAAGGCCATTATGGCAATCCCATCGTTTCATTCGGGGCGTCGATCGGGCAGAAAAGAACATTGCACGAGCTTTGGCAACGCGTGGTCGAGAAATTGCGTGCGGGTGAACTTGAAAAGATCGGCGGAATAGTCGACGATAGGACAGACGAGTTTTGTCATCTCTACCTCAGATTTGATAAACAACAGGCGTATGCAGGTGAGCTGGCGTTGACCGATAGCGGTGACGCTATCCACCTCACTTTAAAGGTCGCTGCTTATCCCGCTAGAAAAGAAGTTGCGGCCAAATTGGTTAAAGAGTTCATTTTTAAGCAGAAAACAAGGGCTGGTGTCGGCTTCTTGATGAGGCCTAGTGATGTGAATGAGGCCGAAGCGTAGGTATATTGCGTTTGGCGTATCAGGCGTCAAGTTCAGTAAGGGCGAGATAACACGAGCTATCACAAATTCGTTGCGCAGTTTGCAAGATCTCGGCGATGCAAGTGCAGTACGGATGATTTTTTTCGAAGCTGGCTCAGGGCGTGGCCTCTTGAGATGCGAACACAAGCAGGTAGCGCAGGTCAAAGCAGCCATCCTTAAGTTGAAGCGGATCGGCGGCAGAGATGCCTCCTTTAGCGTTTTGGGAGTATCTGGCACGATAAGGGCGGCCAAGAGAAAGTTTCTGTCCGCTTTATAAGCAAAGCATTATATACACTATTGATTATGAAATAATGACTAATCACAATCATCAATTAAAGAGGTGTAATGAATGGCTTTTGTGCCACCTGGAGCAGGCTACGATAGGGCTATCACCGTTTTCAGCCCCGACGGTAAGCTATTCCAGGTTCAGTACGCTCAGGAGGCGGTCAAGCGGGGTTTGACGGCCCTTGGCATCAAGGTCAATGAAGGCGTGGTTCTGGCAGCCGAGAGAAGAGTGAGGAGCAACATTGTCGAGGAAGCGTCCGTAGAGAAAATCTTTCAAGTGGACGAACATATTGGTGCAGCGGCTTCTGGTCTGATAGCAGATGCACGAGTGCTGATCGATCAAGCGCGCATAGAGGCGCAGGTCAATCGCTTGCGGTACGATGAGCCGATAAATGTGGAGATGCTGGCCAAGCGCATAGGCGACATAAAACAAATGTACACACAGCACGGCGGAGTTCGGCCGTTCGGCGCTAGGCTTTTGATTGCGGGAATTGATGCGAATGGCCCGCACTTGTTCGAGACAGACCCGAGTGGCGTCGTGGCGGCGTACAAAGCGCAGGCGATCGGCGGTGGGGCGCCAACGGTCGTAGAGATTTTTGAAAAGAAGTATGACGAGAAGATGAGCATCGACAACGCGATCGTGCTCGCCATAGAGGCCCTGCGCGCTGTGTCCGAGGGAGAATTCGACGCGACCAAGGTTGAGGTTGCAGTTATCCAGGCTGAAACCAAGCGCTTCGAAAAATTGTCCATCGAGGAAATTTCGAAGTATGTGAAACAGCTAGGTCCTAAACCAGCCGCCAGAGCCGCCCGGGAGTAACGGCTGAAATGGTAAAATTGGAAGATGCGGTCGTCGCTAGGCTATCGAGCCATAGCACGATTTTTGAAATTTTGGTGGACCCAGAGTTAGCGATGGCCGTAAAATCTGGACAGAGCGATGACATCCGCGGCATTCTTGCGATAGACAAAGTTTTCAAAGATGCGAAGAAGGGGGACAAGGCTGCGGACGAGATGGTGCAGAAGGTCTTCGGCACTACTGATGTGCTGAAAGTTGCAGAGGAGATCGTCCGTAGGGGGGAGATTCAAGTAACCACCGAGCAACGCCACCAGATGAGGGAGCAGAGGTTGAGGCAGGTAATCACGCTCATCTCGAAACGAGCAATAAATCCTCAGACGGGGACGCCGCATCCGCCAGCGAGGATCGAGAGCGCGATGGAGACGGCGCGAGTGCATGTAGACGAGTTCAAGAGTGCGGAGGAGCAGCTTCCTAGCATCATAAAAGCACTCCAGCCACTCGTACCTCTAAAATTTGAGATTAGGCGAATAGCCGTCAAGATCCCTGCTGCTTATACGGGCAAGGCTCAAAGGGTTGTGAAAAGTTTTGCGACAGTCAAGCAGGAACAGTGGCTCAACGATGGCTCTTGGGCTGCGGTGGTTGAGGTGCCCGCGGGCATTCAGGCAGAATTTTTCGACAAGCTGAACGAGCTCACCAGTGGAGAGGCTCAGACGAAGGTGTTGTGATGTTGTACGCCCAAAATCGCGAGATAGTTATCCCTGGGCAACTGATTGCCGAGGGCAGCCATTCAATATATGGAGGAGCGTTCAAGGAAGGCAATCAAATTTATTCTTCCGTTATCGGACTCATGAACGTTCATGGACAGGACATCCGCGTAGTCCCGCTCGGGGGGCGGTACATGCCAAGGCGAGGTGATGCCGTCATCGGAATCGCTATAGACAGCCATCGTTCAGGATGGATACTTGATTTGAATTCTCCTTACGTCGGCAACCTTTTCGTCTCAGATTTGGCGGGCAGGAAGGTCGACCTCGACAAAGAGGACATAAGCCAGTATCTGAGCATGGGGGATGTGGTCATAGCTGAGATAAGAGATGTGGATGAGCGGATGAGGGTCCTGCTGGATGCGAGCGGGCCTAGCATGGGAAAAATTAGAGGTGGCAAAATGGTTGAGATATCCTCAGCGAAAGTCCCTCGCGTCATAGGTAAGAAAGGTTCGATGACGACGGTCTTGCAGAGCACAAGCGGATGTAAGATTAAAGTAGGCCAGAACGGACGCATAATGGTGTGGGGAGATGATCAAAGAATGGTTAACGCCGTCGTGGAAGCGTTGCTCATGATCGAACGTGAAGCTCACACGAGTGGGCTTACCGATCGAGTGAAACAATTTTTGGAAAAAATGAAATCGGAGGGAAAATGATGGGAAAACCTGAAAAGCTTATCGTCGATGGCAAGCGGCTAGATGGCCGTGGGCCCGATGAGTTGCGGCCCCTGAAAATTGAAGCGGGGGTCTTGAAGAGAGCAGATGGCTCAGCATATGTGGAGTTAGGAAAAAATAAAGTGCTAGCGGCAGTCTATGGGCCTCGCGAGCTTCACCCCAGGCACTTACAGCAGCCGGACACGGCGATATTGAGGTGTCGCTACAACATGGCTCCGTTCTCCGTGGACGAAAGGAAGAGGCCTGGCCCAGACAGGCGATCGGTAGAAATATCAAAGGTGATACGGGAGGCGTTCGAGCCTGTAGTCTTCACCAAGCTCTACCCAAGGTCGGGCATCGATGTATTTATCGAGGTCCTTCAGGCGGATGCTGGCACGCGCACAGCGGGGATAAATGCAGCGGCGGTAGCTTTGGCTGATGCCGGTGTGCCTATGCGTGACCTCGTTTCATCGGTCGCCGTCGGAAAAGTGGATGATATGATAGTGTTGGACTTGACGAAGGATGAAGACAACTATGGGACGACGGACATGCCGATAGCGATGCTCCCGCGCAAAAAAGTGATTACCCTATTACAGATGGATGGTCACTTCACCCCAGAGGAGTTCGAGCGGGCTATAGAGCTGGCCATGAAAGGGTGTGAACAGATATACGAAGCGCAGAAACAAGCACTCAAGGCAAAATATTCGACTAAACCTGAGGAGGAATGAAGATGTATGAATTGGTTTCGACTGTGAAGCGAGACTATATTGTGGATTTGGCGCGCCAAGGTAAGCGAACGGATGCGCGCGCTCTGGACCAATACCGAGAGGTGTCGGTTGAAACTGGCCTGATCGAAAACGCACAAGGGTCGGCACTTGTCAAGATAGGAAACACCCAGGTGCTGGCGGGTGTGAAAATACAGCGAGGGGAGCCGTTTCCAGATACCCCAAGCAGTGGTGTGCTGATGGTGAATGCCGAGCTGCGGCCAATAGCATCGCCGACATTTGAGCTAGGGCCACCTGATGAGAATTCGATCGAGCTGGCTCGCGTGGTCGATAGGGGAATACGTGAATCGGAGGCGATCGATCTAGATAAGTTGGGCATAACCCCTGACGAGGAGGTGTGGATGGTATACATAGACCTCCATGCGCTCGACTACGATGGAAACCTCATCGATGCAGCTTCGCTAGCAGCTGTGGCAGCGCTGTGGAATGTCAAAAAGCCGCAGGTCGAGGGGTGGACGCTGGACGAATTCCCAGTTGTGAAGAAGCCGGTAGCCGTGACAGTTGCAAAGATAGACGGAAAGTTGATGGTTGACCCGTCGCTGGACGAACAAAACGTCATGGATGCGAGGCTGACGATAACTACCACCGAGGACGACAACATATGTGCGATGCAAAAAGGAGGGATAGGATACTTGACGGTGGAGGAGATCAAAGCGGCTTATGAGTTGGCTAGGATAAAGGCGGCCGAGCTTCGTAAGCATCTAGGGTGAGGTTGATGGGGCGCACGAAGAAAATTGGCGCGGCCGGAAAATTTGGGCCGCGCTATGGCACGAAGTCGAGAAAACTTGTGGCGGATATAGAACGCAAGTTGAAGCAGCAGTACAAATGCCCGAGCTGTGGCGCTATGAAAGTGCAGCGCGTGAGCACGGCCATATGGCAGTGCGGGCGGTGTGGTGTGAAAATAGCTGGCGCGGCTTACGTGCCCTCGATGCCGATAGCTAAACCGTTGGAGAAAAAAATAATGGAGAGGGAATCCAAGGAGGAGAGCTGATGTACAAGTGTGCCAGCTGTGGTCGAACATTTGAAAAATTGGAGCGCGGAGACGTCAGATGCTCACACTGCAGGGGGCGGATCCTGCAAAAGACTCGTTCAGATATCGTTCATAAAGTAAAGGTAAAGTAAATGTTGATTGTCACATCTAGGCACCCATACCATCGTGCCCGGATTTTGGCGCGGGAGCTGGCAAGAGTGCTGCCGAATGCCGAGTACGTGCCGAGGGGTGTAAAAAACATTAAGAAATTATCTTCTCTTGCAATTTCACATGGTCACAATACAATTATGATAGTCGATAGCGTGGCCGAGCAACCAAAATTTTTGCGTTTTTTGGAGGTCGATGACGGTTGGAAATGGCTCGACGTCCAGATAGAGCTGAGCGATGTTGAGTTACAAAAGGATCTTGGACAAAAAACACTACTTCTAGACGCCAAGATTGTTGCGGAATCTTCTGAGGCCAAGAGACTTGCAAACTTGTTAGAAAAATTATGGGGGCTAAAACATGTCAAGAAGGCGGCTGACACCGGCGCGTTCATGTTCGTCAGTGAAGGTAAGATCGAATTTCGAGCGAGTCTTGCGGCGAAGATAGGGCCAGTGCTCCATATATCTCGGGTTGTTGGTGAATATGGCAAGGGCAAAGCGGGCTAGTGCACATCTGGAGCTGTCATTTCCTAGTGCAAGGATTGCAGGTGCGATATATGGGTCGTTGAAGCCCGAGGAGCTCCTGCCGGAGGCAGCAAAATGTCGCACAAAAATCACGAAGAGGAAAAATGTTTTATGTCTAGAAGTAGAAGCAGAAGACACGGCTGCGTTGAGGGCAGCGTTGAACTCATTCCTGCGCTGGGCGAGCGTAGCGCGGGACATGGTAGAGATGGGGAGGGATTGAATGGAAGAATTGTCGCCACAAATGCGCCATCAGGTCGCGCAGTTCCAGCAGGTTCAGCAACAGGCTCAGGCGTTGGTGGCCCAAAAGCAACAGCTTGAGCTGATCTTGCGCGAAACTGAACGAGCGATCGAGGAACTCGGCAAGTTGCCAGCCAGTTCTACAGTCTACAAGAGCGTCGGGGGCATATTGATAAAAGCAGATCAAGAGGCCTTGAAAAAGGAATTGGCGGAGAATAAAGAAACTCTGGACTTGCGCATAAAGACGATAGAGCGCCAGGAAGAGCGCGTGATGGGACGACTTCGCGAGATGCGCGACAAGATACAGGAAGCGCTCAAGGCGAAGCAGCCCACCGGCGAAGCTGGTTAGTCATGAAGAATATTTCAAATTTTCTTTCCGAGGCTTCAAAGCGAGGGCAACGAATACTTGTCCTTTGCCACCACAACGCTGACCCAGATGCGGTGGGCAGCTCGCTCGCGCTCGTGGACGCGTTGAATCAGCTTGGGGCTCGTGCTGAAGCAGGCGTCAGCGAGAGCGTCGGTCTGGTGGCGAAAAACATGTTGAAAGCCACCGGGCGAAAGATAGCCATCGATCCAAAGTTGGATGCGGATATCATTGTTCTAGTTGACACATCGAGTTTCGAGCATCTAGGAGAGCTCGGAGAAAAAATCAGGCAAAAAGCACGTCGCATAGTCGTGATAGATCACCACAGACCAGTTGAGGGAATGAAGGAGTTGGTGGAGCTCTATTATGTAAAGGAAAGCGCGGCGTCGGAGTCTGAAATTATTTTGGAGTTGATCCATGAGCTAGGGGCCGAAGTTACACCTGAGATGGCTTTTTTGTTGTTGGCAGGCATCCTCAGCGATACGGGACAGTTCAGGCTGGCGAAAGATGAAACATTTGGAGCAGTGCAGAAGCTCATCGAGGCAGGCGCGAGCTACAGCAAGGTGTTGGACGCGCTGAAGATGCCGGAGGACATGTCGAAACGTGTAGCTATGCTGAAGGCTGCTCAAAGGTTGGAGCTGCACAAGATGGATGATCGATTAGTAGTTTTTTCAGAGCTGAGTTCTTTCGAGGCAGACGCGGCAGCGATGTTCGTGCGGATCGGGGCAGATATCGCGATCGTGGGTTCGGAGGAGAAGGGTGAAATTAGATTGTGTGGTAGGGCACGCGAGAATTTTTGTAAGGATGCCTCGCTGCACCTAGGTGAGATAATGTCAGAACTCGGGAAAAAATTCAATGGCTCTGGCGGTGGACACGCCGGCGCCGCTAGCATGACTGGGAAAGGTAAATTATCAGAAGCAAAAGAGCAACTTCTAAAAGTTCTACGTCAAAGTTTGAAAAAGACATAGTCGAAGTTGATGGAATGGCGATTTCTGCCGCCCAGATTGCTGAGCTCGAGCGCAGCGGCTACCGCTTCGTGGGCGAGCACAAGCACAGCGCGGTCAAGGTCTGCCACTGGACGAGGAAGAGTCTCCTCGGCATGGGTTTCTGCTACAAGCAACAGTTTTACGGAATTCAGAGCCATCGCTGCCTACAGCTCACTCCGAGCCTTCCATTTTGTGATCATAGATGCATTTTTTGTTGGAGAAATATTGATGTGACCATACCAAACTGGGTGGATGGTGTCGACGAACCAGCAGAAATTCTGGATGAGGCAATTGCGTCTCAGCGCCAGCTGCTAAGTGGGTTCAAGGGCAACCCCAACGTAGATAAGCGAAAGTGGGAGGAAGCGCAAGAGCCAAAGCATTGCGCGATATCGCTCGCTGGTGAGCCAACGATGTATCCCAAGATAAGCGACCTCATAGAGGAATGTCATAGACGGGGCATGACAACTTTTCTGGTGACAAATGGATTACATCCAAACGTTCTCAAGGAGATAACCGAGCCGACGCAACTCTACATATCCATAGTCGCGCCCGATGAGGAGACATACAAAGCGGTGTGCCAGCCGCAGGTCGACGATGGTTGGGAGCGGCTGAATGAGAGCCTCGAGATCATGCCCTCGTTCGATTGCAATAAGGTGGTCAGGCTGACGTTGGTCAAGGGGCTCAACATCAAGGATGCGAAGGGCTATGCCGGGCTCATAGAAAAAGCGATGCCTGATTTCGTGGAGCCGAAAGCATACATGTGCGTGGGATATTCGCGGGCGCGGTTGGGTATAAATAACATGCCGTTATTTGATGAGATTAAAGATTTTGCGCGGGAACTTTCGAAGGAGACGGCTTATTCACTTGTCGATGAATCTGAGCCTAGCCGGGTAGTATTGTTGAAAATAAAATGATTACAACAACGCTACATTTTTTAAGGAGCGACGGCAATTTAAAGCAGATAAATCTAGGAGGGGTTGAACATGGTGGTCTCCGCCAAAGATTTCATGACTAAAGAAGTTGTGACGATCGAGGGTACAAAAACCGCTGCGGATGCGGCAAAATTGATGATGAAGCGCGAAGTTGGCAGCCTGCTAGTCGTCGACGCGGGCAAACCTGTTGGACTGATAACTGACCGAGATATAGTTACACGAGTTCTAGCTAATGATATGAGCCCAGCGCAGGTCAAAGTGGCGAATTTTATGTCACAGCCGCTCATTACGGCCAATTTAGACACCCCAATGATAGAGTTGGCGAAGCTGATGGATGAGAAAAACATCCGGCGCGTTCCTATTGTCGAGGAAGGTAGAGTAGTGGGGATAGTAACGTCGACTGATATGGGAAAGGCTTCAAAAATACTCGCGCCGTATCTCCTGCCTCGCATACCTGAAATATACTTGACGCCAAAGAAACGCGAGAAGTAGCATCAAATCCTCTAATATAGCAGAAACGCCTATTGAGTTAGATGGGGTTAGATTGAAGAAAATTGTTCAAAAGATGCGCAGACACTTCGATGTTCAGGAGGAACTCCGCGAGAAGGTACTGGAGCTCTCGCGCGGGGTGATAAGGGCATCCTCGAGGGCCATAGCGGCGATGCACCGTGGAGATTCGGGCACCGTCAGGAAGGAGATATCTCGAGCGAATTCTTCACTTTCCGCATTGGCGAAAGCAGCCAAGAAAGATCCAGCGTGGATGGAGTCTGGGCTCGTGCAGTCGGCATATCAGGAGTACTGCGAGGCCAAGATAGTTCAGACGTTGCTCGTAAAGGGGAAGTTTCTGTATCCGAAGGAACTCGAAGCACCCTACAAGGCGTATCTGGGTGGCATGGCGGATGTCGCTGGAGAACTCAGGAGGCATGCTTTGGACTCCATCAGGGCGGACAAAGTGGAAGTTGCGGAACGCGTCCTTGGATATATGGAAGACATCCTTGAGCTGCTCATGAGTTTCGATTATCCGGATGCTATTTTGCCCGGGATGAGGCGCAGACAGGATATGGTGAGGCAAGTGCTTGAGAGGACCCGCGGCGATTTGACCGCGGCGATCGGGCAGCAGAGGTTGGAACGAGCACTCGAACACGTGAAGAGGAAGGCAAAGTAGATGGCGAAATTCGATGTGGCGAAGATCAGGACGAACGCCAAGAAGGATTACGAGGCGGCGTGGCTGGAAACAGCTAAACTAATCAAGAAGGAAGGGCGACTCTTCTTGCTGCATAAGAAGGGCAAGCCGAACGAGCTGCAGGAGCTGATAGGGAAGGCTAGGCAAACGCTAGTCCAACTAGGTTTTGTTGAAATTTCAGTTCCAACTATAATAGAGAAGAAGGAAGTTTTCGCCCAATACGGCCCAGAGGCGTCGGTCATCCTCGACCGCGTATTTTTCCTCGCGGGATTGGAGCGTCCGGACATAGGCATAAGCCGCAAGAAACTCCAAGAGATCCGCAAAATCGTTCCAAAATTCGACAAAATCAAGGAGCTTCAAGGAATTTTCAGGCGCTACAAGGAGGGAGCTATCCCCGCGGACGATCTTGCGGAGGTCATCGTGAAGGAGTTGGGCGTCAAGGAGGAGCAGGCGAGCGGACTCCTTTCACTTTTCTCAGAGTTCAAAAAGCTCGAGCCGACTCCAACCGATCTGACTCTACGAAGTCATACAACTGCCGGATGGTTCCTTGTGCTCAAAGAAATGCTCAAGCGCGAGGCGTTGCCGCTTCAACTCTTCTCGATCGGTCAAAAGTTCAGGCGTGAGCAGAGGCTCGACTCGACGCATCTCTACGAGTCGTGGACGGCTTCTGTGGTCATTGCCGCTGAGGAAATTAGCCTCGAGGATGGGGAGAGGATAACCCGTGAAATTCTAAGCAAGCTCGGTTTCGCCGAGGTGAAATTCTCGATAAAGGCAGCGACCTCCAAGTACTACGCGCCCCAGACGGAATTCGAAATCTTTGTCAAGCACCCGAAGACCGGAGAGTTCGTAGAGGTGGGAGATGCCGGATTTTACAGCCCCGTCGCGCTCAGCAACTATGGGATCGCACACCCCGTGTTCAACTTGGGCATAGGTCTCGAGCGCATACTGATGATAATGACTGGCGAAACGGACATACGTGCGCTGGCTTACCCGTACTTTTACAAACCTACGGAGTTCTCCGATGCTGAGCTCGCGAAGATGATAAAGCTTGAGCGGGAGCCGAGCACAGATGATGGAAAAAAAATAGCCGACGCGATAGTAAAAACTGCGGAGCAACATGCCGACGCGCCGAGCCCTTGCGAGTTCAAAGCTTTCGAGGGCGAACTCATGGGCAAACGTGTCGTGGTTCGCGTGGTGGAGCCAGAAAGTGGCACGAAGCTGATAGGGCCAGCGGGTTTCAACACTATCTATGTCTACCAAGGGAACATCATCGGCTTGCCACCGAAGGGCTGGGAGAAGGATGGATTCCTACAGGCTGTGAGGAAAGATGGCTTGTCCACGGGCCTGCGCTACATCGACGCCTTCGCTGCCCTCGCAGCATACGATATCGAGCGGGTCGCGCAGCGGGGAGATCGCGCGGTCAAGGTGAGGGTGCGGGCGGCCAAGTCACCTAGCGATATCAACATAATCATCGGTGATGCCGCTCAGAGGTACATCACAAGCAAAAAGAAGCGCATTGATGTTCGGGGGCCGATCTTCACCACGGTCGTGGCCGAGATCCAACATTAGTCCAAAAATCTGTCGTATTTAAGCATCGACATTGGGCGATTTTAGTATATTTTTGTCTAATTTTCATTATAGTATTTAAAGGCCCTTCGGAGAAAGATAAAAGGGCCGAGATGATGAGAATAGGGAAAAAGTTCATAAAAAATAGTTTGTTGATGATATCCCTGTTCCTAGCATGTATGTTTTTGATTATATCTCAAGCAGGGCCAGCGTCCGCCGATCCCACATTGATAACAGTAAAGCAGGACGGTACCGGCGATTTCACCACGATTAAGGCTGCTCTGGCTACAGCTTCACCGGGTAATATCATCGAGATCCAAGATAGCGCGACGTATAGTGAGGGGACGATATACATAAATGTCGACAACATCGTCCTCAGAGCGCAGGCAGGGCAGACCCCCTTGGTGAGCGGTGAAGGGAAAGCTCTCAACATCATCCTCATAGACGCGGACTATGTGACGATAGAGGGGCTTGAAGTCGCGTATGGTAATGCGGACCTGATCAAGCAGGAGAACCTTCACACGGGGACTGTGGTGAGAAATTGCATAGTGCATGATTCGACTGGAGATGGAGACGAGGCCATTCAATTGAAACGTGCCGTGAACGCCATTGTCGAGAACAATGTGACATACAATAGTCGTGAGGATGGGATATCGATAGCGGAAGGCTCCAAAAATAGTGTGATTCGGAACAATAGAATTGAAAACAGCGAAAGTCTGAATGGTGCCATCTATGTTTACTACTCTGAAAACATAATCATCGAAGGTAACTACATTCGCAACAGCACATCTGCCAACGGCATCAAAATCTATAAGATGGAAAACAAGGGCACTTCCGTGATCAGGAGAAACGTGATCGCGGGGAACAACTTCGGATGGAGAACAAGGTATGCGCAGGACGGGAACGCCATCCAACTTTACGTACCCTTCGAAAAACCGAACGAGGACGCGCTGCTCCTAATTGAACACAACACCATCGACAATAACACAAGCGCTGGGGCCAGCCACGGCATCTACTGGGGGCAGAGAACCTTGAGCGGAGTTCTCGCCGCTACTCCCATTTACATAAGGAACAACGTCATCTCCAACAATAAAGGGTGGGGAGTATGGATAGAGAACCTTAGCGCTAGACCAGCAGATGTTGCCGGTGCTGGAACGATCAACTACAACGATGTGTACAACAATGCTGCTGGAACGATCAGAAATGTCCTTACGGCCGTCATGGTCGACAACAATATCTTCGTGGATCCGCTTTTCGTCGACCCACCATATGATTACCGTTTACAAGCCAGCTCCCCAGCCATCGATGCGGGGATGGATGTCGGTCTACCGTACGAGGGTAGTGCCCCTGATATGGGAGCTTTCGAATTCGATCAGACCAAGCCTCTCGCACCGTCGCTCATCGCGCCCGAGAACGGTGCGGAACTCTTGGATAACACACCGACGTTCATGTGGACCTCGGTGACCGACCCGAGCGGCGTCACCTACCAGATTCAGGTGGACGATAACGTCGATTTCAGCTCGCCGGTCTATTACGCTGTTAACCTCGTCGACAACACTCACACCCTGCCGGACGAGAACGCGCTCTTGCTGGGCACGTACTTCTGGCGGGTTCGAGCGAAGGATTGGGAGGGCAACGTCGGCGACTGGAGCGAGGAGTGGAACTTTACGGTGGTCCCGATAGGCGCGATCGGAGCCCTGCTCATGCCGTTGTTACTGATGTTGCCGTTCGCGCTGGTACTCAGGCGCCGGAACAGGCGATACAGCTATTGACAATTACTTCGCTACCTTACTACCTTTTAGGTTGATTAATTCCTTGGCCTTTATTTGTCATTTTTTGATTTAATTTTGTATATTTTAGTATAATTTTGTATAACTGGGGGGCAATTGTTTTATGGGGTAAAATTCGAACATTTATATGGGCCGGGGCATATGTACAGAAATTCGCACCCCGTCGACAATCAGGATGACTGGACGATGTGCAGCACACTTGAGTACACGGGCGCAAGCGGGATTACCTCGATTACGTGAACGAGCTCACGAGAGAGCACCGCTCACAAATCTACCCCGGCCTTATCCCAGACGGTGTTGACTCGACTACGAATATGTGTCGTACCAGATTCGACAAGCCTGAGCCAGACTGTTTATTCGATGTTAGTGGTCTGATCATAGTTCTTGCCCAGAGATACATCAGAATTTTTTTAGCAATTCCTTAGTTTTGTTCACGCCTCTTCGACCGGTCTCAAAAGGATCTCTAGGACCCCAGACTTCTGCGATCCATAATCCCTTATATCGAACATCCTTCAGTGCTTGAAGTATCGGTTTGAAATCGATGCTACCCTCGCCGGGTGGAAGATGTTCGTCGAAGGTGCCTCTGTTGTCGTGGATGTGGATGTGTGTGAGGCAATCTCCGACATCTCGTATGGTGGCAGCGATTTCTTGCTCTGGGGCGCTCGTGCCAGCCTGTTTCTCTCCGACGTAGGCGTGACCGATGTCTAACGTGAAACCGAGCCTATCGAGATCCTGCGTGAGCGCCTTGATCTCACGAGCTGTAGAATAAGGATAGCGGATTCCTCCATTGAGATTTTCTAAAGTCAGCGTGATGCCCCTTTCATTCGCGTATCGCAGGCATTCTTCTATGGATTCACGATACCAGCTTCTCCCCATCTCGATCAGGGGCACGAACTCCGTGACCGGGCAACGCCCAGGGTGTATCACGACAATTTTTCCTTCGAGGATGTCGCAGGCGTCGATGCTTTTTTTGATGTATGTCGTCGCGAGCTTTCTAATTTCAGAATAGTGGCTGGCTGGGTTCAGGTCCCAAAAGGTCGAGTGGATTGAGACCCCTAAGCCGCAGGAATCTAGCAATTCTTTCGATTTTTTCAGCTCCACCAGATCGAAATCTGGCATGAAGTGTGGCAGGTCGCAGATTATCTCGATATAATCCGCACCAACCTCCGCGATTCCTCTTATAGCATCCTCCAACGACGCTTTTACGAAGAGCAGACTAGACAGACCAATTTTCATTTCGACCACTTAAGGGTTGAGCACGTATGGATTCAAAACTTTTTGCGACACCAAGCTCTCATCGACTTTTCTCTCCATCGAGAAACCATGCAATATTTGGATTGCTACCTCGCAGAAGACGGTCACCACGCCTTCGATCAAGTGTCCAGCCTTGACGCCCTTATCATTCCCGCCAGCGATGTGCAGGTGAATTTTGACCTTCCCGTCCGCCTTGGTTATGTTGCCGTTGCCGATGATTTCGAGGTGCTCGTGAAAATCGCCCTGGCAGCCGCGCCTGTAGATCAACGTGCCTTCTTTGAGGGCTCCGACCGCCGACAGGATGACCCCGCTCGTCACCTTCTCTTTCGAGCAGACCTTTTCCAAGTTTTCGATTAGCCGCTCGTTCTCATCGAAACGGATGACGATGAAATCGCCTGCCCGCTTGTATTTCAATCGATCACCACTTCACACGTGTGCACTCCAGCCTAAAACTTAACTCCGCATCGCCCTCGTCGCCAGCTCGTGTGCCACGCGGAGCGGCTCGGGTAGGCGATTTTCGCGGACGATTTCGAGCGTGATTCTAATCGCTGTTTTCAACGATAGCTTGTGGCCGATGCTCACGTATATGGGCTTCGCATCCTTTTGAGTCCTGAGCGCAGCGCCGACCACATCTTTGCCATCCTTGAGCAGGGAATAGGCTCCCCGCTCGTTTGGAGGTTCTTCAGCCTCGCCGCACAGACGCCCCTTAGCCACGCCCACCGTCGGTTTGTTGATAAGAACTCCGAAGTGGCTTGCGAGCCCAGCGCGCCTGGGGTGGGCAATGCCTTGGGCTCCGATCATAAAAACATCTGCATCAATATCTCGAGCGACCTTCAACATGGGGTCGAACTCCCTGAAGGCCAGGAAAGTTGGGATGTAAGGGAACTCGACCTTGACCTTGGCGATTTTTTCATCGATCAGCTTCAAGCTTTTGTAATCGAGGAGGGCACAAGCAGCGTATGCATGATCTCCGCTGGCGAAGGAGAGGTCGCAGCCAGCTATGGTTTTAAGTTTTTTAAAGCGATCCTCTCGGATGACATTTTTTGCGATTTTTTCTTGGATGCGAGCCAGCTCATTCAGATCGAATTTCGGCGGTTTTAGAATTGGGAGCATGTTCTCGAAACTAGTCTCGCGCGGAAGCTATTAATTTTGATTGCTTAGTTATTTTTGATGAACATGAAGGCGAAAGGGCCGAAGTGCAAGCTGTGCGGAAAAGGGATCCAGATCATGAGCTATGACGCCGCCTACGTCAAGGTCGTGAAGCCTGGCGAGGCGAAGACGAGCTTCATCTGTTGGGACTGTACAGAAAAACTGCTGGGCGACAAGTTCAAGGAAATCACAGGTGCGTAGGCAAAGCTAGGTGAATATTTGCCGAAGACGACTCCAGAAGACCACGCGCTGATGACGCTGGCGATAAAGCGCCGAGGAAAGTTCATCGAGCTGGAGCATATTAAGGAGAAGCTGGCTCGCGACGCCGGCGAAAAGTTCTCCGAGCGGGAAGTGCAGGAGCTGCTCGACGGCCTAGCGAAGAAGGGTTTTGTAGAGGTCAAAGCCGGAGAGTACTCAATCACCGACGCCGGCCGGAGCTACTTCGAAAAGCGCTGGCGCCAAGTTCGCGAGGAGCTCAACCAGGACTACCTCAAGGTGTACAGGGCGAAGAAGTACTATCCCCATGTGGTCGACGCCCTGCTTGAGTTCTGCCGCGACCGATGGGTCTCGGTGTTCAGACTTTTCACCGAACGCGCATGGCTGCAGCGAAAGCTCGGGCCGAAATATATCACGATAAAGCGCGCCAAGGATGTCGAGAAGTGGCTCGATGTGCACGGCATAGACTTCATCCCATACATCCACCGCATCAACAGCGACCTTCCCGATTGGTTGGTGATCGATTTCGACGCGGGTAAACAGGTGCCGATAGAGAAGACAAAGCAGGTCGTTCGAGCGGCACACGGGATACTCTCCAGCTACGACGCAGAACCTGCAATAAAATTTTCTGGGTCACGAGGTTTTCAGATCTGGGCACGGTTTAAACCACACGAGCTCCCCCGAGATTACCAGCCAAAACAACTTCGAACGGAAAGACGTGAGCGAAACATGTTCAGTTTTTACGCTGATATCGTGCGATTCATCGAGTCTCGGGTGGCAGAGAAGCTGCCTGGTTTGACCACCACAGAAACTGCAAAAAAGGAGGAGAGGGTTGACAAGGTGTTGCTCGACGCTTCGATCATTAAGCCCATGGGTGACGTTCGAGCGCCATACAGTATGCACTACAAAACTGGGTTGATTTCAATGCCTCTCGAACTGAAAGAGCTCGAGCGGTTTGAGCTAGAGCAGGCGAATCCAGAGCTCGTGGTCAAGCGGTACGAGAAGCACGGCAACGAGTTCACGCTTAAACCCACCGGCGGTGAAGAGCTCTTTAAAAATGTCGTTGAATGGTGCAAAAGCTAATTTTTGAAGTTGTTTTTGCTTTATAAACTCCCTTCGACCAAAGCATCAGCGGGAGGAATGAGCCTACTACACTACCAAACGCTCGAAGCCGTGGAGTCTGGTGAGCTCGAATTTCTCAAGTGGATAGCCCGCGAGTACAATGCTCTGCGAAGTTTGAAAAAGTGTATAAAGCTGTGGCGGAAGGGGGATATCCTCAGCTGCCTTGAGCCACAAGAGGCGCGATGGGGTTTCACGGAGGTAAGGGGCGATGACCAACGGTGGCGCGTCATAAAAACTTTGGAGAAGATGTCGCTGGCGGCGCCTCGCTTGAATTGGGTGATATACGAGGAAGGCAACGGCGGCGAGCTCGTGCTTCGAGGCGGAGAACTCGTAGCATGATGTCCTAAATAGGACTGTCAGCATTGCCATGTTTTTTAAGGATGATGTCCGAAGAGATTTCGGGAGCTGGATGATTGTTACATTCGAGCAAGAGAAGGCAATAGCACATGCCCTACTCAAAAAGCTCGGTGCTACTGATGATGAAGCGAACGCCACCTCTGAAGTTCTGGCTGAAGGTGATGTTCGGGGCTTCGCTTCGCACGGCATCATGAGGCTGCCATACATCCTGCGCGCACTCAAGCGAGGCAAGATAGTCGCTAAAGCCCATGTGAAAGTAATCAAGGAGACCCCGGCGACGGCATTGATCGACGGCGGTCACGGATTGGGCCATAATGTCGCCACTCGAGCGATGAAACTTGCGATAGAAAAAGCGAAAAAGCAAGGCATCGCCGCCATCGGCGTCTTCAATTCCAACCACTTCGGCATCGCTGGTTACTACGCGGAGCTCGCGATGCACCATGGGATGATAGGCATAGTCACGACGACGACGGATGCCCTCGTGCACCCGTGGGGAGGCGTCGAGCCGCTGCTTGGCACCAACGCCCTTGCGATAGGGTTCCCGACGGAGCCGCCAGTGCTCCTCGACATGGCGACGAGTGTAGCTGCACGTGGGAAACTCGTCGATGCGATGAAGAAAGGACAAAAGATACCAGAGGAATGGGCCATAGACAGCGAGGGCAGGCCGACGACAGATCCAGCGAAAGGTCTCGAGGGTGCGTTGAGCCCATTCGGCGGCTCAAAGGGCTACGCTCTGGCATTTGCCCTCGAGCTACTCGCTGGCCCACTTGTACGTGCGGGTGTCGGTAAAGGCGTAGATGGAACGCTCGAGCCGGTGAAAGATTTCTGCACGAAAGGAGATTTCATGATTGCGATAGATCCATCAGCGTTTGTTTCGCCTAAAGAGTTCAAGGCGCGGGTCAAAGATTACGTGACGGAGATTAAAGCCTCCAAAAAAGCTCCCGGCGTAGATGAGATAATGATACCTGGCGAGCCGGAGCGAAAGGCGCGCGAAAAACGTCTGAGAGAGGGCATCACCATCGCCGACGAAGTTTGGAAAGAACTCGAGCAGATCGCAAAGGAACTGAAGGTCGACATCAACAAAATAAAATGACAAGCGCTCGGCTATTACTGCAGTTTTCGTAGCACAGCTTCAGCAGCGACTACGAGTGGCTCGATGCAGTCGCAGACCGGCGGGGCATAGCAGTACTCCATGCGCGCGAGGTCATCTACGGTTACGCCATGCGTTATAGCAAGCGCCAGCGTGTTCGCGCGTCCAGCTGAGCCATCCCCTATCATCTGGCCGCCGATTATCTTGCGCTCGCCCGGTTCGACCAGCAGTTTGACGATCACTGGCTCAGCGCCTGGGTAGTAACTGGGTCTGCTCAGAGTTCGAATGCGCCCGACCGCAGGTTCCATGCCGACCATCTTTGCCGTATGCATCGTCAGGCCAGTTGATGCGATCTCCAGTCCGTAAGCTGAAGTCACGACGGTGTTGAGCACACCTGGGAATACCTCATCGCCACCAGCTGCGTTTGTTCCGGCGACCTTCCCCATGCGAATGGCAGTTGTGGCGAGTTGGCTGAGTATCGGTCGCTTGGTTATGAAGCACTTTGATTCGGCGCAGTCGCCTGCGGCGTAGACATCTGGGGCACTCGTGCGCAGGTGGTCATCAACCTCGATCGCTCCCGTGGGACCAACCTTTATGTCAGCCGCCTTCGCCAGCTCTATATCCGGCCTGACCCCAGTGGCTATCGCGACCAAGTCAGCTTGTATCTCTGCACCATCTACGACGATAGAGCTCACCTTATCCTGCCCACATATCTCCTCGACGCGTTTGCCGCAGAATGTCTCGATGTCGTGCGCCCCTAGTTGCTCGATCACAGAATCTGACATGTCTGGGTCGAGCATCCCCGGCAGCACGCTGGATTGCATCTCGACTAATGTAACCGCAAGCCCGCGCTTGCGCAGTGCCGCAGCGGTTTCGATACCTACCGGCCCAGCTCCGATCACGACGGCATTCATCGCCCTCGGCAAAGCGGCTATGATTTCCTCCCCGTCGCGCATCGTCCTGACGGTGTGTACGTTGCCCAAGTTCACCCCGAAGATTGGGGGTTTCGGCGCCAAGCTGCCGGTCGCGAGAACCAACGCGTCATACTCGACTATCTCACGTTTGGCCGTGTGGCGGCTGATAACTTCTACAGTTCGCTTGCTCGTGTCTAGAGAGATAGCTTCGGTAGCAGTTCTCACATTTACGTTCGGTAGTCGAGGCGCAGGTTCTACCAAATTTTTGATATGAGGGATATCTCCACCTATCGCGAATGGGATGCCGCATGGGTGATAGATGGCATACAAACGGCGCTCGATGACTGTGACATTCACTTCTCGATTCACCACCCGTGCAGTAGACGCAGCGGTTAAGCCAGCTGACTCAAAGCCTATGACAACTACGTGTTTCAAGTTAACGCCCCGCGTTTGGCGTGCATCAGCATTTCGACTACGGGAAGCTTTTCTCCGGAGAGGAAGCTTATGCATGCGCCACCACCCGTGCTGACATGCTTAATATTGGAGGTCACGCCAGCTGCATTGGCCGCAGCGACGATGTGCCCGCCGCCCACGATGGTAAAAGCAGGAGAGCGCGCCATCACCTTCAACACCTCGAAACTCCCCTTAACAAAATTTGCATTTTCAAACCTTCCAAGGGGCCCATTCGCCACGATGGTCTTCGCACCCTCGATGATGCGCGAGTACTCCACTATCGTTTTGCTGCCTATGTCGGACATCATGCAATCCACCGGAAGTTGTTCGAGCTGAACCTCCACCGCGCGCCCATTGTCATCCACCACGACATCGAGTGGCATCTTTATCTTGCTGCCATATTTAGCGAGCAACCCTTTGGCATTTGTCAGCAGTTGCTCGTACCCTACGGCTTTGTCGAGAACAGAACGTAAAACACGCAGATTTACATCTCCCAAGTTCAGACCCGAGGCGGCGAGGAAAGTTTGCCCCACCAGTCCGCCTGTGAGGACTTGGTCCGCCAAGTTTTTGCTCAGCACATTTTCTGTTATCGCCAGCGAGTCGTCAACCTTTGCTCCGCCAAGAACATAGACACAAGGCCGCTCCGGAGAAAGCGCTTTGCTCAGCCCGCGGAGTTCGCGCTCCATGAGCCTGCCAGCGAAAGTCGGCAACACATGACCGAATCCCACGAGCGATGGGCTGGAACGATGTATCGCCCCAAAGGCGTCGTTCACATAAATATCTGCCAAAGCAGCGAGTTTGCGCACGAGATGGGTATTGGCCAAGTCGCCCTTGGTCAAGCCTTCTTCGGCGCAGAATCGAATGTTCTCAAGCAACAGAATTTCACATGGCCTCATCGTTTTTATCGCGCTTCTAGCGGACGGCCCGAGGATGTCCTCGATGTATTCGACGCGCATCCCAAGCACGTGACTCAGCCGCGCCGCGTGCTTTTCGAGCGTCATAAAATCTGCATCGCCTGGGCGCCCTTGGTGGGCGAGCAGCACGATACGTGCGCCCTTGTGGACCAGCTCATTGATGGTGGGAGCGCACTCGCGTATCCTTGTATCGTCTGAAATTTCTCCTGTCTTGGGGTTGATAGGTGAGTTTATGTCGACGCGCAGGAGGACTGTTCTTCCCTTGACGTTTGCCTCATCGAGAGTCGGGAACTCCAACTTATCTTCCTCACTACATGTTCTCGGCGATCTTGTTCGCCATGTCAGCGAGCCTACAAGAATAGCCCCACTCGTTGTCGTACCAAGCGACTACCTTGATCAAGTTTCCACCGATAACCGTGGTGAGGGAGCAGTCCACAATGGCAGAGTGCGAGTCACCAATGAAGTCGACGGAAACGAGCGGCTCGTCCACGCACCGCAGGATATCCTTCAGCTTGCCATCGGCTGCTTTTCTGAAAGCTGAGTTTACCTCCTCGGATGTCGTATTTCTTCTCAAAAGGGCAACTAAGTCCACTACTGAAACATCGGGCACCGGCACTCTGAGAGCGATGCCGTGCATCTTGCCATTTGTCGCGGGCAGAACTTCACCTATTGCCTTTGCGGCCCCGGTTGTGGTTGGAATGATAGAGAGCGCAGCGGCTCTAGCCCGCCTAAGGTCCTTGTGCATGAGATCGAGCAGCCTCTGGTCATTCGTGTAAGCGTGAGTAGTGGTCATGAGCGCCTTCTCGACACCGAATTCTTTTTCGAGCACATCCGCCACAGGTGCGAGACAATTCGTGGTGCATGAGCCAAGTGATATCACGTGGTGTTTCTTGGGATCATAATCCTTATCATTGACACCCGGGACGATCGTTATGTCTGGATTTTTTGCCGGTGCTGTTATCAGAACCTTTTTTGCCCCCGCCTGGATGTGTTTGGATGCATTTTCTCTATCCGTAAAAACACCGGTGGATTCGATTACCAAGTCGACTCCCAGCTCTTTCCACGGGAGTTTGGCGGGGTCTTTTTCCGAGATATGTCTCAGCCTTTCCGCCCCCACGGTTATTACCCCATCCTCAGCTTTTACATCGATGTCTAGTTTTCCAAAAACTGAGTCATATTTCAGCAGGTGTGCGAGCGTTCGAGCATCGGTCAAATCATTTACGGCAACACACTCAAATTTTCTTGGTCTCTTTAAACATGTCCGATAAAAAATTCTGCCAATCCGACCAAAACCATTTATAGCGACGCGCATTCAGCCACCACTTCTTTACATCCTTAACTTCTTTGATTAGTGGAAACTGGCTTGATAAAAACTTTTTTAATCAAATCCGAAAGGCTTTTAATATACCAAAATTGAGTAGCTAACTGATTTTGAGAAGGTAAAAAACATGCGCGAGATCATCATCCTACTCGAGCTTGCACAGGCCGGAGCGCACACCGCTCCTCGTAAGCTATCTTCACGAAAACTTGCCAGTCGACTTGGTGTATCTCAGCAAACCGCCGCACGTTGGTTGATAGATCTCGAAAAACGGGGTCTGATCACCCGCGTACCGAGCGCGAGGGGGCAAAGCGTGCAGCTCACAAAGGCAGGGATATCCATTTTACGTTCAACACATCGGAGGCTGAGTTCAATTTTGGGGACCCATCAGCAAGCGATCAAATTGCTCGGCAATGCGGTGTCTGGGTTGGGGGAGGGTTCATACTACGTGCGCCAGCACGGATATCGCCGACAGTTCAAACGCACGCTTGGATTTGATCCGTATCCTGGGACATTTGATCTAAAGTTAAGCGGCGAGTCAATTGAGTTAAAAGGTATACTCGAGTCCTCGCCAGGAAAGCGGATCGAGGGGTTCACGACGCGCGAAAGGACTTTTGGTCCTGTTAAATGTTTTTTAGCGAAACTGCGTGGCATGCGGGTGGTGATAGTTTTGCCGACGAGGAGCACTCATACAGATATCATCGAATTGATCGCAGAAAAAAACCTTCGTAAGGCTCTGAAGTTGAAAGACGGCGATAGGGTCGAGGTGGAGGTGGAAATTTGAACATGGCCAAAGCGTTCAAATCTCTGCGCCGGGGCGATTTTGTCTTGGTTCACGACGCCGCAGACCGCGAAAATGAAACCGATTTGATGGTCTTGGCGGAAAAAGTCGAGCCGCGCCACGTCGCGCAGATGAGGATGGATGCTGGGGGTTTGATCTGCGTGGCGCTACATCCAAACATAGCCAAGAATATCGGGCTACCATACATGACCGAAGTCTATGATGCGGCGACCCGCAATTTCAAGGTGCTAGCAGCCACAAAACCTGACGATATACCATACGACGAGAGATCGGCTTTCTCCATCTCGGTCAATCATCGCAAAACCTACACGGGCATAACCGACGCCGACCGAGCGCTCACGATCAGGGAGCTCGGCCTCCTCGGAAAGAAAGCGATGGTCAAGCAGATGACGGATGAGTTCGGCCGAAGCTTCCGAAGCCCAGGGCACGTGCCGCTCCTACGTGCTGTCGATGACTTGGTCACGAAGAGGCAGGGTCACACCGAGCTAGCATGCGCGCTCGCGGAGATGGCTGGGGCTACGCCTGTGCTGGCGATATGCGAGATGCTCGATTCTCGGACGAGCAAGGCCTTGCGCATAAAAGATTCGATCAGGTACGCCGAGGATCGAGGCCTTGTTCATCTAGATGGTTTCGAGCTAGTAAATGAATACAAAAAATGGATGAAAAAAGGCGATGAAATAAATGCATAAAGTTGGCGTGGTCGATACAACATTCGCTCGGTACGATATGGCGAAGGCTGCGATGGACGAGCTGAAACAACTATGCAGCGTCCAGTTCGTGCGCAAGACTGTGCCGGGCATCAAAGATCTCCCGGTAACAGCGAAGCAGCTGCTCGAGCAGGGATGCGAGCTGGTGATGGCGTTTGGCATGCCTGGAGCGAAACCCATCGACAAGCAATGCGCCCACGAGGCCTCGTTGGGTTTGATATGGGCACAGTTGTTGACTAACAAGCACGTCATCGAGGTCTTCGTGCACGAGGACGAAGCCTCTAGCGATAAGGAACTGGCCGAGCTTGCAGACAAACGTGTGAGGGAGCACGCCCGCAATGTATACTGTTTACTTTTCAAACCCGAGGAACTTACAAAACTGGCCGGCACTGGGCAACGCGAAGGAGGCCCAGACGCCGGTCCTTTGAGGAGGTGAGAAATTGGTCAAGTTAGGACTAGTGAGCACTGAATTCAACTTTGATATAGTTGGGCCGATGGTTGAGTTCGCGAAACAGCACGCAGAGTTCTTGGAAGCAAAGATAGTCGCAGAGGTGCAAGTGCCAGGTGTCTACGAGATACCCCTAGCGGTGAAGAAACTCGTCGAGCGAAAGGACATCGATGCGATAGTCACGCTCGGCGCGGTAATCAAGGGGGAGACTGGTCACGATGAGGTAGTGATGCAGCAGACCGCGCGAAAGTTAATAGACCTGTCGGTAGAATATGGTAAACCGGTGGCGCTCGGCATCTCCGGGCCAGGGATGACCCGCATGCAGGCGTTGGACAGAGTGAACGAGTACGCTCGACGCGCGGTGGAGGCCGCGGTCAAGACTGCGAAGCGCCTAGGTAAGGTGTAAAGTTGGATCCGAGAAAGGTCGGCATATTAGCGCTGGGTTCGCATGAGGAGAAGCATGGTGCAGCTTTGCCCCTCGATACTGATGCGAAGCTGGCGTCTCACGTGGCTCTCGAGGCGGCGAAGCGGAGCGGAGCGAAGTTTTTGGGAGTGCTGTACGCTTCCTATGAACTTCCTGGCATAGACACCGGTCGGCATCAACCGCTGGAGCAGCTCGTCGATGAGCTCATATCTACATTGCGGGCGGCGAAGGGGACCTTAGAGATAGAAGGGGCTATTTTGGTCAACGGGCACGGGGGCAACGAGCCTCTGCGCGACCACGTCCGTGAGATAGAGCAGGAGTTGGGCATGTGCTTGTTTTTTAACAATGCGATCGTGGATCTCGAGGGCCCACACGCGGCTACGGGCGAGCTCAGCATGGGTATGGCCGTTGGCATCACCGACACATCAAAACTCGCCGAGCACATCGATTTCATCCGCTACCCAGAAGTTGGATTTGTCGGCCTCACCGAGGCGCAAGAGCGCTATCCCTGGGCCAAGCAGCATGCAAGAGATCTGGGAAAGGTTGGGATTCGCGCGGAAAAATTTTTGGGAGCCAAGCTCCTCGAGTGCGCTATTGGCGATGTCGTGAACAACATTTACGAGTTATGAACTTATAGGAAGGGCACGAGCAGCATCCTGATGCTGATCAAGACAAGTATCGCGCCAAGAATTTTTCTCAAGGTGCTCGCACTTACACGTTTTGAAAGAAACGGCCCCAGCTGTGCTCCGAAAACGCAGCCGATGACGAGCGGGACGGCATAATCAAGCATGATATTTCCGAGGAGCCAGTGCGGGATCACCGCGGCAATCGTTGTGATCGCCATTCCGAACATCGCTGTACCCGCCGACATGTGTATGGACATACCGAGCATGAAGATCATCACTGTTTCATCGATGATCCCACCACCTATGCCGAACATCCCAGCCACTATCCCGCTCAAGAGGCTCCCGAATATGCAGTAGGCTACAACCCGCGTGGACAGCTTGAAGGCGTCGTTCGAGTCGGTTTTTGTGCTCTTTTTTAATATCATAAAAATCGCGATTGTGAGCACGAGGGCTCCGAATAGTCCAGCGAGCCATCGAGAGACGATCAGCGTCGTCACGTAAGCACCTATGAACGCTCCGGGGACATCGAGCGTGTCCAACAGCAAGCCAACTTTATAGTTAATTTTCTTTTGTATGGCATAGGCGATCGTGGACGATATTGCCATGAACATTATCGCGAGAAGGCTCACCCCGACCGCCTGCTGTGCGGGCAGGCCGAAGGCGAGGACGAGCAGCGGAACGAATATGGTCCCGCCGCCGAGCCCAACCATTGAATAGACGGTGGCGATGAGAAAGCCGAGCGGGATCAAAGTCAGCTCAATCATTTGATACACAATAACAAATTGGCTCATTTCTTTAATTGTTTGTTAGATCGACACAAAACTCGTCACATACTAGTGGCGTATCGCTTGAAGAACCATTTTTTGACAATTTCAACTAACAATATGTAGGCGCCAATAAACCCTAAAAGAATTATAAAGAAGGTGACTGGTGGCTCCACGAAGTGGAACAAATCACCCAATGGTGTAAGCGGTAAAATTAACGCAACGCCGACGACACTTAAACTACTGATAGCCAGAAGCTTACTAGGCTTACTCTTGTAAAAGGGCGATTTCCTCGTCCTTATAACGAATATGACAAGTGTTTGGGTGGCTAAGGACTCAATAAACCAAGCGGTTTGGAACAATGGTGCAGATGCGTTGAAGACGGTCAGCATCACGAAAAAAGTTAGCAAGTCAAAGATAGAACTAATTAATCCTATACGTACCATGAATTTCCTTATGGAGGCGATATCCCATCTCTTTGGTTTTTCAATGTATTCCGGATCGACGTTGTCAGTTGGGATAGTTAGCTCAGATATGTCATACAAGAAATTGTTCAAAAGTATCTGTATCGGAAGCATCGGCAGAAATGGTAAGAACATGGACGCTAATGCGCAGCTAAACATGTTACCAAAATTCGAACTCGTTCCCATCATGACATATTTCATGGTGTTGCCGAAGGTTTTCCTACCTTCTAGAACTCCCTCTTGAAGCACCCTTAAACTCGTTCGCGAAAGTATAATGTCCGCGGACTCTTTTGCCACATCCACTGCGTTAGCAACAGATATGCCGACATCTGATGTTTTTAAAGAGGGCGCATCATTTATACCATCCCCAAGGAAGCCAACAACATGGCCATTGTTTTTCAATGCAGTTATTATTCTGTTTTTCTGAACCGGTGTTACCCTCACGAAGATATTTGCCTTCTCGACAATTCTTGATAGGGCATCATCTTGCATTTGGTCAATTACATCTCCAAAGATAATGTTCTTGATTTCAAAGCCTAGATGTTCGCAAGTGTTCCTTGTAACCAACTCGTTGTCGCCCGTGATAATTTTTAGTTCGACCCCAACGTTCCTCAACAGTTTCAGGGATTCCCTAGCTGTTTCTTTCGGTGGATCGATAAACGCTACAAAACCCAAAAATACCATATCACTTTCGTCATTTACGGAGTATGATGGCTTCTCCCCCTCGAACTTTTTGTATGAAACCCCTAAAACTCTGAATCCTTTGGAGCTCAATTCGTAATATTTTTGCTCGATCTTTTGCTGCAACTTCCTTGTCAAATCGAATGTCTTGTCTGAAAGTTCATATTGGGAACACACTTTGATAATTTCTTCAGGAGCACCCTTGGCCATCAAAAACCTTTGGCCGCCGTGCTCGACTACGACCGAAACTCTCTTTCTTACAAAATCGAATGGAACTTCATCTATTTTGTTGTAATCTTTCAAATTAATATCTTGGATATCTTCGTGTTTAAGTATGGCTTCATCGAGAGGACTTTTTAGTCCCGTTTGATAATAACTGTTTAAGTAGGAATGTAATAGCACTTTTTCATTATTATTTCCTTCGACGTCTACATGTAGCACAAGTGTTATCCTATTCTCTGTAAGCGTGCCAGTTTTGTCAGCACATAAAACATCCATGCTTCCAAAATCTTGAATAGATGCCAATCGCTTCACAATAACGCCTTTTTTAGACATCGCAAGTGCACCCTTCGAAAGATTCACGGTGAGAATCATTGGCAAAAGTTCGGGAGTCAAGCCGACCGCTAATGCAACGGCGAAAAGAAGTGACTCCAACACGGAACGTTTGAAGAGCGCGTTTATGAAAAATACAAATAACACGAGAAGGAAGGTGACTTCCATGATAAGATAACCAAATCTTCTGAGCCCTCTCTCAAACTCTGGCGTAGGAGGTCTTGCAACAAGCTTCTTTGCAATTTTTCCATATTCTGTGGCGTTTCCAGTTTTTGTTACAACCGCCGTTGCTGTTCCACTTACAATCGAAGTACCCATGAACAAGCAGTTATTACATTCGTTGATCGTTGCACCCTTCTTCTCCATCGGTGCGGCTGTCTTTTCCACCGGGAACGACTCGCCCGTCAATGCTGATTGATTAACAAACAGATCCTTTGCACTGATCACTCTGGCATCTGCTGGCACTATGTCTCCAGCTGAAAGGTTTATCATGTCGCCTGGGACTATTTCGGGGAGCTTTACCTCCTGTTTAACGCCATTTCTGAGCACTGTTGCAGTAGTAGTTACCTTTTCCTTTAACATCTCGGCGGCTTTCTCAGCTCTGGATTCCTGACGGAAGGTAAGGCCCACACTTAAAATTACCATCGAAAATACAATTATGGCGTTTATTGTCTCGCCATAGAAAAATGAGATTATACCCGCGATTAGCAATATGAGTATCAAAGGATTTTTGAAGTAGGAAAGGAATTGAACAACGGTAGCTCGTTTCTTTCTCCTTGCAAGTTCGTTACGGCCGTATATTTCAAGACGCCTTTCAACTTCATCAGATGCCAGGCCAGATTGAGAGGTGTTTAACTTTGAAAGAATGTTATCTATAGGCGAGTATAGGATTTCTTCAGTACTTATCGGCGGTGCCCCACTCGACACCTTGTTCGCATTTTCTTTTTTTACCGTGCTCGATTTCATCATTTTCGCCAGCCATAACTTTGAACTTTGGGAGCTGAACTATCTCGCTTTTTCATAAAGAGTAAGACTAGTATTCAAATAGGCTTTTTGTATTAACGTTCGAACTATCTCAGATGTCCAAGCTCCTTACCTACCTCTAACAGGGCCCAAGCCCAGATCAGGCACTCGAAGCTCTTCACCAAGTTGCCGCGCTCTGAGAAATGATTTGAATCCTTGCGGTAGGCACGAACATTTTCAAGCATCTTTGTGCCACGATTGTCCAACGCATGAACATTAAGTAAAGAATCGTCTAATTTTTTAGACCATTTCTCGATTTCTTTGATTAGCTCAGCTTCAACGCTCATTTCACAACATCTCCAGGCGCACCTGCGAACATCTTGAGGGCCTCAGCCTCCATGAAGTGCAGCTTTCCGGGCATGATCAGCACATGTGGAGGAGACCCAAAATTCAACTTGTTGAGCTTTGCTGCTTTATCGGCTTTGATCGTGGCATCATCTGAACCTGCCCGCGCCACGACGATCGCGAGGGTGTCTGGTGTGAACACCTTCTTCTTCAGTTTCCCCTCAAGCTTGAACATGATTTCGATCGCCTCGTTCGCGGTCATCGCTTTGCCTTCCTCTGCTCGGATATCCAGCAAAAGTAGAGTGTGGAGGCCACATTGGCGGTTTTCGGCAAGCACCTCGTAGGGCCTCGTCGATGGGTTATCCGGAAAAGGTACAGTTGCAGAGGGGCCAAACTTGTAACTCTGTAGCCCAGCTAGCCCAGCGGCAGCTGACACGATCGACGCAGCTGGTACGATTTTCGTCTGGATGCCGGCTTTCGCTGCCCGCAGGCGCAGGTCGACATGCGTCGTTGCAGCCATCGGATCACCTGGCACCAAAAAAGCGACATTGCCCTTCTTGGCAGCATTCAAGATTTCTTCGGGGTGTTGTTCGACGGTCTCACGGGCGACGACCTTTATCGATCTACCGATTTTTTGTTCAAACCCTTTGATGTCGAAGTTCGGGACGATGCTCGTGTAAAGTTCAGCATAAACTACATTTGCCTCCTGGGCCTCGCGTAACCCGGCCAGCGAGATGCCGTCTTTTTGCAACCCTAAACCAATGAAGGTCAGCATGACATCGTAAACACTTAATTTAGGCAGGCGATATATCTGTTCGGGGCCCGTGGCTTAGCCTGGTAGAGCACTCGACGGCGAATCCGGGTGAAGCTCTTAACCGAGCGGTCGTGGGTTCGAATCCCACCGGGCCCGCCATTCTACTTTTTATCGATGAAAACCACAGATTTCAAATGGAGCCCCGTGGTGTAGTGGTCAAGCATCCGGGCCTTTGGAGCCCGTGACGTCGGTTCGAATCCGGCCGGGGCTACCAGTTTTTGCTATTTGGGAAGCTAACTTTATTACGAAAAAGTACGAATTTAACTTGAAGCCCCGTGGTGTAGTGGCCAAGCATAGCAGGCTCTGGACCTGCTGACGTCGGTTCGAATCCGGCCGGGGCTACCTTTTGAGAAACTTACTCTACAACTATAGCAGTGTTCGTGTCGACGATTCCCTTTATTTTGTGGATTCCGCTGACCACGGTGTTTGTCAGCGTGCCCAAGTCCTTGGCCTCGACGAACACGATTATGTCATACGGCCCGGTGACGACGTGCACAGATTTTACGCCAGTTAACCGCCGAAGCTCTTGTGACGCTTGCCTTACTTTGCCGATCGCTGCCGTTATCATCACATATGCTTCTACCATAGTTCACCCTGAATACTGATGAACAGCTGGTTTTTAATACGTTTGTACGCTCAGCCAAATCTACCGCGTTTGAACATTTGCCAAAAAGTACAATTTGGGCAGATTAAGTCGATTCCTTGATGGACAATTTGCAATTCAGCACGCGCTCGACGGAACGCACGACGCAACCACCGGCCCCTATGGCCTTGGCAACTTGGTCTTTTGGCACATAGACGACAAACTGCTCGCCCTGCTTTTCGACGCGGTCTATTTTGACGTTCAGCATCTGCTTCAGTTGGTTCATCGTTTTCTCTTCCACGTTTACAACTCCTTGCGATTGTTCGGTGGGTGGGTTAAAAAGTTTGCGTGGGTTCGTCTAATCGAAATCTTCCAAGGGGGCACCTAGAATCTCTAGTGGATACTCAAGCCTTGCTTGCCAGCTGCCTTCAAGTTGAGATACCAACCTACGGTACAACCCGGGCACGTGCCCAGCACCGACCACGCAGACGATTTTTCCCTCGGTAGAAGCGAACATGGACACGATTCGAGTTGCCATAAATTCGTCACGTTCTTCGATGAGTACCTTGTAAGTTGTGGGAGACTCCTGTTTGAGGGTTGAGATCAAGCTAGCTGTGACTTGGTCTTCTGTCAATCTTTCAAAGTCGATTCGTTCTCCGACAAATGGCAGGAGGCCAATCAAGAGTTCGCCGAATAGCCTGATTTTTTCTCGCTTACTCATAAGATAGCTCAGTCGTTGAATGGTAACGATGATGTCGCGATCGATGAGTTCAACCCGAGCGCCAGCCTTTTTTGCGTATTCGATTGCTGTCAACATCTCTTCGCCCACGGGCATGCCAGTCTGACGCGCGAACTTGTTTTGAATCGCGTGGAACAACTTGTTCAAGATAAATGGCCCCAATTGGCCGAGGCGGAGCGCATCTGTAGCCCCGAGTTGCTGCTCCCCCTTTGTGAGTGCAGCATAACGATTTGGACATAGCTCCACAGCCACGATTTCGGGCCGCTCGCGTTCTATGGTCGCTCGGACATCCGCCGCGCTCTTCGGCAAAACATGCGCCACGCCCACGATGGTGAGGCGATCGCCCACTTTTTTAAGCAATTCCTCACCTCTTCACAATATAAGTAAGTAGAAGGTCTTCACCAACTCGTTTCATGGATGACAACTCAAGTTTTACACTTTTAGAAATCCTCGCAAATCCATTACCACCCACCAAGGTTCTGGCCGCGGTGCCACCAACGATACGGGGAGCGATGGCGATCCGTAATTCGTCGACTAGCCCCTGTTTGAGCATGCTCCAATTTAAAGTCGCGCCACCTTCGAGCAAGATCTTTCGCACGCCTCGCGCATGCAATTTTTTAAGCAGTTTTGGCAGGCAAACTTTTTCCGAGCCACAGGCCATCACCTGGGTCTCGGTCTCGAGTAGCCCTTTGACCCTCTGTTTGGGTGCCCTGTTTGTTACCGCGATGATTGTTTTAGCTGAGCCATCGAGCACTTTTGCCGTTAGGGGTGTTCTAGCTTCGCTATCCACGATGACCCTGGCGGGATTTTTTCCTCTCGTGCGCCTGACGGTGAGCGATGGGTTGTCCGCCAACACCGTGCCCACTCCAATCATGACGGCATCGACCCTAGCGCGCAACCTGTGGATGCGATCCAAGTCGGCTCCACATGAGATCATGCTATCTCCAGCTACCGTTGCGATTTTTCCGTCCAATGTCATAGCCGCGTTTAGAATTACGTATGGGCGAGCCATATTCATCCAACTACACATGTGTGGAAAAACTAATAAGCTTCAGCCCCGATTTAGCTATCACTTGGTGATCGCTTGGCGAAGAGGATAGCGAAGGAGATTTTTGACTCTATTAAAAACGGCCACAAAGTTTTGACGGAGATTGAGTCTAAGGAAATTTTCAAGGCATATGGGATTCCGGTCGTGGATGGGCAGCTCGCGAGCACTCGAGAGGAAGCGGTCATCGCGGCCGAAAAAATTGGTTTTCCTGTGGTGTTAAAAATCGTTTCACCAGATATCACGCACAAGTCCGACGCCAAATGCGTGATCCTTGGGTTGGCTAATTCAGGAGAGGTAAAAAGTGGATTCGACAAAGTGCTCGCGAACGCGAATAAATTCAAGCGGGATGCAGAAATTCATGGTGTACTTGTGCAGCGCATGGCTCCTCAAGGCAAGGAAGTCATAGTCGGCATGAGCAAGGACGCGCAGTTTGGCCCAGCTTTGATGTTTGGGCTAGGTGGCGTCATGGTGGAGATAGCTGGCGATGTAAGCTTAAGAGTGGCACCTATAGAGCGGAAGGACGCGTTTGAGATGATTCGTGAGATTCGCGGGTATCCGATTTTGGAAGGCGCGCGCGGAGGGGAACGAGCTGACTTGGACGCGTTGGTCGAGATACTGCTCTCCGCGTCGAGGCTGGCGATGGATTGGCAAGAGATAAAAGAGTTCGATATAAACCCAATATTTGCATATACAAAGGGAGCGCTCTCGGTGGACGCTCGAATAATATTGGAATAGGAGGTGCATAAGATGAAAAAAATATCCCAGTTCTTGGGAATGCGAATATATACAGACAAGGCGCACTACGTCGGTGATGTTAAGGACTTGATACTGGACGACAAGGAAGGCGTTGTATCTGGCCTAGCATGGGGTTATCGTGGAGGGAAAGTGTTGTCGATACCCTACGATAGCATCATGGCGATCGGCGACATCGTACTTGTGCGCAGCAAGAAGGTCTCGCAGTAGGCGGTGCTCGGGTGATCCTTCCATTTAGGGGCAAGAAGCCCAAAATCGCACGCACGGCTTTCGTTCACCCCATGGCGACGGTGATCGGAGATGTCACGATCGGCGCGCATTCGAGTGTCTGGCCTGGGGCCGTAGTTCGAGGAGATTTCTCGAGCATCAAGATAGGTAATTATGTCTGCGTTCAGGATAATGCTGTCGTCCATCCTGCAGACACATATGAAAAAGGTGTGCGCTATCTGCCGGTCAAGGTTGGCAATCACGTCGTGGTCGGGCATAGCGCGATTCTCCACGGTTGTACGGTGGAAGACAATTGTATAGTTGGAGCTGGCTCAATAGTTTTCAACGGCGCGAGGCTTCGAAGTGGCACGCTCGTGGGGATGGGAGCGGTCGTGCTCACAAATGTGGAAGTGCCTTCGCGCACCATCGTAGTGGGCGTTCCGGCTAGGCCCCTAAGAAGGATGCTCGACGATGAGATCAAGCGCATCAAAGTTCAAGCTGAAAACTACGCGAAACTCGCGCAGCGGTACAAGAAATCGAAGATTTGAGCTAAATCGGTATGAATGTCGTTTCCAGCCTATCGTAGGTCGGATATTCTTCCACGAGGGCGAAGTTCAAGGCTGGTTCAAGTTTGGCCAATTTCTCGGCGACATGGCTGGGGAGTTCGATGCGGTTTTTTCCTCTATCGATGGAAACAAGTTTCGGTGGTGCGCGATATTTAAAAATCAAGAGATTGCGTACGGTAGCTAGTTTCGATTTCGGCAATCCATAAATTACGCCTTTTATCAGCAACCCCTCGTCCGTGATTTCCTCGTAAGGTTTCGCCACGTTTCTAGCGCGACGCTTCAGCCTGTTTCGAAGCTGGACGCTGTCTTTCAAGGAGCTGGGACAGTAGTGTATGTTCAAGTGGGTGTTACGCGCGGCCCAACGCATCAGCTTGATCGCCATTTCTTCGCTGCCCTTCACGCCCATCGACACATCGGACTTTATCTTGAAGCCACGAGCTTTCATTGCGGCCAAGTTCGTGTCGGAAAACTCGAACTCGTTCATGTTAACAAAATCACATCCGGCGCTGTCAAGTTCTTTAAGCAATTTTTTAACTCGTTTGAACTCGCCTGGTATGGCCGGTATTTCAACCCCCGTTCGAAGGCTAGCTTTCAGCGCTGCTTTGACTGATTCGACCGACCATGTATGAAATCTGATCTCGTCTAGTCCGGCTTTTTTGAGTTCTTGAAGTTGTTTCGGTGATAATTTGCTACAGCAGTACATATGGATGTGATGATTTTTTCCAAATTTTTGTTTGAGTAATCTTATGTAGTGCAGCGTACGTTTGAATCGAATAGATGGATTGCCGCCTGTTATCCCAGTGCCGAGGGCATCTATCAGTTTACCTTCCTCAAAAATATCTCTGTTGGACTTCACCGGGCGTTCGTTCGCGTAGACTCTATCTTTACCGCGACGTTTTTCTGATAGCGGGCAGTAAAAGCAACCGCGCTTGCATAGTCCAGTAACAAAAAGCACAAGCTTTGCACCACGCACGCATAGCTGGCATCCTCTAGGCATTCGGCCTAGAAGAAGGGAGTCCGCCGAGGTGCGGGTCACCAGGCGCAAGTTTTCATGCCCCACGAACCCAGTATTCTCTGCTTTCTGTGACTTCTTTCTTCCAGATCGGTACTTCCTTTTTTATGCGGTGCATGATTTTTGGCAAAGCTGAGAACACGTGATGGCGGCGCTCACCTGATACAAACACGTAGATTGCGATGTCGCCGGGTTTTAGTTTCCCAACAACGTGATGGATCAGGACCTGCCGAATTCCAGGTTCTTTCTCGATATCTATGGCGATTTTCTTGAGTTTTTTCATGGCTTCATCTGAATGTTCATAGTTCAAGAATTTGACCTTTTCACCTTTTTTTGATACGCCCCTCACAACACCTATGAAACTGCCGACAGCTCCTACAGCTTTTTCTTTCTCTACTAGAATTTTTTTCACAAGTTTTTCCATGTCTACCTCGCCTTTGCGGTGGATACCTACATCGGCCATTTACGCTTCACCAACTCAACTCGTCGAGCAAAACAGTATAAATGTGTCGTGAAGCAGATTAATAACAACAGAAAAGCAATATAAATCCCTCATCAAGAATAAATGGAGGTCGAAATGTGGTAGATGTAAAAAAGAAAATCGTGAATATTGTTTTGTCCGTCACTTACGAGGGAGTTGAGTTCAACTTAGAAAAGCTAGCGAGGTCACTGGACGAAGCAAGGTATGACCCAGAAGTCTTCCCTGGCATCGCTTACAAGTCATATGATCCGCTCGCGTCTTTTCTGATATTTGCATCTGGTAAGATGAATTGCGTCGGCGCGAAGAGCATGAAAGATGCCAAGCTGGCGATAAAGAAGCTTACAATGAAACTCAAGAAGGCTGGCGTCAAGATAAGGGCTGAACCAAAAGTCAAGGTGCAGAATATCGTGGCCTCCTTTGATTTTGGGACCGAGTTCGATCTTGAGAGGATAGCGAGGACATTCGATAACACGGAGTATGAACCCGAGGTATTCCCTGGGCTAGTGTTTAGGATGGACGATCCGCACGTTGTCGTGCTGTTGTTCGTCTCTGGAAAGGGAGTCTGCGCCGGCGCCAAGAGCACAAAGGACATAAATCGGGCGGCAATAAATATAACAAAGATACTCAAGCACAAGTGAAGATTTCGCAACTGCTCGTGTTAAAAAAATTCTTAACCGCGCCCTCATAAGAAAGCTTGATTGTTATGGCTAAGACGATCATCGTACGTTACGGTGAATTAGCTCTCAAAAGCGAAAAAGTCCGCAGGCGATTCGAGCGGCAGTTAATCGACAACATCGAGCTGTCTCTGCGTGGTTTAAAGCATCGCATAAGGAGGGAGCGCGGGAGGATATTCGTCGACACAAGCTCCGTCAAGGTGTTGGATAAGCTCACAAATGTGCCGGGGATAGTTTCGGTCAGCATGGCGAGCAAGACGAATGCCGCGCTGGATGAGATATCCAAAGCTGCAGTCGATATCGCTAAACGCACGTTGGGCAAAAGCCAAACTTTTGCGGTTAGGGCGAGCAGGATTGGTGCGCATGATTTTTCCAGCAAGGAAGTAAACGAGGTGGTCGGATCTGCAGTCCTGAAAGCTGTGCACGGCTCAAAGGTGAACCTCTCGCATCCAAACCGCACGATTTTTGTAGAGATTCGTGGTAGTGATGCTTACGTATTCGCAGAGAAAAGGGCGGGTGTTGGAGGGTTGCCTGTCGGAACCCAGGGCGGAGTCGTAACACTCCTATCGTATGGAATAGATGACCCAGTAGCAACTTATCTGATGATGAAACGTGGTTGCATTGTGTTTCCCATACTTTTTTATAATGAATCTCACATGGACAAGCGCGCGAGAAATCGAGCGGTCGCGATGGCCAAAAGGTTAGCCGATTTTTATCCCAAGCTGGAGCTACGAATGGTGCCTTTCGGTGAGATTTTGCGCGAATTCGTAGACAAGGCACCTAGTGAGCTTACATGCGTGCTACGCAAAAGAGCGATGCTCAGGATAGCTAACATTATCGCCAAGCAGGTGAAAGCGGAAGCGATCGCTACTGGTGAAAGCTTGGAGCAGCAGGTCGCAGGTCAAACTTTGGCCAATTTGATGGTCATCGATGATGTGTCGGAATTGCTCGTGTTGCGGCCTCTAGTCGGCATGAATAAAGTGGAAATTGAAAGGATAGCTCGTTCAATAGGCACATTTAGCATATCAATTAAGTCAACAGCTGAATGTTCTGCTGCCTCACCATACCCAAAAACATATACAAATTTAGAAAAGGTGCTTGAGGTGGAATCTAGAATAGACATCGCCGCCATGATCAAATTGGCGCTAGCAAAATTGGAAGTTATCCGTGCGAGGAGATAGTCGTGGACATCGGCATTCAAAAGAGTGAAAAAATTTCTGGGGAGCTCGATGTCCCACCGTCCAAGCTCTACACTCAATTTGCTACCGCGTTGGCCCTATTGGCTGAGGGCAAGAGTACACTCAAGCAACCGCTCCGCACGAAGGACACGTTGGCCATCCTGCGCGCAGTGGAGAACATGGGCGCCACTGTGAAGCGAACTCAAGAGCAATTGTCGATATGGGGAGTAGGTCGATCGTTGAGACCAACCGGCAATGTCATAGATGTCAAAAATTCAGCCACGGGTATAGCGATGATGACCGCCATAGCTGCGCTTTCTCCGCGCGTCTCCGTCATAACGGGGGACGCTCAACTGAGGGCTCGCCCAATGCCGCATCTGTTGAAGGTGCTGAACAACATGGGGCTCAAGGCGTACTCCACAAAACCTGATGATAGCCCACCTTTGGTTGTCCTCGGTGGGGATGTTCGGGGCGGAAGAATTTCTGTCAGGGGAGTGAATCCCAGTTTGATACCAGCTCTGCTCATTCCCTGCCCATACGCGAAGAAGAAAATCGAGTTCCTGTCGTGTGACGATTCGCTCCAGCTCAATCTTGCGCTCGATGTCATGAAAGCCGCAGACGTAAAAGTATCATGTGGAAAGAAGTTGAGCATACCGAACCAGCCGTATCGTCCGTTTAATCTCAAAGTTCCCTCAGATCTCGCGGCTGCGGCTCCGTTTGTCGTCGCCGCGGTTTTAACAGATTCGAAGCTCAAGCTCAACGGCACAGATTTGGCAAGCGACAGAGGCGCAGTCCTCTTAGATATTTTGAAAAAAATGGATGTGAAGGTTGAGGTGTCAAATAAATTCGTGCTCGTGCGTGGGCCCCAGCAGCCGAGGGGGACCAAGTTAGACCTTTCACTAACGCCTGAGCTTCTGCCGATAGTTGCGGTCCTCGCGGCGATGGCCAAGGGAAGGACGACCATCTCCGGCGCTTCTGAGGCGAAGGCTATGAAATCTAATAGAATATCTGCGATAGCGCACGGCTTACGAAAGATGGGTGTGAAAATTTCCGAACGCAAGGACGGCCTGATCGTGGAGGGCCAAGCAAAGATCAAAGGAGGCGAGGTTGATGGCTGTAACGATCACGCGGTAGTCGCTGCACTTGTGACAGCAGGGATGCTCGCCGAAGTTAAAACTGTAGTCAGAAACAGAGCGGAGGCGCTTCAAACTTCATATTCTCGTTTCATCTCAGCTTTTCAGGAATTAGGAGCGCACGTTGGATATGCTGAGTAAGTTTACATAGCTCTCAAAATTTTTATCCGTTCATCGAGAGGTGGGTGGGTAGCGAAGAGTTCATCGAGAGCGCTTCGGTTGGGGTCGGAGATAAAGATGTGCGAGATAGACTCGCTCACCTTCATTTTTCCTTTGTTGATGTTTTTTATTTTCTCGAGTGCCGATGCTAAACCGTCGGGATAACGGGTCAGCTGAGCGGAGCCAGCGTCGGCGGCATATTCTCGTTTCCTAGAGATCATGGCCTGTACAAGCCTGCTCGCTATTGGGGCAAAGATCGCAAGAAGAAATCCAACCGCTATCAACAAACCTGCTCCTTTTCCTCTTTCCTCCCGTCCAGCAAACCTGTAGGATCGTAGCAGCATGTAGCTCAATATAGCAATTAGGCCGACGAGCACAGCGATGAGCGTCATGAACCTGATGTCGTAGTTTGCGATGTGCGACATCTCGTGCCCGACTACACCTTCTAGCTCGGTTCTGTTTAGGTTCTTCAGTGCTCCAGTCGTCACGGCTATCGACGCGTGCTTTGGATCTCTACCACACGCGAAGGCGTTTATCTCCTCATCCTCGACCACGTACACCTTGGGAAGAGGTATGCCAGCGGCTATGCTCAGTCCTTCGACGGTGTTTATGAGATGTGCGTGTTGTACGGGATCGGCTGGTTTCGCACCTGTGGCTTTGAGTACTATCTGATCGCCGTAACTGTATGAAATGGAGGCATGCGAAATCATTATGACGAGTGCGAACGCCAAAAAAATCAAAGCAAATTGTGGGAAAAACAGACGAACGATAACATAGACTAGAGCGGCTACTAGCGCCACCACAAAAATAGTTAGGAAAATCGAGTTCCTTTTGTTTTTGGCTATTTGGTCGAAAAAACTGATTTTTTGCATCAGAAGCTCACTTTTACTGGAGCTCTCTCTGCTTCGGCGATCTCAAAGTAGGGGTGAGGTGTCTTTCCCCCGGCGAACCATCGCCCAGGTATCGTCGTTATCACGTTGTTGTAGGAAAGCACGGAATCGTTGTAGAATTGTCGCGCGTATGCTACCTTGCTCTCTATCCCATCCAGCTGTTCCTGCAGCATCTTGAAGTTATCGCTGGCCTTCAGGTTCGGATAGTTCTCGGCGAGAGCGAATATGGTCTTCAGCGCAGCTGCGAGCCCAGCGCCAGCGGCTATCTTCTCCTTTTTGTTGCCTGCAGAGAGCATGCGCTCCCTAGCTTTAGTAACCATCTCGATCGCCTTCTGTTCATGTTTCATGTAACCCTTGACCGTCTCGACCAGGTTGGGTACGAGATCGGCACGCTTCTTGAGCTGGACATCTATCTGGGACCAAGCATTATCGATGCGATTCGAAAGCACCCTTATGCGGTTGATAAAATAGACGCAGATGAGCACGATGAGAACTACTATTCCGACGATTGCGAGGATTATCCACTCAATCATTTGATCACTCTTGGAGAATTATAGACAATTCCCTATATAAAGATTAAAATGAGAGGATTAGCAACTGGGCAGAAACGCCAGTTATCAGAGTGATGAGGCGCCAATACAAGTCGCCGTATAACACAGCGATGAACAACCCGAGACATAATGCGGGGGCGTATGGCATTCCCTTCTTGATTTTGATGGAGCCCTTGAGTTTACCCATTTTCATTAGCCGTTTGAGCTCACCCACTTGATATCGCGTCAGCCCTGCAGCCCTGTTAGGATTTGTGTATGCACGATTCCACGATGGCTTACCAAGCCCTAAAAAAGAGCTCCAGCGCCCGATTTTTCCATCCTTTGCATAGATGAATTCCGCAGGGATTATGCCTTCTTTGAGCTTGGATATCTTTACTTGTTCGTAGAATGCTCCTTGACCGCGCGCGCGGCAAGCTACGGCGTACGCAATAATAATTGGGAGCATCACGATGACGCTGTTAAAAAGAATTGTAATTGGGAAAAAGGGATAATTGCTCGAGTACGGGGCACTGATGCGATAGGAAGAAAACATCGGCACGAGTGCACCGAAGGCGGTAAAGAGTTTCACGTCTCCGCCCGCCCAGCCACCGATTAGCCACATCGCGTATCCTATCAAAAATGCCGCGAAGGAGCCAACAGCGCCGGAGATGACAAGTAGAAGGTCGCGTTGGTAAAAACCCCAGATGATGTAGAATGCGATGCCGATCGGAATGAGTGGGCGAGTGAGCCAGTTTGGGATTATACGCCCTTTTTTTAGGTCAGTGTAGGTAGCGATACATGCGGCACCCAAAGCCAGTAAAACTGGTATCAGCTCAATCATTTTTTTGCCCCAATCCATTGGGCATTAGCCTTTTGAGGCATATATCTTGTAGGATTTCTTAAAAATGTGTGATCAGAGATGTTTTAGTATTGTTGCACAATGAATTCCTTGCTGCTGTTGTCGTACCTTATCACTATGTTGTCCCCTATACTGATTTGCCCAGTTAGATTATCCAACTGAATTTCTTTAGTTGGCCCAAAATCGCCGCTGGCTGGGTACCAGGTGTTATCCCCCTTCTTTTGATATTCAAAACTCCAACCTGCGATCACCGAGCTTCCGGATTCTCCCCTGAGCCAGACGGTGTTGTCGCTTGTCTTCAGTTTCGCGCTAGCGCTGATAGTTTTTGACCCTATCACGGTTACGTAATAAACAGCAACTGCAACGATGATTATAACGGCAGCGAGCATCAGCAAGTATTCGGTGGTCCCCTGTCCATGCTTCTTCATGAGCTTCATCGTTCACCTCAACTAATCTGTGATAGTGAGAAGATATAAAATTACCGCGGATAAA
>Ga0315282_10000123_pt1 | contig 152460 bp, 160 predicted proteins | sample YL17G07_20_MG_FD_203693 | JGI IMG/M metagenome (GOLD analysis project Ga0315282, IMG submission 203693) | Sediment microbial communities from Yellowstone Lake, YNP, Wyoming, USA - YL17G07_20 | ecosystem: Environmental > Aquatic > Freshwater > Lake > Sediment | place: USA: Wyoming | collected... | reverse complement strand
CCCCGCGGCTTGGTACCTCGATGTCGGCTCTTCCTATCCTGGCCCTGCATAAGGGGCCAAGGGTGAGGCTGCTCGCCTATTAAAAGGGAACGTGAGCTGGGTTTAGACCGTCGTGAGACAGGTCGGTCTTTATCTGCTGGGAGTGCTGGCTGCCTGAGGGGAAAGGGTCCCCAGTACGAGAGGAACGGGACGCTGTGGCCTCTAGTTAACCGGTTGTCCGACAGGGCAAATGCCGGGCAGCCACGCCGCTGAGAATAAGAGCTGAAAGCATCTAAGCTCGAAGTCTCTCCTGAAAATAGGCAGCCATTCCTCTAAACGAGGACGAAGGCTCCCATAAAAGATGGGTTTGATGGAACCGGGGTGTAAGCTGGAAGGTTTCGACCGACCAGCTCAGCCTGCGGTCTCCAACCGCCTGAGGTGTCGAATCCTTGGTGGTGTCTGGACGATATATTCGGCGAAACACGAGCTCAGGAAAACGAGTCTATGCATGGCGTTCGCACACCTTTTCTAGTTAGAACGAACCGTTTTTGTACGCGCCACATATAAGAGTAATCCAGTGAACGCGTTTGAACTTGCTGGCAAGGTTTGATCCATGGCATTCTGCTCTGTGCACTTGTCCTCCAAAGCTGACGCTGAACCCTTATACGGGCTGTGACCACGGATGCGTCTATTGTTACGCTTCAAGCTACATTTTCAACTTCGCGAATTGCAGACCGAAGAAAGATTTGATTCAAAGACTGAAGCGCGAAGCTGTAAGACTAAGCGGCGAAATTGTGTCGATATCGAATTCCTCTGACGCGTACCCAAACCTTGAAGCCGAAAGAGCATTGACGCGTCAGTGTGTCGAAATACTGTCGAGGCAAAACTGCAGAATCCAGATCGTGACGAAGTCCGATCTCGTCGCGCGAGACGTCGACCTTCTGAGGAAGGTTCCGTCAACGGTTGCGCTTACGATAACAACAGACGATGAAGCCACTGCCAGAATCATTGAACCTCACGCGCCACCACCGTCGGAACGTATTAAGGCAGCGGAGAAACTCGTTCACAGTGGCATACCGGTGACCGTGAGAATAGACCCGATCATCCCGTTTGTGAATGACTCCCCAGAGAGGCTGGTCAAAAAAATCGCTGGTCTAGGGGTCAGACATGTTACTAGCTCTACCTACAAAGTTCGATCTGACAATTGGAAAAGATTCAGCGAGGCAATGCCTAAAGTTTCTGAAAAACTTCGACCTCTGTACTTCCAAAAAGGCGAAAAAATCGCAGATTACATCTACTTGCCCCGCGAACTCCGACTCAGGTTGATGGAAAAAGTCCGTTCTCTCGCCGAGAAAAGCGGGATGAGATTCGGAACCTGCAGAGAGGGTTTTAGCGATTTGAACACGGCTACGTGCGACGGCTCATGGGTCCTTCGAGAATCGGCTTCCAAACTGGGTTGTGGCTTGTGATTTCAACAATCACTATCTCTTCGTGTAACGATGAAAAGGAAGAATGAAACCTCGCCGTGATAAGGCCGATTTAGTTTTCATTACGTAAAGACTAGAGCAGATGTTGGCCGAAATGGTTTGCCAGTATTATGGCATCGAATATGTTTATGACACCATCATCGTTGATGTCGGCGTTTGCGTTCCAATCTTGTTTGCCTGGTGTGGCTTCAAAAGCTGTAGCCAAGAGAATACTGTCATCGTTGTTAACAACGCTGTTGTAGTCGAGGTCGCCTGGAATTCCCGGCATAGGTGAGATTCGCAAGATCGTCAGGGCAGCTATTCTGATGTGGTCGCCAAGCCGGCTTGCGTTTACCCAATCTAACGTCTGAGTCGATGTTGAGTTGTCGTATGACGTGTGAATCCAGCCCGGTTTTCCCATGGCCCACAAGCGACTATACATTACTGGCTCAGAAATGAGCAGTATGCTTGAAGGGACCGGGGCTGCGTCTGAAATGTTTGCGTCTAACCCCCAATTCATGTGATAATAGTTATCGTATCCGGCAGGGTCCAGAAAAGGCTCCTGGTCTGAACCGCCGGGCGATTCTACATGCGGATAAACCCCCAGGTCTTGGGCAGCTTGATTCACGACCGAATCAAGGTCGAAGCTTCCCACCGCTTCAGTCTCCGTGCAATAGAAGTCGTCGGCACCAATGCAATCCATGTTAATGACTGCGACAACATTAGGCATTTCAGCCTTATGTTGCTTGATGTAGTTTATTGATCCAACAAAACCGAACTCTTCATCTGCAAACGCAACAAAGATCAACGTGTACCTTGGCCTGTAAGTGTCATTCTGGACCGCGGTTGCCATGACTTCTGCAAGTTCAATCACCCCCGCGGTTCCGGCTCCGTTGTCACAGAACCCAGCATCCACAACAGTGTCATAGTGGCCTGAAATTATCACGAATTTTTCAGGGTTCTTGAACCCGGATATCTTTCCAACCACGTTGTAATGCGTTCCAGTTCCCAGCATTGCCCTGATAGAAACATACGCTGAAACGTTGACCGCGCTTTCTCTATTCCTGATCTGCAATCCATCGTCGTAGTCTACAAAACCCGCTGGGAGATGCCAGCTCCAGTATGATGTCCCGCCAACCGAGCTCATCATCATCGGTGTGAACGACATCCAATCGTACCACCAAGTGAATATGATTGCAGCCGGAGTCTGCGCACTCAGCTTCTGGTTCAGTTTCGTAAGCCACGTTCCGCTCCAACCAACCTCTTTTCCGGTTAGCATGACTTTTCCCGTCGTGTTGACCGCCCATTCCGTGTCGTTGATCGCTCTCAAACCAATTTCGTTTCGGTCGGCAGCGGTCGGCAGCGGAAGAACGACGAGGTCGGCGAAAACGTCGCCAGGCGGTGTTGGCCAACTGAGGTGTGCAGGCAAAAACGTTTGCATCGTGACCTGATCATTCGTCGTGTTCACGTTGCCGTCGTCATCGATGACAAGCGCCGGTTTGCTCGTTAAGTTCCATGTCGTAAACTCGAATGGTTCCAGGGATACGTTAAGCCCTATGCCCTGTAACTGTTCTTTGATCCAATGTGCTGATTCGTCTGCTCCCGGTGCGCCTCCTGACCTGAACTCAAAATGTTTCAACCCTTCTTTTTCGAGCTCAAGATCATAGCCATAGGCTCTTGACCCGTTCACAAGGGCTGTTATTTGTTGTTCAACATTCGTCAGACTCTGGGTCTGGGCGCCGGGCAAGTGATTGAGTAGCGGGAACGAGTCTTGATTTGCCAGTGTCGAAATCCATGTCAAGGTCAGCAGTACTATCAGTGTTCTGGATAAAAGTCTCCTCGTCGGGGTTCGCCTTCACATTATCCTATTGAAATCGCATTATTTGAGATTGATGCTCCGAATCAGATTGAAGTCAAAGTCTGCAAGTTAAAGCCTCTTCCATCACAATCAGTCCAACGGTTTCTTCCAAAGCAGTTCCATGGACCAACTGATTTACATCGTTAGATAACGCCAAATTTCGTTCTGATGTGAAGTCAGTCTATTTAATCTCGGTTCTATCGTGTATTGATTGAAATCTTGAGTTTGCATTTCTATGGGCAATGGATAAAAGGTCGGCACCACGTCAAAGTTTGTAATGTTAGACGAACGTTTGTTCATGCAAGCGAGGGGAAACAGGAGAGACAGACTGGTTATTTTGTCGGCTATGCTGTCGCATGCAGCTAAAGGCGTGTGTAAGACGGAGCTGATGTACAAAGTGGGGTTAAGCTCCGCACAGCTGGATCGATACATACCTGTTCTTGTGAGGTCAGAACTGCTTGAGGTTTTCAACCATTCGAAGAAGGCGGTCTACAGGACCACCGACAAAGGGCGAAGTTTTCTCGACACTTTCGATACATTGGTCAGACTCTTAGATTAGAAACATCTGCAAAATATCTCGAACCGTAGTCTGGTCTTCTCTAGGCATCGGAGACGACGATATAGAAGTCCTGAGGCTTCACGGAGTCAGTTACAGCGCGCATTGCTGGCATGAAGATTCGTTTATGCTTTCCGCTTATCTACCTCGGCAACTCGCGCAAAGTTTATTTCAAACGTCTATGAACGCGAGTATGGCAGGCTATGGCTCACTCTGACGAAGCATTGCGCCGATACTACGATCAGCGGGCAAGTGTGTATGATGATATGTACTTGAGACGTGACCCCATGTGGCGAAAGGACCTTGAATCTTTGGCTGACGAGATGGCAAAGGCGCTGAGTGGACGCAGCGTCTTGGAAGTTGCGTGTGGAACTGGCTTCTGGACCGAGATTGTTGCCAAAACTGCCAAGCGGGTTGTCGCGGTTGATTCTTCAGAAAAAATGCTTGAACTCGCCCGAAAAAGAAAGAAACGAAGCGCCATCGTTGAGTACGTCCACGGCGATGCGTATTCGCTGGAAGAAATTTCCAGCAAATTTGATGCTGGGCTGGCCAACTTCTGGTTCTCGCACGTTCCAAAGTCAAGAATCGAGGAATTTCTGTGTGGTTTTCATAATAGACTGGAAAGGTCGGCTATAGTATTCATGGCTGACAATCGCTATGTGCCTGGAATCGGGGGACAGTTGATCACGAAACTCGGGATCGAAGACACGTTTAAACTGCGTGAGTGCTCAGATGGGTCGAAGCATGAGGTGCTCAAGAACTATTACGATCGCGACGCTCTGGAACAACTCTTCACGTCTCAAGCGTCAGACCTGAAAATTCACGAGATGCGGTATTTTTGGTCAGTTCAATACATGGTTACATGAAGTAATGCATGGGACTGTTTTTTTGTGACGAAAAGGCGATTGTGCAATCGTTCTTGGAATTTGAGTTGGTAGCCCGGGAGAAACGGGTGCCTAGGTGCCAATTTATACTTTTGTAGCCTCGGGGAAACGCCTCTTCCTCCCTCTTTTTTTGTTGTCGCAACCGCAAACATTGTGTAGGTGCCTTTTTGCCTAGAGCTTGTGGAAGTAAAAATTTTCGCCGTCGGATGTCAAAAGTCAAATTTGACTTCAGTACTGTTAGGACTCGTGTCATTCCGATTTTGAGGCGGGTTGAGGTTGAGGATTACCCTGCTAAGATTGGGCGGATCTACGGGTGGAGTAGGCAGCATGTCACTTACTACTTGAAGAAGCTGGAGGCATGTGGCCTTGTGAAGCGGCAAGTGCGGAGTCGGGCAGTTTTCTATGAGTTGACGGATCGAGGTAAAACTTTTCTCGCATCATGTGAGGACATGGTTTTCGGCTCAGGTGTCTACCGTCTGGATCGGTGTCAGGTTAAGTTTGGGATTGTTGGGGAGGGTTGTTTGCCGGGGGATTTTCGTCGTGTTGAGATGGTCAATTGGACTGCGCTGCTAGGGCTCGAACAGGGTGTGCACGTGCGGCATACTACGCGATCTTGGATTGTGCATGTTGAAACTTTGTATGGGAAGCATCCTGGAGAGTTGTTTGTTTTGGCCAAGAATCTTGCTGATCGAGTAGCGAAAAGTCTGATGATGAAGTATGGATGTCGCTTGACGGAGGGTGAGATTTCGCCGGGTTATGAGTTGAAGGTTGATGATCCGGTGGCTAAGCTTCTTGCCCGGTATTTTTGTGTGAGCACGCCGGAGCGGAAGATTGATCATAGTCCCGGGTGGGATCAGGGTGAGCTTGAAAATCTCAGTAGGGACGCTGCTATTGAGTATTTGTTGATGCCGGAACGTGTGAAGAAGTTGGAGGGGCAGGTCCAGGGGTTGCATGTGGATCTCGAGGAGCTCACTGGGGCTCTGAAGAAGATTTTCAATACGGAAGCTTCTGGAGGGCTCGGACCTGAGCAGAGGAGGCTGCAGGATTATGTCAGTTAGAACCTGTTCAAACTGCGTTTTCGAGTCTCTTGGCTGGTATGGTAAAAGTCCATGCTTTTTGTCGTCTAGCCTTTCGAGGTCTGTTCATGTAGATTGGTTGGGGGTAGTTTCGGCATGGTCCAATATGGCGTTTGGAAGGATGTGAACACTTCAACATGGAGACTGTAGAGAAAGACGGTTCAAAGGGGCGTTCTCAGAGCGAAAAAATAGGGAGAAACAAGTATAATCAGCAGCTCCTGAAACGAGCCCTCAGTGAAATCGAGGAAGTAAAGTTGATGCAGAGGACGATTCTTGCCGGGTTGAAGGGGATGTTTCATTTTGAGAAGCCGATGATTCAGAAGATTGCGTGCGTCGATGAGGTTGACTGTGAGATTCTTGAGTTGGTTTATGAGAATGGTGGTCAGGGTATATTGCCGAAGGATCTGGCTTCTCGGCTTAGTCAATTCAGGCTTAAGCGGCATCAGGCTACTAGGAGGATCCTAAGGATGAATAGGCGCGTGGAGAAGGAGCTCGGTGAATCAGTGGTTGAGAGGCGTGGTTGGCATTGGGCTCTGACGAGTTTTGCGGTTGAAGCATGGGGCGAAGAGGCTCAGGTGACCTAGAGGCTCGGACGTCTTTATCGGTAGTATGTTGTAAAACTCTAGTCGGTAGGCCTGAAGGCAGAAGCGCTGCGAAAACACTCTGTGTGCAGCACAGTCCAATGTTTTCGGAGATGGTTGATCTCAGGGCAGCCCTTCTCCTTCAGTTAAATCTATGCGGGTAGAGAGATAAGTTCTTTGGCTAGCGCGCGCGACCAATCGAAGTGCAACAGAAGAGTGTTTCACAAATCTTATCTGGCAGTTACACCTATGTAGGTTGGGGAACGGGGATTGCAGAGGCGAATATTTTCTGTAGTTATGTTCATTTTGCTGTTGACCAGCATTTTAACACTGGCATTTAACATTCAACCAGTGAAAGCAAGTGGAACGATTTTCATACGAGCTGACGGAAGCATAGACCCACCGACAGCTCCGATTTCAACCGTTGATGCCATCACTTACACTTTTACTGGTAACATCATTGACGATTCGATTGTGATTGAGAGGGATAACATTGTGGTTGATGGAGCAGGCTACACACTTCAAGGAACATATGGTCCATGGGTTTATCAATACAAAGGAATAGACGTGGCTGGAAAAAGCAACGTAACAATCAAAAACACAAACATCCAACACTACTTTTTTGGCATTTCGCTTGACCATTCTTCAAACAACATCATTTCTGGAAACAACATAACAGACATTGATTTTGGCATCCATCTTCAGTGGGATTCAAACTATAACAGCATTTCTGGAAACAACATAACAGCAAACAACGCGTGGGGCATCGGGCTTAGTTCTTCTTCATCCAACAGCATTTCTGGAAACGACATAGCAAACAATGGGTATGGCATCGTGATTGCCTTTCCTTCAAACTATAATAGCATTTTTGGAAACAACATAACAGCAAACACATATAATGGCATCTCGCTTGACTCTTCAAACTATAACATCATTTCTGGAAACAACATAACAAACAACGGGTATGGCATCGCTCTTTCAAGCTATAACGGCATTTGTGTAAACAACAGCATTTTCCACAACAATTTCATCAACAACGCTCAGCAAGAGTATTCCAGCGACTCAATGAACGTTTGGGACGATAGCTATCCTTCTGGTGGCAACTACTGGAGCAACTACGCTGGCACAGACCTGTATAGCGGTCCATATCAAAACATAACTGGAAGCGACGGAATAGGCGATACACCATACATCATTGATGCAAACAATCGAGACAACTATCCACTCATGCAGCCATATCCTAGGGCTGCACATGTTGATTGGTGGCCGATGTTCCATCATGATCTAAGCCATTCAGGTTATTCAACTTCAACAGGACCAACCACAAACAACACCATATGGAACGACACAATAGGCTGGGGTGTGGGTTCTTCACCTGCAGTTGCTGATGGAAAAGTCTATGTAGGATCAGACCATGGCAATGTTTACTGTCTTGATGCTTTAACAGGAGCGCAAATATGGAACTTCACAACAGGCAACTGGACGTATTCTTCACCTGCAGTTGCTGATGGAAAAGTCTACATAGGCTCACTAGATAAGAAGGTTTATTGTTTGGACGCTTTCACTGGAGCATCAATATGGAACTACACAACTGGAGACGAGGTGTGGTCTTCTCCTGCTGTTGCTGATGGCAAAGTCTACATAGGATCATTCGATGGCAAGGTTTACTGTCTGGACGCTTTAACAGGAGCAAGCATTTGGAACTACACAACAGACCACTGGGTGTATTCTTCTCCTGCTGTTGCTGATGGTAAAGTCTATGCTGCATCTGACAGGGTTTACTGTCTGGATGCTTTAACAGGAGCCCACATATGGAGTTACACAATAGTCGGCGGTGTGGGTTCTTCTCCTGCTGTTGCAGACGGTAAAGTCTATATAGGATCACCGAATGATGGGGTTTATGCTTTCGGTCCTTCGCTGCATGTCCATGATGTAGCCGTCACTAATGTTGCGTCTTCTAAGACTGCGGTTGGTCAAGGCTTCAGCTCCAGCATAAACGTCACAGTCGCAAACCAAGGCGACTTCACAGAAGCCTTCAACGTCACAGCATTCGCCAACGCAACCATCATAGGATCAGAAAACGTCACCTTAATAGCCGGCAACTCTACGACAGTCACGTTCACATGGAACACCGCGGGCTTTGCATATGGCAACTACACGTTAAGCGCTTATGCTTGGCCTGTTCCCGGCGAAACAGATACGTCGAACAATCAGTTGGTCGGCGGACAGGTCCTCGTTTCCATTCCGGGAGACATCAAGGTCGATGGCACTGTTGACATCTTCGACGCCATAATACTTGCTGGGGCATACAACTCTAAACCAGGAGATCCCAACTGGAACCCCAACGCAGAAATAAACGGAGACAACATCGTCGATATCTACGACGCTATAATACTGGCAAACCACTACAATCAACGCCTTCCATAGTCTCCATAGCGTGGGCCTAAGATATCTGAAGGGAAGGGAGAAAGTTTTTAAGTTCAATCAGGGCTTAGTTATTTTTGCAGTGCCTACTCATTATTGAGTAGGGTTCTTTTCGCCGCCTTCGAGAGTGGCGCTAGAGGGAAATATCGAGTGCGATGTAGATTTGTGTCATAGACGAAGTGAGGCAGCGGTAGCTAGGCGTAGGGCTCGCTCCGCAGTTTTGGCGTGCAGTTTTCGGGATATCCGTAAATCTGAGACTGTTTGCATGGTTAACCGAGTTGACGTCGCTGGTCTGTTGCCTGGACCTGTCGATTACTATCTAATGCCTGACGTCATAAAAGGCGAAATTCTTGTTGATAGTCGTGGCCAGGGAAGCTTTCAGTAATGAGTGAGAAAAGGGCGGGGTAGGTGTGTTTTAACGGTTGGGACGTCTCGTAGAACGCAGGTAGCCCGTCGTTTTTCTCAGCTCCGGAGAACTTTCAAGGTTGACACCGACCGTTTGCGTTCCAAGGCTGTCAAGGGGCTTGAAGATATTTTCAATTTGGCTTCTGCCTTCGCGTTGGGTACGTACAAGTTTCAGTATGCAGAGGGCAAACGAGAGCCTATTACGATGAAGCAACGGCAGATGTGGGCTCGGATTGCGGCTTACTCTGCATCGATAATACATACGATCGCCAACGGGATTGATGAACGTCAGATTGACAAGGACCTGGCGTTGTTGGAGAAGCTTGTGAATGAAGCAACGGCAAAAAACAACTCTTCACAGCGTAAACCGGGAGATGTCCAAGAAACGAAGACTGCCGCCTCTTCCGCTAGACAAGGTTGAGTTTTTCGAGCAAGTTTTGAAGATCAAACCGTTCCCATATCAGGCTGCGTTTCTTCGGGATCTTGCTTCTCTGAAAGTGTTGCGGTGGCCTCGTCGTGCCGGCAAGACAATGACGATGTCCGGCGATGACCTGTACTTTGGGATGCATAACGCGAATTGCAAGATCATCGTGACTATGCCGAAGTATCAGCAGATCAAAGAGATATATTTTCAAGCTTTTCATGAGCACCTGGCGCGGATGGACCGCGACATCTACGAGGCTTACGTTGAGTCTGAGCTCCAGACAATTATTCGCTTCAACAATGGGACAATCATTCTGGCTGAGACGCCAGAGCCCTTTACGATCCGCGGTCACGGACCCAAGAAGATCAGTATTGATGAGATGAATTTCATTCGGCAGGACGAGGATTTGTGGCTTAGCGCGCTTTTGCCTATGACGTTGACGCATCCTGTTCAGATCAACGTTGCGAGCACGCCCTGGAATAAAGACAGCATCTACCATAAGATGTGCTTTGACAAGACCTTCAAGATTTTCAGCGGCAACGCCTTCGAACACGAGCCTCCTCGGTACTTCTTAACCTGGAAAGAAGTTCAGAAGCCAAACGGACCGCTAGATCCCTACCAGGTTGAAGTCATGCGGGAACAGTACTCGGGAGATCCTTGGCGTTGGAAACGTGAGATGGAAAGCAGTTTCGTCGACGATGAGACATCTTTCCTGCCTAGCAGCCTCATAATCAAGTGTCAGAATGGGGACCTCGAGTTTGCCCGGTTCGAGGATAGTCTCCAGGGTGATTTCTTCCTTGGGTGGGATCTGGGGCGGGAGAAGGACCATAATGCTGTTTCGGTCGTGCAGAAAGAATCTGATGTTTCTCGTTTAGTGCACTGTAAACAGTTTGCTCTTGGAACGCCCTATGTGACTGTGATGGCGTATATCAAGTCTCTTTGCGATCGCTGGAAAATGGTGAGAGCTGTCTATTACGATCACACTGGCACGAAGGGCATGGATGAAGAGATTAACAAAGCCGGCTTCCCTGGAATCTTTGGCGTTGATTTTACGCAGCAGACGAAGCATGGTATGGCTTCGGCGTTGAAAGAGTTGATGATGTCAAGCCGAGGAAGTGACAAGGCCTTGCCTGTTCAGGATGCGCGGCGACGTTTTGAGTTGCCGTTTGACCAGGACCTCCAGGCAGAGCTTAATGTTGTGCAGTGGGAGCAGCGACCTGGGAGCGAATTGTACAGTTTCAGTCATCCAGAGGGCTCGCATGATGATCGGTTCTGGGCGACGTGCCTGGCCGTCTATGCGGCGGTGAAGATGATCGTGCGGAAAGGGTCCGTTGATTTCGGCAATGTCGGCGAAAGGTAATGTTTGGGCGAAAGAAGAAAACTGAGGTTCCAAAGCATACGGGGCACGTCGATGTTGAAGGGAAAGGTGGCACTGCGTACCTAGTTGCGAGTACCGAAACAGCGTCTGTGGCCCTTCAGTCGAGGATAAGAGGAAGGCTCGAAGCAGCCAAGTTGATTGAGGCAACGGTGAATCCGGCTACTGCCGTCAAGATGCCTGCTGGCGCCGTAAGCGGCTATGAGTACCCGGATGATTTCAACGATTTCCAAGACTACGTCGATGCGTACAATTACATTCCGTTCGTCGCCCGTGCCGTCGATATCAAGCAGTTTATGATTTGGCAGATGGGGTACGACCTCGAATGCGACGACGAGCCCAGCAAGAAAGCGACCACGGAGTTTTTGACGAAGATTCAGGCTGACACTGTTATTCGAGACGGAAGCCTTTTCGCCCTTATTTTCGGGAACATGTACTGGAAAATTCAGAAGGACAAGAAAGACTTTCTGCGTCCCTTGAACCCGATGGGCATGGGCTTGAAACTTGACTCAGAATCTGTTGTGACTGAGTACCGTTATGAAGTTAAGATGGGGAAAGTTGAACGGTTCAAGCCTGAAGAAATTCTTCATTCGAAAATTCACGCTGAGCCCTGGAGCAACTTCGGCGTCAGCACTCTCCGAAGGGTTCTTCCAACTGTGAAAGCTCTGCTCTTCATGGAGGAAAAACTTCCCTGGATCGCCCGACGTCGTGCAGACCCGTTGTTACTTCTGAATATTGGTACGAAAGACGCACAGGTCGATGATGAGAGTTACAAACGGATCAAGAATGACATAGTGAATCGGAAGCCGGGCGAGGACATTTTCAAGCCTTAGGGTCCGAAGTCGAATTGGTCTCAAGCAGCGCCTTCCTAGGCGACAAGCTCAAAGTCTTCTACTGTGAAAAATGCGGTTACATAGAGTTATACCGGGGCAAGAAAAGAGGGTTCTGACCACATATCGGCACACTAGATGGCCTGAGGAGTCATTGTGACTGACTTGGTCAGGATCCAGCGCCGAGTCTCAAAGAAACACTACTTGAAGACCAAACGCACCTACGAGTACGAACGCCTATCCCTAGACATACCCAAAAAGTATCACAAGACCATCGCGCCGCTGCTCACGCAAGACTTCGATGTCGAGGTCAAACTGGAAAACGACTCTGTTATCCTCATTTTGACACCCGAGAAAACGTTTCGGCATGCCGAAAACACCCCGGCAAAACACGGTTTAAAACCGCTGAGACAATGGTCCAAGAACATCAAACCTCAGATTTTGTTTAAATACTAGCCGATAACGCGTTTTACGCTAGGGCGTTTCTGCCTGCAGAAACATTTTCCCCCAGACCTGTTGACACAAAAATGTGTAAATTAACGTGAATAAGCCCTTCAGCACATAGTTCTGATTTTACCGATGTTGCCGGTAAGCGAATGAAGTGCCCAAACCCAAAAACACAAGGCTCTCAGTGTTCAAAGGCAGAGAAGCCAGACTCAACCGCGCGATCTTTCAAAGCCTAGCCCTCAAAGGAGCCCAGACAATATACGACATCCACAAGCACGTGAGAACATTCAGAGGGCTAAGATACACTTACTATGGGAATGTGAACAAACGAGTTAGGGCCTTGCAGCAACTGGGATATATCAAAGAAGTGCGGGTAAAAAGTACGAAGGCAGGTTTTGAGGCAGTTGAATACGAATTAACGATCAGAACCTACTTGGCTTTGTTTTTGGATTCAGTCAGCATAGAAGATCTACTCAACCGAATGGATGAAGACCTTGCATCCGAGGTCCTGGCTGCAATAGCAACGTTGACATAGAGTGTGGAGACCGAATAAGACGATGACAGGTTTAGTTTGGGACAAAACTTTACCCAACCAACCAACCTTGCGCAAAAGTTATAGGCGAACCAGACAAGATACCTAGATTTTGACCTAGCGGTGAACGAATAGCAAGATGTGGAGGTGAACAGAAATATGAGTTTCGTCTCTGTTAGAACATACGGGATCAAAGATGGAAAGCGAGCAGAACATTTGGCTATGATGAAAAAATTCCGAAAAATTATCTTTGATGAAAAGAAGGCAGACCCGAAGTTTTTTGAAGGACTGATATCGCTGCGACTTTTCGAGCAAGAATACGGTGGAGTAGCTGGCACATACGTTGAAATGTGTGAATTCAAAAGCATGGAAGACATGGAGAAGATGGAGAAGAGAATTTTCGAGCACAAAGAGATCAAGGAGCTTATGACAGAATGGCACAAAATGAAAGACCACCACACGCCTATTACGCAGTCAATATGGAATACTGTTATGTAGGCTAAGAATAGAGAAAACGTGATAGAACAATTCTCTATCACACTTTTTAAGCATCTTTATTCACGGTGTTCTTTGGGAGATATCTATGTCAATCGGGAATACGGGAGATATCACCCTTTTTTCTTCCTGAAAACCGTCTAGAGAGATATTTTACCCGAGTAAAATATCTTTTTGGGGCATGGACTATTCCTGCTTAACTGAACGTGTAAAACATCTATTTCATGCGTGTTTCAGTTCAGTCTGTTTCTATAGCAGTACTAGGAGGAGGAGGGGGGATAAAACTTTACCCCAAACAGCTTACGGCACGTCAATATGTTCGTTTTCTGACACTGTGCTTTGTCGAGCCCTGCAAAGCACACTGTGCTTTGTCGGTGCCAGAATTCCCTTAAACTCTTGCGGCAACATAGTCTAAGGTGAAATCAGTTTGGTTAACATCATTGAAGAATGGGAAGATTTTGCGAAATACGCCCATGACAAGGTAGGCTTTTACCAGATACTTGGCGTCGACAAAAACATTGAAGTCAGAATACTGGCCGGAAAAGCAGGCTTCATCAAAGAATTCAAAGACGCGAGAGACCCACTTCTCTCAACGATTCTAGAATTCTGCGAAAACGAAAGAAGCTACCTAAGAGTAGGCCAAGCCATCAGAGACGAACTCTTCTTCAAATAGCACTCTCCGAGGCAAACCCGTGAGCCAGCCGATCCCTCTGGGTTCAGCAGTCTACGTCCGCTACCGCGACCACATACTCTTCAGAAACACAATGAACACCATCGACGTGCCCATGGAACGCGAAACCATGGGATGGCTGGCAAACGAAAACGCAGAAGCCATTCGCATCCACTGGGACAGAACCCTCAAACCCTTCTCAAAAATAAATGAAAGCCCTCACTGCGGCCTCGTTCTCATAAGGAACTGCATCTTGGAAATCCGAGCTTTGCCATTACAAGATTTCTTGAGCTGGCCTTTAAGTTGCTGGAACACCAAGGACTCTTTTACTGAGTGTGCGTTTCAGAAGAAGAAGCGAAAAACTCAGAAAAAAGACAAGACGGGAGCTAAACGATGAAGACCGTAACCATAACCGAGAGCTCCCTAGGCTACAAACTCGGCAAACCACTAACGCTAAGCCTGCCAGAACCACAAAACGCAGCCGACCAGAAACTGCAACAATACGTAATCGACGCTCTGCTGACAAAAATGCCCGTGCTAGTCGGCTTCACTTTCGACAACACAAGCACCCTAGAACTCGCAAAGCACCTCCTACGTCACAGAACCGGCAGCACAGCCACACTATACCATTACATCTACGGCGTTCACCGATTCAGCAAATGGCTCAACACCCAACCAGACCAGCTTATCAAGAACTGCCAAGACCTGGACGGCGACCCCAAGCCCAAAACACTGGCACAGACAAGCCGACTCCTAGACGACTTCGTTGCCAACCTACAAGCCGAAAACCTGGCGCCAGGCAGCGTCAGCAACCACGTCAAAGGCGTCAAAGCACTATTCCGATGCAACGGCCTAAAACTCGAGCTACCCTACAGTCTGCCGAAAAGAAGCGTCTACGAAGACAGAGCCCCAACACCAGAAGAACTCCAACGCCTACTCGACATAGCAGACCTACGAGAACGAGTCATAATCACTATGCTAGCATTAGGCGGCTTCCGCATCGGAACCCTAGTGAAACTCCGTTATCGCCACGTCAAACGCGACCTAGAAAACCAAGCCCTGCCCATACACGTTCACGTCGAAGCCGAGATCACCAAGGGCAAATACCATGACTACGACACGTTCATAGGCCAAGAAGCATCCGAATACCTAAGAGCCTACCTAGAAAACCGGAGAAAAGGCACCAGAAAAATACCGCCAGAAAACATCCATGACGAATCACCCCTGATCAGAATCGCCGAAAGCAAACATTCCCTACCCCTGACACCAGGCAACCTACACCGTATGATTCACAGACTGTACATCAAAACAGGGCTCTTGACCAGCAATCCACGCGGACGAAGATATGACCTACGAGCTCACAGCATACGCAAATTCTTCCGAACCCAAATGGCATCGCTCCGCGTAGACCGCGACTACATCGAATACATGATGGGTCACACGATCAGCACGTACCACGACATCAAGATGAAAGGCATCGAATACCTCAGAGGAATCTACATGGCATCTAACCTCAGCATAAAACCCAAAACTAGACTCAGCAAAATCGACGCGCTAAAAGAGATCATAAGAGCATGGGGTCTCAACCCAGAAGAAATCCTCACAAGAGACGCACTAGTGCAGCCACACAGAACCGTAATAGACCACGGACAACTGGAAAATCATCAGCTATCTCAGCTTACAACTGCTTTGCGACAACAGATGCTCAAAGAAATCCGTGAAAATCAGCCTCAAAAAAGTATGAATTCGAGCCTGGGAAATGGTAGCCCGGGAGAGATTCGAACTCTCGTCAGCGGCTCCAGAGGCCGCCATGTTTGACCACTGCACCACCGGGCTCCTTAACAGGAGACTAGAACCTCAAGCATGGGATAAATACTTTAGTGCCAGACAGAAACATACGGCGATATTCTGTTATTTCTGTTTTTTCAGCGTCTCCTCGATACAGTGGCATTCTTGAGCGCTTGGGTACCAGTCTTCGCAGCACCACAACGTCGAGACTATAGCGTTCTGGCTCTTCAGAAATCTTCTTGTGCAGAACACTTGGTCGGGGAAATTGTAGGCGTTGTGGCTGGTGCAGTTTCCGCAGTACTTATGTTTGCTCGATTTCTTCTTCACGGTCTTAATCACTCCTCTGGGTCAGGGTTTTTGTACGTCACGTTTCTGGCACGTTTGAAATCTTTGCCGAGCCTTTCCTTGACAGAAGCCACCATCAACGGGAAGACTATCATCGCGTCCCCGATCACCATCGTCTTGTCTGCTTGACCCTTCAGTTTACCCCAGCTCACCGTTTCCTCCAACGTTGACCCGGACAGCCCGCCAGTTTCTGCCCGATCCATCGTTATCACGACAGCGTAATCTATCCCTGATTTCGTGGCCAAAGCCGCAGACTGTATCGTGTTCCTCGGCACTCCGCCGCCGATGACTATCATTCCGTTCTTCGAGCTGCCTCGGCATATGCTGATAATCTGCGGCACGTCTTTGAACGCGTCGACAACAAGCGTGTTCTTGAACTGTCTCCTTGACGCATGCAGGTTGTAGATATAACCGAATTCGGAGTCTCGCACAGCCGGTATGAAGATCGGGGCTTTCGTTTCGTAGGCAGCTCGGAGGATTGAATTCGGGTCTTTCAGCCTCTTGCCCAGCTCCCACGCAAAATCCCTAGAAGACAAGGTTTTGCCCTTGTTTTCGTCCGCTATTTCATCGTATATCTTCACCAGTTCCATGTCAAGTCTTATGAAGTCCTCTTCAGGCACAAAAACATCGTAGATACGGTACGTGTGATTCTTGTACAGCATGTAATCGTCCGCGGCCCAATGCCCCTTATAATGATGGCCGCCGAGGGCTTCAAGCGCGTCGTGGACCATGTTTGCCCCCGTCGTCACGAGAACGTCGATGAGGTTTTCACGCAGCAAGTCCGCCACGAGCGAGCGCATGCCGGCTGGAACCATCGCTCCAGCTAGTGCCAAGAACACGGTGCAATCGTTTTCGCGTACCATGCGTTCGTAGATATGACATGCAGCTGCAACTCTCCCAGCTCCGAACGACCCTGAATTCTGGAATTGCTGGATAAGTTGGTCCACAGTCAGCTTTCCCTTGATCCTTATTGACTGGACTGGCTCGCGCAGAATCTCTCTTCTCTGCATCAAATTCACGCCTAGAAATTCACTCTTTGGCTGATGGAGAAGAAATAACTTTCTATGACTGTTGCTACCAGAAATTCAGAAAGCTTGGCGCAGCGTACTCTTACTCTTTTCTGAATCTTTTCATTTCACAACTAAGACGGAGCAGGACGCATGTTTCACTACTCCTTCCGTGACGCTACCCATCAGCAAGTCTCTTAACCTGTGTATGCCCCTTGCACCGATGACTATAAGGTCAAACTGACCTTCCTTAGCTGCTTTAACGATTTCCTGCGGGCTGTTCCCTTCTCTCAAAGACGTCTCAACCGGCACACTTTCTGCCCTCACCTTTTGCTCGCCGTCTGCGAGTATTTTCTTGCCCGCATCTCGGGCAGCGTCAACCATCTTCGAGACTTCAGCAGATGTGGCAATCGGGACTCCAGTCGGGTTCAGAGTCGTCGGCTCAGGTATCACAACCGGCGTGACAGTAACCGAGTAAATGTGAAGCAGAGTAATCTCGCTGTTGAAATTCTTGGCAATCTGCAGAGCAGCTGCAAGGGCTCTATCTGAATGTTCAGAACCATCCAAAGGCACGAGAATCTTATGGAAAACTACCATAGCTTCCACAGGGAAACTATTGCACGTTTTCAGATATAACGTTTAGACCGTTCAGAAAGAACAATGCCGTGCGGAACGTCAAGGCCATGGTCCAAAACGTTAGAGAAGCGCGAAATATGAGGATTTGACTTTTCCTTTTGTGTCCAAGATAACTTCGAACTTTTCGGCCCACGGATGCCCTTCCAAATCAATCGGACACGTTCCTCTGATGACCCAGATGTTCTTATTCTGCTCAACCGTCGAAACTTCCACTCTCTCTAAGCTCTTTCTTCTCTTCAGGAATTCCACCGCAATCTGTTGGGCGTTTTCAACGGTAACGCTTTTATCTTTCACTCAATAACCCCCGAATGTTCTCCTGATTATCTTGGCGGATAACATAAAAAGGGTTATGAACGGGCAATCTTTAGTTGAAATAAGCGCTGATTGATGAGTCATGATTGGCAAGAAAAGAATAATCTTCCATCTAGACATGGACCATTTCTACACGGCCGTCGAAGAACGACTGCGTCCAGAACTGAAGGGCAAGCCCGTGATCGTTGGAGCCGACCCGAAGGAAGGCCACGGGAGAGGTGTCGTCAGCACGAGCAATTACGATGCGAGAAAGTTCGGAGTCAGGTCTGGGATGCCGATCTCACGTGCTTGGAAGCTTTGCCCCCAAGGCGTGTACTTGCCAGTGAACATGGCGTTGTACGTTAACGTGTCAAACAAAATCATGGAAATCGCGCGCAACTTCGCAGACAAGTTCGAACAATGGGGAATCGACGAAGCCTTTCTCGAAGTAACCTCCAGAGTCAAAGATTCTACCGAAGCCCAGGCTTTGGCACGGGAGCTGAAACGCGATATTTTCCTTCATGAAGGTCTGACCTGTTCAATAGGCATAAGCTACAACAAGCTTATCGCAAAGATAGCCAGCGATATGCAGAAGCCCGACGGTTTAACGACGGTTAAAGAGGAAGATGCTGAAAAGTTTCTTGACCCTCTCCCCGTTCGGAAACTGCTGTGGGTTGGAAAAAAAAACCGGGGAAGCGCTCGAGAACATGGGCATCAAAACAATCGGAGACCTGGCACGGAGCGACCCGTCGGCGCTGATAGAAACCTTCGGGGTCATGGGCAACCAGCTGTATTTGATGGCCCACGGCATCGACCGAAGCGAAGTTGAAGAGAGAAGCGAAATCAAATCCGTCGGACGCGACGTAACGTTCCAAGAAGACGCAGATGACCTTGATTTCATCCTGAAGACTCTGGATGAACTGGCAGAAGACGTGCACGCGGAGGCTTTGAGTCACAAATTCTACTTCAAGACTATCACGGTCAGAGTTCGATACGAGAATTTCGAAACCCACACGCACTCGAAAACTCTGCCTTTCGTAACTGACCGTCTGCACGATCTGACCAAGACAGCCCGAGAGCTGATGTGGCCATATTTCCGGCCTAACAGGAAAATCAGGCTTGTAGGTGTCCGAGTTTCCAGTTTTGTTTCAGGTTCCAATCAGAAAAAACTGCTCTAATCTGCCTCTTTAAGCTCAGTCCATGAACAATAGTTATTAACCAGTCAGTTAAAATCTGTTTTCGTCATGAGCTCTTGAATGCGGGAAAGGAAGATGGCTGCGAAGTCCGGCGTGAAGATTGTTCTCACTGCTTCAGCTACTGAAATGAGTGATTTTCTCAACAATCCATTCGTTGCTTTTGCCGGCGGTTTTGCGAAGGGTCCCATACCCCTGTGGTTCTTGAGAAGAGCGCTTTACCCTCCCGCTGGACAGAACAACGGTTCAGGAAGAGCCAGGGCTGCACCTTACGGTCTCAGAAAAGTTGAATCTTTACTCTTAGAGAACGGTTTCGACGAGTCAGAAGTGGCAGTCGTTCACCCTTCGAACCTCGACAGCTTCGTCGGCCCGGACACAAAAGTCGTTGGCATTTCTTCTATGGACCCAACGGGCATGGCATACGTCAGCAAAACTTATTCTTCAATCGTCGGCGGCGGAGAACCTCTCAACGCCATTGAATTCAAGAATCTTATCAGACACCGAAGTATCCGGAAATATAAGCCTAAAGTGATCGTCGGAGGGTTCGGGTCTTGGCAGCTGGAGAGGAAAAAAGTGGCCTCCAGTTATGGCGTTGACTGCGTGGTCATCGGAGAAGGCGAAACGGTCGTCAACGAGGTATTCAGAAAAGCCGTTAACGGCGAGTCTGTTCCTCGCATTGTCCGCGCCACCGGATTTGCGAATCATGACAGAGTTCCGTTAATCAAACATACGGCTATTCACGGATGCGTAGAAATCTCTCGCGGTTGCGGACGCAACTGCCAGTTCTGCACGCCTACGATGCAAAAGAGACGCGACGTACCGCTCGACAAGATCCTTAAGGAAGTCGAGGTGAACACCCGAGAAGGTGGGTCACGCATCACGTTGGTCACCGAAGACCTCTTTCTGTACGGCATGAAGGATACTCGTTTCGTTCCAAACCGAGAGGCGATAGTTCAACTAGTGAAGAGCGTGGCGGTAGTTTCCGGCGTGAAAGGTGTACAACCGTCTCACAGCAGTTTGGCTCCCGTGGTCGCCGACCCTAGAATGGTGAGGGATATCGCAGAAATTCTGATTGCCCATAACTGGTACTATCACGGGTCAAAGCCGATCGTGACGTCTGAGATCGGGTTGGAAACTGGCAGTGTTCGGCTGATGCGGAAGTACATGGCTGGCAAGATGCTTCCATTTAAGCCTGAACAATGGCAGGAAGTTGTGACACAGGCTTTCGGAATCATGAACGACGTTGACTGGTATCCATTGGTCACGTTGATCATAGGGTTGCCCGACGAGCGTGAGGAGGATGTTGTTGAGACGTTGAAGCTGATGGATGAGTTGCATGATTTCAACGCTTTCTATGTTCCATTGTTCTTCGTGCCGCTGGAAAACTGTCTGCTGATGAACAATCAAGGCACAGAGTTGGATACGCTCACCAAAGCCCGTTGGGAATTGTTCACGCGTTGTTGGGAGTACAACGTGCGGATTTGGGGAGACACGTTTCTGGAGCACAGAATTCCAAGTCCTTTGTTGTTCAAGTTTGTTAAACACGTTGCCATCCCGTTTGGCGGAAAAGTGGCAAGCGTCTACTATGGCATGAAGCATGGAGAAGAGATGGAGAAGGCCATTTGGAGAATGGCCACGGCCTGAAAAAGTTTACTTTTTCTTTATGCGCCGGATCTCGAAGACAACGGAGTTCTCATGATCTGAACAAACACAGTAGACGACATTTTTGTCTCTTTCCCACGGAAATTCTGCGCTAAAACGCATGGCATACAATCTAGGCAGATAGTCGTTAATGCGCTGTAGCAGATGGGTCCTTTGACTGTTCTTCCGTTGAAGACTATTTTGCCGCCAACTTTCCGAAATGACACGTTCCCTTCAGACTTTTCACTGTTACTTCCACAAAAGTCATTCTCGTTCACCATTATTCACTTTCAATGTTGGGATATTTTTTTCTTATTTCCTGATCAGCGATCTTTGCGATCATCGCGTTTGATATGAGCACATGTCTGACCCCTTTGAGTTCGGCGAGCTCTGCAGGTTTTTGGTCTTGCGTCACGAGGAGAAGATCATGTTGTTCGGCGTACTCGACTATGTCTTTGTCTTTTGCGCCTTTAAGACCGGCGTGTTGGGCGGTCTGTGCTTCCCACCCAAGGGTTTCGAAGTATTCTTTCAAGCCCGCGTACATCTCATCCAACAAGAGTTTCAACGTCTGTTCCTCTTTTCTCTAATCTGAATCCGTGTATTTAGGGGCTTCTCGTTCTTGCGGCTTCTGCTTTAATCATCTGTGGATTGAAGCGTCTCGACGGTTTGGCCAGGAAAAACGGTCACCCCAAAACTGTTCAACATGTCTGCATAAAGCTCATGTAAGATATACAAACCATGGCCCTTACCTCTTTTCAACGCGAACGTGAAGGCGCGGGAAGGCTCGCTTTCTTTTCTTTCTCGCGTTCGGTATCGGTCAGTTTTACCGAATTGATGGAAAACGATTTTAGACGAGATATTCGTTATTTGGTTGTGTGCCTGACATGATCGTGAAGTTTAAGGATTTTGCTGAAGAAACGATTGACAAGCTGGCTGATCCTGGCCTGCTGCTAGTGGGTGCGAAGAAGGATGGAAAACCGAACGTAATGGCGATAGGCTGGGGTTTTGTGGGCGTTCTGTGGAGAAAACCTGTTTTCGTTGTCGCCGTTCGGCCTTCACGGTTTACGCATGAGTTTATCGAGGAGACGGGCGAGTTCACTGTGAACGTTCCCGGTAAAGGAATGGAGGAAACCGTTAATTACTGTGGCGAAGTGAGCGGCAGGAAACATGACAAATTCAAGAAGTGCAAGCTCACTTTGGTTGCCGGGAAGAAGGTGAAGTCTCCAGTGATCAAACAGTGCAAGATTCACTATGAGTGCAAGGTCATGTACCGGCTCAAGGTAAAAAGAGATCTTATTCCAACAGTCATGAAGAGAAGATTCTATCCAAAGGGCAACTATCACACACTGTATTTTGGGCACATATTAGCAGTATACTAAGCCACGGCGTCTGCCGCCAGATAAATGCCAAATGATTCATTTTTGATGAATCGCTCGATAAGCATAAGAATAGCCGACACCATGGCTCAATACGCGCTGTCTGTGAGGATTCAGACTTGTCGAACAAAGATCTATTTGCAAAACTTGAGGAGATTGTTGGTTCAAAGTTTGTTTCAGACGATAAGTTCATTCGTTGGAGCTATTCAATGGACTCCAACATTTTTGATGTGCTCGACCCGACGCCGCCGGCTGTTGTGGTAAGACCATGCGACCCCCATGAAGTATCCAAGATTTTGCAACTGGCGAATAAACTGAAGACGCCCGTCTACGTTCGAGGCGGAGGAACCGACGGCGGAGGAAGTCGCGGGACAAGAGTCAAAGAATCAATCTTGATTGACATCACACGTTTAAACAATGTCGTCGGAATCGACGAGAGCTCGCAGACCGTAACAGCTCTTGCTGGAACAACCTGGGGTAGACTTAACAAAGAGGTTGAAGAGAAGGGCTGGAGACTGGGGTACAAAGGTCCTTATTCGGGCTATGGTTCCACCATTGGCGGAAGCGTCGCCGTTCAAAGCAACGGGTATGGAAGTCCAAGGTACGGCGTGGTCGCAGAAGACCTGACTAATCTTCAAGTTGTACTCCCAAACGGCGAAATACTTGAGACTGGCTCCGCCGTGAATCCAAGTGCCAAGAAATTCTATCGTTACTGCATCGGACCGGACTTGACAGGGATATTTGTCGGATCAGGCGGATGCTTCGGCGTCATAACTGAAGTGACCCTGCGCCTATATCCCAAAGCGGTTGACACGGCCTTTGGTGCGTACGGCTTCAGAAACGACAATTCGACTCAAAAATGCTACTATGAATGGCTAAAAACCAGAGAGGCCGATCACGTCGCATGGTTCGCGGAAGATGGATTAAGAGTCAACTCGCCTGAACTGACCGAACAGGGATACGCGTCAATGTTGACCTTCGCGGTCGAAGATCAAACTCACGAGCTCGTGGACGCGAGAGCAAAACTGCTACGTCAAATTGCAGAGGACCAAGGAGGAGAGAATTTGGATTCCAACAAGTATGCGAAAGGTGATTGGGACTTCAAATTTGAACTCCTGCCCCGATGGGCCGCGAAGATAGGGCAATGGCAGTGGAACTGTCACATGATTCCGGCTGGAGACGCTTTGATGGACTTGAAGTCGGTTCTGAATCTTCTGAAAAGACATGAAGCGGAACTTGAGAAGAACGGCGTTACACACTCGACTGTAAGCATAGCACACAAGAACGCAGGGCACGTGTCAACATCTATGTATTACGATCAAAGCAACCCTGACGCCGTCAAACTTGTGAAAAACCTTTGCGACAAATATGCAGAACTTTCAGTTGGCAAGAACGGTGGCTGCAACTATTGGCTGGGCAAGATTTGGTACCCTTACACCATAATGCGCAACCCCATCTACCGACGGTTTCTCTTGAGCCTCAAGAAAGCCGTTGACCCGAACAACGTGTTGAACCCCGGAGGATTGATGCTTCCCACAGACCTGAACGAGGAGGTTTGCCAATGACTTCACGAACTAGACACGGAAGGAGACTTGAAGACTTCAGGCGGGAGATATACCTCTGCTCCAGATGCAACTACTGTAGAGGCATGGTGAGGGCCAGGGATGCGACCGACCTTGTTTGTCCTATAAGAGAAAACACGGGCGGATTTGATGCTTTCACAGCCAGAGGAAGGAATATGATCGCAAGGGGCATACTGGAAGGCAAACTAGACCCCCAAGAAGCAACTTCAGAATTTGTGGACGCACTGTTTGCGTGCACTCTATGCGGAAGTTGCCAAGAGCATTGCCTCTCACTCGACCCCGACACGTGGGATCTCTTCCCTAACAACAAGTTCACCGACCACAAAATAGACGCGCTCGGGATAGCCGAATCGCTAAGAGGAATAATCATTGAAACAGGCAATCCGCCGCCTGCCATTCGCCAAGTCTTGCATAACATTCAGTTACATGGAAACCCCGAAGGCAAGCCTAGAAGCAAACGTGAAGAATTTTTGGAACAGCTTGATTTTCAAGTGAAGAAAGCCTGTGAAGGAAAATGCAGTAGCCTTCTCTACTTGGGGTCGAACGCGTCCTATAACCAGCGAGACCAGAAGATCGTGGAAGCGATCGCCAAACTCCTTCACATCGCAGGCGTTGACTTTTGCGTGCTTGGCAACGAAGAAGAAGACAGTGGCAGCGATCCCCTTCGATTGGGCGAAGAAGGCTTGTTCGAAGAACTTGCCACAAGAAATCTCGCACTATTCAAAAAATACGGGTTCAAGAACATCATCTGCGTTTCACCCCATGACTATGATGCTCTCATAAATGATTATCCCGCATTCTTCGAGAACGAGTGGGGCAAGCTGAATATCAAAGTACAGCACTACACGGAGGTTTTAGCAGACCTCGTCAAACACGGGAAGCTAAAGGTTAGGAAGACTTCTGGAACAGTTGTTTACCACGACCCTTGCTATTTGGGAAGAATCAACGGCGTTTATGACGCGCCGCGTGATATAATCAAGGCAACAGGTGCCAAGCTGGCTGAGATGAGATCATCGCGTCGTAACTCTTACTGTTGCGGAGGAGGAGGTGGAGGAGTATGGTATGAAGCTCTACACAAGCCTCGCCTCCAAAATCAAAGAGCAAAACAGGCGTGCGATACTGGAGCGGAAATCCTCGCTGTTGCCTGTCCAATCTGTGCTCAAATGTTAGAAGACGGCTTGACCGATTCTGGAAACTGCAGGATGCAGGTTCTTGACGTTGCCGAGATTCTACTGAACGCCTGCATATAGTATGCGAAAAATTGTTAAGACGTGAAAATGCATAGTACTGAGTGGCAGATTCGCATGGAAAAGCTTGGAGTCGGTTTTGTAGGTGCTGGCTGGATAGTCAACACTCATCATGTTAAAGCTTGGAGAGGGGTTCGCAACTCCGATATAATGGCGATTTGCGACATTGACCAAGTTAGGGCCAAGAAAACTGCAGCCTTGGCCAAAGAACTAGGGGTGGGGAAACCAAAAGTCTATACTGACGTCGCTAGAATGGCTGAAGACCCAAATATCAATGCAATATGGATAACTGTGCCCAACTTCGCAAGGGTTCCTGTTGTCAAAGCAATCACGGAGGAATGTTTACAAGGCAAATCTGAATTAGTCGGGCTGGTCTGCGAAAAACCGTTAGGTCGAAACGTCAAAGAAGCAAAAGAACTTCTGAAAATGGTGGGAAAAGCAGATTTACTCAATGGCTACCTTGAAAACCAAGTGTTCATGCCATGGATCGTCAAAGGCCGCGACATCTTGTGGACGAAGGGCGCAGCAGCCGCTGGTCGTCCCTATATGGTCAGATGTTCGGAAGAGCATGGAGGACCGCATGAAACTTGGTTCTGGGATGCCTCAAGACAGGGCGGGGGCGCCTTGAGTGACATGCTGTGTCACAGCATCGAGGCAGCACGCTATTTGTTGACGGCTCCAGACGAGACTCGAGAAGCGTTGAAACCTGCAACCGTTTCTGCTGAGATTGCCACTTTGAAGTGGTCGAGACCGGAATACGTGAAAAAGCTCAAGGAAATGACCCAGGGGAAAATTGATTATTCAAAAAGGCCATCTGACGATATGGCACGCGGGAGCATAGTCTACAAAGCAAGAGATGGCACGTTGGCGATGTCGGAGTTGACGTCCTCTTGGAGCTTCGCTCCTTCCGAACGTGTGACTATCGAAATGCTTGGACCAGAGTATTACATGCAGGTGGACACTTTGAGTCCAGAAATGAGAGTATTCTTCAGCAGGGAGATCAAGTCATCCGGTGCCGAGGACATGATCGAGAAGGCAGCCGCAGAGCAAGGTTTCATGCCTGTGATTCCCGATGAGACACATGCCTACGGTTATATGGATGAAGATCGGCACATGGTTGAGAGTTTTCTGCGAAATAAGATGCCGCGAGAGACTTGGAATGATGGAGCTCTAGTGGTCAAGCTTATGATGGCCTGCTACATGGCTGCTGAAAAAGGGAGGAAGCTTAGATTTCCACCTGAAGGCTTGGAAAGTTTTGTGCCCAAAGTCGCACAGGGAAAATGGCATCCGCAAGATCTAGCAAGTGCCAACACTGAATAATGTGGATTCTCCCCGCGGGTGAAATGGTTGGCGAAAATAGGACACTGGGTTGGAGTGGATCTAGGAGGTACATGGCTGCGTGTTGTCTTGTCAGACGAAAAAGGCAAGTTTGTCGACAGAATAGGAGAGAAAGTTGACAAGAGCAGCGCCGAAGCGATCAGTGAACAAGTAGTCAAGATCGTGCGTTTCTTGTGCAAGAGACATGGGTTCCAAATCAAGATTTTAAGAGGAGTCGGCATAGCCGCCACAGGTCCTTTGATACAGGATGAAGGTGTGCTGACCAAGCCTACGAATATTCCTTTTGACCTTGTGCCCCTCACGAAACCTGTGGCTGAAGAGCTTGGCATACCTGCTTGCTTAATAAACGATTGCGCCGGAGCGGCCTTGGGGGAAAACACATTCGGTGCCGCAAAGGGTCTGGACAACTTTGTCTTCATTACCATCGGCACTGGAATAGGTTGCGGGGCGATTGTTAACGGTACTCTGTTGTTAGGAAAGGATGGAAACGGACACGAAGTCGGGCATTTTGTCATAGATTCTGAAGGAAAACTGATTTGTGGTTGTGGAAAACCGGGCCACTGGGAAGGCTATTGTTCAGGAAGGAACATCCCGAACTTCGTGAGAATGAAGATCAAAGAGATCCCTGAGGAAGTTGTCAATGGAAGTCTTCTAATGAAACGTATTGACGGGGATTTGTCTAGGCTGACTGCAGCAGATTTGTTTTGTGCTGCCAAAAAACGCGATAGTCTTTCTTTAAAGCTTGTTAATGATTTGGGGATTTTGAACGCCATGGGCTTTGCCAACGTCATAAGCGCATATGATCCGTCGTTGATAACCGTCGGTGGCACAGTGACGCTGAAGAACAAGAGGATGATTCTGTCGCCCATCAGAAAATACGTGGGTCACTACACAATAAACAGGGTCCCTAGAATCAAGGTCACGCCTTTAGGAGACGATGTGGGTCTATATGGGGCTGTCGCCACAGCTATGAAATATCTATAATAACCGAAATGCCGTTTGCGTAATTATGGCGTGAGTATTACCTTCACTACGCCTTCAAGGTCTTTCTCGATAAGTTCTAACGCGTGACGAAGTTTTTCCAAGGGCATGCGATGGGTTATGAGCGATTTTACGTCTATTTTCCTGTCTGCAATCAAATTCATCGACGTTCGATAGTCTTGTTCGCCGACGGTTCTGAAGGTAGCTTTTATTTCCAGTTCTCGTTCGAAGATCCTTGCCATATCGATTTGTGCTGGCTTCAGGTGGAAACCAAAGATGACCACGCGTCCTCCAGGTTTCGCCAAGTTGATTGCCTGTGCTGCAGTGGTCGGTTTTCCTACAGCATCTATTGTTACGTCTGCGCCCCTGTTATCTGTTGATTTCAAGACTTTTTCGGATAGGTCTTCGTTTGAGCTGTTCACAACTATGTCGGCTCCGAATTTCTTTGCAAACTTGAGTCTTGAATCGCTGATGTCAGAGACAATTATCTTGCCAACTCCTCCAAGTCTCGCAAGTTGAGTGAGCAGCATGCCAGCTGGGCCTTGTCCGATTATGACCACTGACTCTCCGTATGAGAAGCTGCATCTTTTGGCGCCATGCAGAGTACATGCAAGTAGGTCTACTAATGCTCCTTCCTCGTATGACAAGATGTCCGGCATTTTGTAGCAGTATCTGGCTGGAATCTTTAGAAATTCGGCGTAGGCAAAATCCGCGAATTTGGGGTTTTCACACAGTTCTTCTTTTCCTTGAAGGCAATAGTAGCATTGGTTGCATGGTAGAGCGTAGACTGGGCCTGGCACAACTCTGTCACCGATTTTCAGATTGTTAACGTTCTTGTCCGATTGGATAACCTCTCCAGAACACTCATGACCTGGTCTTCCGGGAGGAATCGGATACGTCAGCCCAGGAATTTCGCCTTTGAGAAAATGCATGTCAGTTGAGTTACAGATTGCTATAGACTTCATTTTAAGAATGACTTCGTCTTCCCCTATTTTCGGTCGTTCAACCTCTTTGTAGACAATTTTGTTCGGTGCCTCGAACACAACTGCTTTCATTACTGTTCCTCTTAGGACAGTCTGAGTACTCTGCTATTTGTTTTTCCGTGTCTACCGTAAGAGTTAAATCGCGAAAGGAGGCTAATCGGAAAAGGGAAAGGAAGGATGAAACAATTGTCAAGCGTAAAAGCAGTCTCAAGAATGATATGGGCCGCTATTGTTGTGATCATCGTAGTCATTGCTGGCGTAGGAGCTTATTGGTGGTATACAACTCAACCTTCGACTCAGCCTGCACCGGAGAAAGTGATTAACATAGCTTGGACTGAAGGGCCTGAATTTGACTTCATAAACGGCAAGGTCAACGAGTTCAAGACTCTGACTGGGATCACCGTGAATTTCTTGAAGATTCCTAGAGCGCACATAGTAGAAAGACTGATGCTTGAAATGCTCTCTTCTACTCCGTCAATCGACGGAAGCGTAATCTACGTGTTGGAAGCTCCAACACTGGCGTCAACAGGAGGACTCGCGGATCTTTACACATACAGACCGAAGAGTGAATGGCTGACCGAGACTTTCTATCAGGATCAGCTGGAGATTCTAGAGTTCAACGGAAGCCTCTATTATGTTCCCTCAATCTGGAACGGTGCTTTAGTCAATTTCTACAGGACAGATCTGTTCGCTAACGCAACTCTCCAACAAGTCTTCAACAGCGAATTTGGATACGCATTAGCCGTGCCGACTACACCGGAAACGCTCTTGGACGTTGCAAAGTTCTTCACAGAACAGGGATACATTGGAATCCACCTTCAAATGACGACTTCAGAGATGGGCGCTGGTGCCTATATGTTCTATCCACCGCTAGCAGCCTACTTTGGCGGAGGAATCTACAACACAACAACTTCACAGATAGTGTGCAATTCGACTGGTAGCGTAACCGCACTAGAGTATCTGTTGAACCTAAGCCAATATGCACAGCCAACCCTGTTCGAGGATGGAACGTTCGAGGCTGAAACAGCAGTAATGCAAGGAGTGTCTGGTGGAAAGCAACTTGCGATGGCCGACCAATGGTCATACATGTACAACATGCTCCCTGAGGCTACGTATTCATGGAACATTTCCGAACGAATATTCCCGCAGCAGCCGGACATGCTTGGTATAGCAATATTGAAGAACTCTCCGAAGAAAGATTACGTGTGGCAATTCGTGAATTGGACCAGCTCTTTCGAAATTGCCAAAGGCACAACACTGGCTACTCCTAAAGCACCTTGCCGCTCCGATGTAGCTAATGATCCTGAGGTCGAGGCCAACTACTGGCTGAACGTTATCGTAAACTCGTACGGTGGACACAAACCACTTACGCCTGTCATCAAGAACCCGCATTCTACCGAGATCTATGAATCGATGATGCTCCGTCTGAACGACGCTTTTAATGACCCTGAAGCTCACACTAATCCGAATGCAGCAGCACAGCGAGCCCTAGACAATCTGTACAGCGACATCCAACTAATCTTGGTTGGCTAGGAATTCTGGAACTAGACTTAAATCCTCTTTTTATTTTTCTCCTATCAGAAATGGGCGAGTTATTGGTGGATCAATGAAAAAGCCGAAGAAGCTTATCCTGACCAAAGAGCAGCTCATCGGAATTCTGATGGTTCTTCCAGCCATCATGGTTCTCTCAATCGTCTATTTCTATCCTTTATTTTATAACATTGACCTGAGTTTCTCCGATTGGCCAATCTTGGAGAATCTGCCAAAGACCTATGTTGGACTAGAGAACTATGCTAGTCTTTTTAGCTCCCAGGTGTTTCAGGGAGTCGTCTTCAACACCGTAAAGTTCACTCTAGTAAGCGTTCCCATCGAGTTTTTTCTGGGTCTTGGGCTTGCTCTCCTGCTCAACAGGGAAATTAAGGGAAAAAACGTCTTTGTGACGCTTCTGTCTCTCCCGATGATCATAGCGCCCGTGATAGCCGCTTTGGCTTGGAGATGGATGTTTAATTTCGATTTCGGAGCTCTCAATTATGTTCTAAGTTTCGTGGGCGTCAAACCGGTTTTGTGGACTGGTGACCCGAATATTTCCCTATACTCCGTTGTTGTAGCTGACGTTTGGACGACGACTCCCTTCATGATGCTCCTTCTTTATGCCGGAATACAGATGATTCCAACACATCTATATGAGGCTGCTCGAGTTGATGGGGCTTCAACAATCCAGATCTTCTGGCACATTACGCTTCCTTCGTTGAAGTCCGTACTGATAGTTGCTCTCATGATCCGGACTATCGATGCGTTCACGAAACTTTTCGATATTGTTTACATCATAACGGGTGGAGGCCCTGGATATTCATCGATGGTTCTTCCCATCTATGCCTACAAGGTAGCGTTGACTTTCTTTGACTTGGGAAAGGGGGCTGCTATTTCGGTGATCACTCTGTTGTTCTCTGCGATAATGGTCGCCGCAATCTTGCTTGCACGGAGGAAATAGTTTGAACAGGGATGCGATAGGCAAAATCGTGGTTTACTTCTTGTTTGCTGTCGCTTTGATATGGGCGCTTTTTCCGCTTTACTGGGTTTTCTCCACTTCTGTGAAGCCGCCTAGTCGGATTTTCACAATCCCGCCAACTCTGATTCCTGACGCGTTGACATTCGAGAATTACCAGAGGTTGTCTGAAGTCATGCCCTATCTGCAGCATTTTTTGAACAGCACGATAATCACGGGCGGAGCTTTGGCTCTAGGCTTGATTATTGGAGGAGTCGCTGCATACGGCCTTTCAAGGTATAGGTTTCCCGGAAGCAGGCTGATTCTGACTTTTGTCGTGGTCTCCCGCATGATTCCTCTTGTTGCATTTGTGATTCCAATTTACTTCATTGAGAGAGATTGGGGATTGATCAATCAGTATTTCGGCGTTATACTGTCTCATCTGATCATAGTGTTACCGTTCACGATATGGCTGATGAAGTCTTTTTTCGATGAAATTCCGAAAGCATATGAGGAGGCTGCGATGGTTGACGGTGCCTCAAGACTCCATGCGATGATGATTGCGATGCGTCTCGCTTTGCCTGGTTTGGGAACGACTGCGATTCTGGCTTTTTTGGACTCTTGGAATGAGTTCATGTTTGCCTTGACTCTGACAACAACTCCTGCTACGCAGACTCTTCCTGTAGCCATAGCTTTGCAGCTTCAAAGACCATACAACGTGCCATGGGGAGTTATAACCGCAGGATCTTTCCTGTTCAGTCTGCCCGTTTTTGCCTTGGGATATTTCATTCAAAAGTATGTTGCTAGGACTTTTGTTCTGGGAGTGTGACAGGCATGGTGGAAGTAAGGCTTGAGAACGTTAACAAGAATTTTGGAAAAGTAGTTGCAGTAGACAACTTAAATTTGAAGATCGAAGATGAAGAATTTCTCGTGCTTCTTGGTCCTTCAGGCTGTGGAAAAACTACGACTCTTCGGCTGATTGCTGGTTTAGAAAAGCCGGATAGCGGCGAGATTTACATTGGAGACAAATTGGTGAACAACCTGTCTCCTAAGGAAAGAAACGTTGCCATGGTCTTTCAGAACTATGCACTGTATCCTTACATGAGAGTATTCGACAACATTGCATTTCCGCTTCGGGTCAGGAAGACTCCCAAGCAACAGATAGCATCCAAGGTGCGAGAAATCGCTCAGCTGGTCGGAATAGAAAGCTTGCTTGAAAGGAAGCCCCGCCAACTCAGTGGGGGTCAACAGCAGCGTGTCGCATTGGCAAGAGCCCTGGTAAGAGAGCCGACGTTGTTCTTGATGGATGAGCCACTGAGCAACTTGGATGCAAAACTGAGGGTCCAGATGCGGACAGAACTCAAGAGGCTACATCACGAGTTGAAAGTTACTACCATTTACGTGACTCATGATCAAGAAGAGGCGATGACACTCTCTGACAGAATAGCGATAATGAACAAAGGCTTAATGCAGCAACTCGGAAGCCCGTTCGAAGTATATGAGAAACCAACGAACCTCTTCGTGGGAGGTTTCATAGGCAGTCCAGCAATGAACACTCTCGAAGGGGAACTCGTTGAAAAGAACGGAAGTCATTTCGCAGTCTTCAGCTTTTGCTCGTTGGAGATCCCAAGTGATGTCGCCGCTGATATTTCTTCAAAAGAACTTGTTCTAGGCATAAGACCTGAGCACATCGTCGTAGATGAAGAGAAAACTGACAAGAGTCTTGCTGCTAGAGTTGAGGTTGTCGAACCGCTTGGTCACGAAGCAATTCTCTCGCTCAACGTCAAAGGAGTTCTTTTGACGGCGAACACGCGTCTTATAAAGCCCTTGAAAGTTGGGGGAGAGATATCGGTAAGCTTTGTGGAAGACAAATTGTTGCTTTTCGAGAAGCAATCGACTAAGAGGGTAGATTTGAGAGGAAAAGCATCTGTGGTCGTCTGAATTGGGGTGGCATTGTACGTTGCAAGTGTGTAAGACGCGGATATCTGAACCAAACGTTACACGTTGCCATTTTGGTGTGCCGAAGAAGTCGGAATCTTCCTCATTGAAAACGGGTGTTTGACGTTGAAATTGTTGAGGGGCGTCAAAGCAGTGCTTTTTGACATTGATGATACTCTTTTTGACACAGCAACGCTTGCCAAGATGGCCAGGGTAAATGCAGTAAAAGCAATGGTTGAGTCTGGGTTGCCTATTCATGATGTGCAAAGAGGCTACAAGTCTCTTGTCAAGATCGTTGAGGAATATGGAGCGAATTATGACCAGCATTTCGACAGGCTGCTTGAAGTCTTTGGTCACAAACAGGATCCAAAGGTCATTGCGGCAGGAATAGTTGCTTACCATGACACGAAGCTTGCGTACTTGAAGCCAGATCCTGACGTAATCCCCACCTTGATTGCATTGAGGGATAAAGGTTGCAAGATAGGGATTGTTTCCAACGGAAGGTCAGTTAAGCAATGGGAGAAAATAATCAGATTGGGGCTTCAGCACTTCTTCCACACGGTGGTGATTTCAGAAGAAGTCGGTGTTGAGAAGCCTGAATCAAAAATCTTCGATATAGCTTTGAAAAAGCTGCACGTCAATGCCGATGAGGCTGTATATGTGGGCGATACTCTTGAAACTGATGTTTTTGGAGCGAATAAAGCAGGACTTGTTTCGGTCAGGCTGCTGAAGAGAAAACGCAAGGAATCTCCGCTTGACAGGACCATGCGACCAAAAGTGACAATACGGAGAATTTCCGAATTGCTTTCGATCTTGAGGACAACTTGAAACTTGATAATGATCACGTGATGGAAAAAGATAATAGCCGTCAGATTGAATTGTCAAACGTGGTTTAAATGAAGGAGAAGCTCGCCGAAAACGGCGGGAGACCCGTAAGAAAAACCGTTCTGAATTTTGTGCCGACCCGCGCCGACGTTGGAAAAGAGGAAATTCAAGCGGTAACAGACGTCTTGAGTTCTGGAAGGCTTTCTCAACTCGCAGGCGAAAAAGTGCACGAGTTTGAGGAAGCTTTTGCGAAGTACCATGATGCGGACCATGCGATTGCAGTGAGTTCCGGAACGGCTGCACTTCACGTTGCGCTTGCGGCAACAGGTTTGGGGCCAGGAGAGAACGTTGTGCTTCCTCCCTACACTTTTATGGCGACTGCCAACGCGGTTCTTCATCAGAATTGCGTTCCGGTTTTTGCAGATGTAGACCCCAAAACTTACACAATTGATCCTGAAGAAACTAGAAAAAAAGTCACCAAGAAGACAGGTGCAATCATCCCTGTTCACATGCTCGGACAGCCTGCTGATGTGCAGGCTATAATGGAAATCGGTGAGAAACGTAACGTCGTAGTGATCGAAGACTGTGCCCAAGCTTGTGGAGCAGAATACCGAGGGAAGAAAGTGGGCACTTTCGGCGACTTTGGTTGTTTTAGTTTCTACTTGAACAAACACATGACAACTGGTGGAGAGGGAGGAATGATGATTACCAACAGCTCCAAGCTGGCAAAGAAAGCCCGGTCAATCGCCAACCACGGACGGGTCGAAGTGTCTCCGTACCCAAATGTTCCCGCTCACAACGTTTACACCTGCATAGGCTACAACTACAGGATGACGGCATTGCAGGCTGCGATGGGATTGGTTCAGTTGCGGAGGTTGGACAAATTCATAGAGAAGAGGCGCAGAAACGCGGACTACTTGACCAAACACATCAAGAAACTAGTTGGGATCAGACCCGTGTATGTGAGGAAAGATGTAAAACATGTCTACTGGACCTACGGTGCTTTGGTTATTGAGGAGGAACTCGGTGTTTCACGGGACAGGTTGCGAAGAGCCCTACTCGCGGAGGGAATAAACAGCGAAGGATACTGTCCAATACCCGTCCATCTTCAATCCTTCATCCGCAAAAAAATCGGATATGGCAAGACTAAGTTCCCCTTCGAATATCCAGGCTACCGTGAAAAGATAGAATACAGAAAGGGATCGTGCCCCAAAGCGGAAAAACTTTCTTCACAAGATCTTCTGCTGCCAGTCTATCCGAGTCTCACTCAAGAAGACCTGAAAGACGTGACGTCAGCCCTTGATAAGGTTGTAACAAACGCAGATAAGCTGCAGGATTAATAGCGGCGCTAGAGGAGCAATTCTTGGAGGAAACGACGGAGGCCAAATTGAAATTCCCTCACAAAATGATTGAAGAAGTTTTCGAGGAACCTAGGGTAGCAGAGGCCTTTCTTAATGAAGGCTTCGAGCAAGTTGAAGAAGTTGCCGAGGAGATAGACACAAGAAAATATGAGATGCTTTACATCACTGGCAGTGGAACGAGTTATCATGCTGGTCTGGCAGCTCAATATGCTATATCTAGTCTGACCCACTTTACCACAAGTCTCATCGCGGCTTCCGAGTTTCCTGCATGGATTCCTTCTAGTCTATCTAGAAAATCATTGCTGATTGCCGTTTCCCAATCTGGAGAAAGTGCGGACGTACTGGCCGCCGCAAGAGCCGCGCGGAGCAGAGGCATTGACGTACTGGCAGTAACGAATACCGCGAACAGTTCTCTTGTTAAGCTGTCCCTTTACACCGTGCTTACGAGGGCAGGTCCAGAACGGGCAATAACCGCGACAAAGAGTCATATCGCACAGTTAATTGCGTTGTTTTCTCTTTCTACGCAACTCGCGCTGAAGGAAGGACCCAAAGTAAATTCCCTTAGGCTCAAGGAAGCACTGTTCAGAGCTCCAAAAGTGATCGCCGAAACAATAGAATCTGTCAGAAGAAAAGCCTGGAGGCTCGCAGAGAAGTACAGCTCCCAGAATTTCTTTTTCATTTTAGGAAGCGGATCGAATTATCCTGCTGCTTTGGAGGGCGCGTTGAAACTCAAGGAGGCATGCAACATGTTTGCAGAAGGCTTTGCAAGTCGTGAATTCCTTCACGGGCCGATACAACTCGTTGACAAGAGGACTTCCCTGTTTTTCCTTCTGACGGAAGACCAGATAGAAAGCGCCCTAAACGAAGTCCAGAGCGTCAGGAACTTTGGAGCCTCTGTCTTTTCTGTGGTTGATAGCGTTGATGAACGGTTAAGGAAGGTTTCTAGCGATTTGATCTACGTTTCAGGTGACTTTCCAAAAGTCTTTTCTTCGTTGATCTACATTATTCCTTTACAGCTGTTTGCTTACTACAGTTCGGTTGCAAGAGGATTGAACCCTGACAAACCGGAGAAACTTACAAAAGTGGTGAAATGAAACATGAAATTTAGATGCGTTCTATTCGGGATCGACGATGTTCTGTATGATACATCTCTTCAACAGAGTACCTCAAGGTTAAACGCAATAAAGGCCATGATCGAAGCTGGATTGCCCGCTGAAGTGGAGACAACTTATCGTATTCTTCAGACAGTGGTGAAGGAATGCGGAATAGACAACAACAGGCATTTTGACATGTTGCTGGAACGGCTTGGGTTGAAATGGAATCCGCAAGTGATAGCTGCCGGAGTCGCAGCTTATCGAGAGACAAGCTCCGCTTACTTGAAGCCTTATGCGGAGACGTTTCCAACGTTGCTGAAACTACGGGAAAGTGGATACGAAATAGGCGCAATTTCAGAGGGCCGCGCCGTGAAGCAGTGGCAGAAGTTGATACAACTTGGGATTCAGCACTTGTTTGCTTGCGTTGTCAGTTCTGAGGAATTTGGCTTTGAGACTTTGAAGCCTGATCTATTCAAGACAATTTTGAAGACTTTGAAAGTTCGACCTGACCAGACTATGTTTGTCGGTAGCAAGCCGGAGCCTGAAATTACATCGGCAAACCGCGCTGGAATCACGTCAGTCCGAATAAGAAGAGGAGAGAACAGAACCCTAGAATCCGAGTCCGTCGACAGCGTTCCGAAGTACGAGATTAGCAAGCTCTCTGAAATCTTCAAGATACTGCAGAAAGCGCGCGCGCAAATCTAGTCTATTGTTTAGTTCGAAAGAAATTGAGAGAAATCGGTGGTTCAGCCTTTGATAGGGGGCAAAGAGGATTTTGGAAAGACTTCTAGTTGGCTTGGCGAAGATTCTGGCCATTTTAGGAGTGACTCTCACTACCGTTGCGGCGATCATTTGGGTCTTTACAAGCATCCTCGCGGCAACGGGCAATTTTCTGGTTGCGATGCTCTCTGTTTATTTACTCGGCGGATTGGCTGCTTTTGCTGTCACATTTATTTTCAATGCTGGTGCAAAGATGCAACCTGCAGTAGCCACGAAATCAAGAATGCGGACACACTGGGCTATTGCGCTGATGGGAGCGGGAATCGGAACATTAGGCATTGCCCTTCCCAGTTTTCTGTATGGAATTGAAAGCAACGAAGGTTGCTACTCTGACAGCCAGATTCTCATCATGTTCACAGTGACTCTTGGGGTTTTGCTGTTAGCGGTTGGCCTAATTCTTGGAGGGGCGTATTTGTTCCAAAGCAGACGGCACGATGTGAAACGAATGCAAGGATAGTAATGAAATCTGCTGCATCGCGGGTCCCGCATTCGATAATCATCGAAGCAAACAGAAAACGACTGGATGGAAAATGGGCACCGGACACCAGTCTCGATTCTGCTCACAACACCGACAAGATGTGCAGTCTTCTTGCCAGCTCCTTTTAGCGACGCATTTATCTAACTTATTTATACTAGAGTCCAAAGAATGTTGACATAATCATCACAAGGGAGAACCGAATTTGAAACCTGCTTTACTCGTAATAGATATCCAAAAGGATTTCTTCACCATAAATCATGCTTGCTCAGATTCGTTGAAATCGGCGATAGATTACGTGAACGCGGCAATAGACCTTTTCAGAAAGAAGAACCTACCCATCGTCGCAATACAGCACAAGAATGAAGAAAAAGGTCTTGTCCCAGGCAACCCAAACTTCGACATGCCCGAAAATGTGAAGGTCGAAAATCAAGACATCCATATTGTTAAGACTTACGGCAACTCTTTCACGAAAACAGGGCTCACAGAAAAACTGAAGGCGTTAGGGGTTGACACTGTCATTCTGACGGGGTTTTGCGCAGAATTCTGCGTTTTATCCACATATACAGGCGCCCAAGATTACGATTTTACACCCATAATCCTCAAGGGTTCACTTGCTTCTGATAATGCAGAACACATCAGGTTTGTGGAAGAAATCGCTGAAACAATCTCTTTCGGTGCTCTGAAAACGGTGCTCTGATCCTATTATCATGGCCAGCTGATTTTCTAGGCATATGCTGCGAAAGTGGCAACGTTTATTACGGCAGCTTTTCGATTATTGGTGCAAGTCACGTCAAATCAGAACAGTGAGCGTTATGGTCAGGAAAGAGACGATACGGCAAAAGGCCACGGTCCCTGCTGAACCTGCAGAGGTTTACGAGGCTTTCATCGGTGCGAAGAAGCATTCTGCGTTTACTGGTAGCAAGGCAACCGGCGATGGGCGAGTCGGCAGCAAATTCACAGCCTGGGATGGATACATCTCTGGGAAGAACATCGAGTTGGAGCCTGGAAAGAGAATAGTTCAAGAATGGGTCACGTCTGAATGGCCTGAGGATTTTCCTCCTTCATGCTTAGAATTGGCTTTCAAGAAAGTGAAGGGCGGCACGGAAATATCGATGGTTCATTCAGATGTCCCGGCGGAGCAAGCTGATGACTTGAAAGAGGGATGGACCGAATTCTACTGGAAGCCTCTTAAAGACTACTTCAAGAAGTAGCCAAAAAGAACGGTAGCTTAGCAATTCTGAAAACACGGAGTAAAAATCGAAATGCGCGGGCCACTTCTGGCGTGAAAATATGATCGACTACCTCTTTCACGTGTCAAGAAGGAAAAACAGATCGTTCCGATTTTTCTATAGAACATTATTCTAGAAATTCGGGTCAATTGTTCTATTGTGAGAATTTCCTGCTCATTTTGATCGTGTTCAAGGGACCGCCAGACTTTCTTGCTTGCTCGTATCGAGCGTGATACGGACTAGTCCTTCTCATATAGGCATCACTATGGTCTGATCTTTTGTTCCGTAGATGCATGCCTTTCCTTTTAGAAGAAGATATCCAACGTACGCACAAGTTACGGCATCGAGTTCGTGATCAGTTAAGCCGTTCACAAGTCCAATGATGCCCAAGGTTTCCAGTCTCTTCTTCAATTCATTCAGTCCTTTTTGCTTTCGAGGAATTTTCAGTACGTCTTGTGCTCCTCCGGGGAAAACCTCGACCACCTTGATTCCTTCATTTTCAAGCGCTTTCTTCACTCTAATGCCTCTCGTAGTCAATTTTCTCATAGGACCGATAGTCACGGGAAAGAATTGTATTCTCCTCTTCAAAAGCTCTTTGTCGCATTCGCGCAGATGGATATTGGTTCTTTCTTCTATGGATTTTCTGCCTTCAGGAAGACTGAGCGGAGCGTCAACGGCGACCAGTCGAGGCGCGATCTCCAGCGTTTCTTTCAGGATCTCTTCATCCTCGTAAACATTGCGGGTGTTTGCTCTGAGTCCTTTCAGAGTGCAGAATCCGGTTGGTCTACTCTCCACTCCAGCTAGATCCAATCCGACGATTGTGGCTTCACTTTTCTCCTCCACGAAGTCACCATCACGTGATTTGCGTCATTCTTATTAATCAAGCATGCAATAACAAGCAAATATGTACGCTGGTTATGTCTTCCCATGTAATAGTTCTTCGCTGGATGAATGCCTCAGAGCTAGGCGTTTCGCGTGTTCGTCGGAGCCAGGAGTTGCGAAAGAAATAGGAGAAGATTCGGTTGTTTTCTTTTTCAACGAAGAATCTGGTAAGCTGGTTGGGCCTTTTACGGCGGTTGGATCAGTCGAAACCCCTCTTGAACGCGGAACATGGGTCGAAGCAGTTGACAAACAGAGTCTCGCAAGCAACATCAGGGTTCGTTGGGAGGAGCTGCACGAAATGAAGGATGCTGGAATCAAGTTTCCATTCTTGAAGGCTAAAGGCGTCTGCAAGCTTTCAAACCTCGAGACGCAGAACTTGCTCAACGAATTGGAGAAAGCACCGCGCTTCAATGAGAAATAATGTGCGCATAATTCATTTTCCGCAATGAAATAGAGTGTTGAAAGCGCATGACCGAAAAAGACCGAATATCCGACCAATGGGACATCGCTGCAGAATCCTGGGCCGACTTTGTGAGGAAGGGTAAGGACTATTACAGAGATGAGCTCAACAACCCTGCTTTCTTTTCGTTGCTGGGAAACGTTAGAGGACAAGTTATCTTGGACTTAGCTTGTGGTGAAGGATACAACGCTCGCAAACTGGCCAGAAAAGGTGCGGTGGTCACTGGAGCAGATCTCTCTCAGAGACTGATAGACCTGGCAATGGCAGAAGAAGCAAGAGATAGATTAAAGATAGATTACCATTTGTCTGATGCAGCTAGTCTGAAGGAATTCTCCACAGATCATTTTGATGTAGTGACCTGCTTCATGGCCTTGCAAGATATCGAAGATTATGAAAAGGCGATATCTGAAGTGTGTAGAGTCCTGAAGGCCAAGGGTCGATTTGTTTTCTCGATTCCTCATCCATGTTTTGAAATGATTGTTGAAGAGGGAAATCGAATCAGCACAAATTCAAAGTACTTTGGCGTTGCAGAAGACCATATTCACTGGAAAATGGAGAGGCTTTTGAAGCCATTCGAAACCACAAGCTTTCATAGAACGCTAACAGACTATTCAAATGTGCTCCATGATAACGGTTTTCTGATAAAGCGCCTTGTTGAACCTCGACCGACAAGGAAGGGACTTAAGAAACATCCGCCTCTTAGACAGGTTCTTCTCAGACCACATTCGATAATCGTCGAATGTCAGAAAGAGTGAAAGGTGGACCATTTTTTGAATACACGTGTGCGTTTCTTCTACCGTCTAGATGGCAAGTCTTTTTCTCTGGATCGTCAGCTTCTTCATTCTATCTTCATGATGTCTTGTCGCAACGGCACTCACGGACGCTGCCACTACTCCTACGATGAACAAGTTGACTTCAGGCAACAGTGCTCCAAGCAACAGCAATGCGACTGCTACACCCGTAACTCCCCAGCCTATCCTGTTCCGCGTTCGATACACTTTGATTCTACCATCCAAGTATCGCAAGATAAGAGCGTGCTCTTCTGTGTTTTGAGAGAGATTCTTCAAGTACAGATGTTCACATTTCTTGGAGCACACGGGGATGCTGATCTTTTTGTTCTTGAACAAAAGTCGCCTAGTGAAGTTGCCGCAGACGGCGCACGGCAGTTTCTGGTTCATGGACAAGACCGTGATCTAATTTGCTTTCTTTCTTAATGACAGCCTGCTGCGAAAAGAGAATCGCTCTTGCGTCTGAAGGAGAATGCCCGAGATTTCGGCCACAACTTTTTCTCTGTTCTTGGAATGTGTGCACAAATCGTAATGAAGACCATTCGTCACTGAAGCTATCGCGCCCGTAGTGCAAGAGCCAGTGGCTATTGGTTCATCCATCAAGATTATCTCTTCTTCGGAAATCGTTTTCTTTGAGGCTATATTGATGACGACGGTCTGGATTTCTTCCTTTCTTATCAACTCTGCAATCGATATGGCGTCCTTGCATGCTTCTTCCTCATAATGATAGAACGCTGCGTCGAGAGGGTCAAAAAGTCTCGTCGCACCAGTCCGCGGGTTTTGCCTGAGGGGTATATTGGCTTCTCCGTCCGTGATTATCGTTAGCACGGGGATCGTGGAACTGTTCCTGCGTTTTTCTTCTTTCAAGACTTCCAAGCCTTTCAGCATGCCCGCGGCCAATGGCGTTAAACCACTCATCCTCAACCTCAGCAGCTGGCTGGCCACGAGTCTCAGGTTCGCTGTAGGGTGCTGGGCAACAATCGCTCCCATGTCTTTGAAAGCTACTAAGCCGACTCTATCTCGGTAACGGTAAGCATCATTGTGCAGTTTAAGCATGACTTCCTTCACGCTGTCAATAGCCTCAAGCATCGACTCGCTAAGGTCCAAAACGAACACTATCGTCATTGGCGCCCTGTAAATCCGCAATTTCTCTTTAATATCTGCGGAGTCGATCATGATAGCCTGGTTGCGGTTATGCTTTCGTCCCTCTTGCCTTGTTGCCGCAGATCTGATGGTCGCTGGGAAATGAACGTCCCTTGGCGATTCTTTCGGGGTTTTCCAACCTACTGCACGCCCTCGCCGAATGGACGTCAGTGATTCGGCTCTCTTGCCGACGGTTTTTGCCATTCTCCTTGAAGGTTTTTTGCTCTTTGAGAAAAATCTGAATGGGAAAAATCTGCTCGCTTTCATTCTGTCGAGAAACTGAGTTCCGATGACTAATTTAGGGGGCGGCGACTTCGATTCCTCTGCAAATGGCGCGTTCTTTCCGCCCTTTTCGGGCACGGCATTGACAAGGAGATTTCCTTTCTGGATCCGGCCCGTTTTCATCTGCAGGTCGAGGGGGTTTTGTCCATCATAAGTCTTGGCCTTCCCGAGTTCTCTCTCGGTTCCACGGGGGCTTTTCACTCCGAAGGGAGACAGAAGTCGCCATCTCTTGTTTTCCGGCGAAGGTTCTTCACGGTCAAGATTGCCTTTCGCTTTTTCCTTGATCTTCCGAGCGTCTTGGCCCTGACGACTATCCGCCTCTTTGAGCTTGGTTGAAAGAGTGTTTCCGATCTCTTGGGGTGTGGCGGGTTCAAGGAATCCACCTTCTCTAGTTCTGTGGCTGAGTGCGAGTTCCGCCGCTTTTGCGATGTGTTCTCCGGTCACGGTTTTCTTGTTTTCGAATGCTGCAAGAGTCCTCGCAGTTTTTGCTATGACGATGTCTGGGCGAACGCCGTCAACCTTCAGCTCAACGCATAATGAACAGATTACTTCGATCAGTTGATCCGAAATCTCCACTTTGGGCAGGTTGTCCCTAGCCTGAATAATTTTGACTCTTAGTCCCTCCTGCGCTACCTTGATCTTCTTGACAAAAGCTTCAGGATCTGCCTCGAACTCGATGTTCTTTTTGACAATTTCAACGCGTTCAATAACGGAGGGAATGTTTCTGGCTTCTGCCGACAGCGCAAAGCGATCGAGGAGTTGTGGCCTGATCTGTCCTTCTTCAGGGTTCATCGTTCCAACAAGAATGAAACGGGAAGGATGCTTCACAGATATTCCCTCACGTTCAACGATGTTCCACCCTGTAGCTGCCGCATCCAAAAGGTCATCGGCTATATGGTCTGGCAGCAGGTTCACTTCGTCGATGTAGAGAATGTTCTGGTTGGCTTGTGCCAAGATCCCAGGCTCGAAAGACTGGACTCCAGATTGGATTGCCTTTTCAATGTCAAGCGTTCCCACGACCGCGTCCTCCGTGGCACCTAGTGGGAGATCTACGACTCGCATCTTTCTTTCTTGAGAAGACAGTGAACCGACTCTGAGAAGATCGGCTCGGCATTTCTCGCACATGTTTGAAGGGTCCTCTGGATTGCAGTTGAACGGACAGTCCTTCACTGTTTTGATGTCGGGCAAGACGTCGGCGAGCGCTCTGACCGCGGTGGTTTTTCCTGAGCCCTTTGAACCCCTGATCAGGACTCCCCCAATCTTGGGGTTCACAGCGTTCAAAATCAGCGCTAGCTTGAGGTCTTCCAGGGATACTATTGCGGAGAAAGGAAAAGTCGTCGCTTCTGACATTCTCTCTCCATCACTCTTAGTCTTCGTCCATTTAATGAACTTGTCGAAGGCCGACGATTTTCCGAAAAGCATATACGTGATCCTATTTGTGTTCATCAGATTCCTGCTAAACGGTTTTGACGACATGGAGTATCATGAATTCGGTTGGACAAGGGCCAAAGTCTCAAGCATAGGCATGGGAACTTACTACGATGCATCGTACATCGTGACTTCGCTTCTTTTTCACCGTCAGATGGGGAAAGAAGAAAAGGTAGCCGCTTTGAAGAGGGGCTTGGACCTTGGGATAAACCTTATCGACACTGCAGAAATCTACCAATCGGAAGGTATTGTGGCGGACGCAATAGAAGGACATGACAGGGATGACTTGTTCGTTGCGACCAAAGTTTTCTGGACCCATTTGAGATACAAAAGCGTCCTGAAGGCCGCTGCAAACAGCCTTAAGAGGCTGAAATGCTCGTACATCGATCTCTACCAGATCCACTTTCCAAACTCGATGGTTCCGATTGGAGAGACAATGAAGGCTATGGAGAAGCTCGTGGAAGACGGAAAGGTCAGATACTTGGGCGTGAGCAACTTCTCCTTAGAACAGATGGAGAAAGCTGAGGAAGCACTCTCAAAGAACAAGATTGCCTCCAATCAAGTTGAGTACAATCTCAAGGCTCGAGGAATAGAGAAAGATATCCTTTCATATTGTGAACAGAAGAGCATCGTGATCCTGCCCTACAGGCCGATCGCACATGGATCCCTAGCCGATCCGCAAGGTAAGCTCAAGATCGTCATGGACACAATCTCACAGAAGCACAATGGCAAGACTCCGGCGCAATTAGCCCTTAACTGGTTGATGGCCAAGAGCAAGCTGATATTTCCGATTCCAAGAGCTTCCCGACCGGAGAGGGTGGATGAAAACGTTGGTTCGCTTGGCTGGAGCCTCGACGGGGAAGATACCAGGAAGCTGGAGGAAGCCGCTGACTCTTGAGTTGCTTCACTTTCAGCGTTTCCAGCGCGTGCCAAACCTTAAGAAAAGAAAACCCGTACTGAAATACTTGGGAGACCGATTCTGCAATGACATCAAAGAAGGCTGAGGAGAAGTCCGGACGGTCTATGCACACTTTTTCGATCGTGGCAAGGGACGCAAAGACAGGAATGCTGGGCGTTGCGGTGCAGTCGCACTGGTTCAGCGTCGGGGCCGACGTGGGATGGGCTGAAGCTGGTATAGGCGCGGTTGCGACACAGTCGTTTGCTGAGCCCGCATACGGGCCAAAAGGACTAGAACTCATTCGTCAAGGGAAGTCTGCTTCTGAGGCATTGAGGGAACTAGTCACTGCCGACCCGGGTGAAGCCATGCGCCAAGTGGCCATGGTTGACGCGGATGGACGAGTTGCTGTTCACACTGGGAAGCGCTGCGTCGAGTATGCAGGACACAAAACTGGAGATGGTTACAGTGTTCAAGCTAACCTGATGCTCAACGATACAGTGCCAGGTGCGATGGCGAAGGCGTTCGAGAAAGCGAGAGGCGGCTTGGCCGATCGTCTGATTGTTGCTCTCGAGGCGGCGCAGGCAGCTGGCGGTGACATTCGGGGCAAACAGTCAGCCTCGATGTTGGTGGTCAAGGCTCAGGGATCCGGAAAGCCCTGGGCGGATCGGGTAGTTGACTTGCGAATCGATGATAATCCTGAACCTTTGGGAGAGCTGCGGCGCCTGCTCAATGTCGCACGCTCTTATGAACGTGCCAACGCTGGCGATGCTGCCGTGGAGAAGAATGACTTTGAAACGGCTAAGAAAGAGTATCGCATTGCCATGAAACTTGCTGGAGACAACGTGGAAATCGCCTTCTGGAGTGCACTCACGCTGGCTTCAAAGGGAAAGGTTGACCAAGCGTTGCCAATTTTCAGAAAGGTCTTTTCAGCCAACAGAAACTGGGTTCAGGTGCTAAAGCGTCTGCCAAAGGCAGGCACTACTATCTCAGACGACCCTGCGGGTCGCGCCCTGTTGAAGCGAATCCTCGAAGAAACTGGCCAAACATAGCAAAGCCTTCGCAGAGCATGCTACAAGGCCGAAAAGTCGGTCAAACGGATGACTCTTCCTTAGTATTTAGGAAATAACCGACCAACTTAAACTCACTTACGGTGAGACTTTGAGTCATTCTCTAAGGTCCTGACAGCTTCAATCGCAATGCGTATTTCTTCTTTGATCGCGTCCGTGACGCGTTCGTCTAACTCTCCCGTCTTGTCACCTGGTTCGAATTCGCCTTTTCCAACTCCCAATATCGGGTTGCCGTCCACGGCCAAGATTGCGCCCGCCTCCAGTTTCTTCAGCGTTGCAAGCGTGAATATCACTGAACACTCCATTTCGACTGCCAACATGTTGACTTTGCTCCATCGTTTCAGGTTTTCGATGTCGCCGTAGAAAGCGTCGGAGGTAACGACAGGGCCGAGATGAACTTTACGCTGTGACTTTCGTGCCGCCTCCAGGAGAGCTCTCGTCACCCTGAAATCTGCGACTGCGGGACCCTCGGTTGGCATGTAGGTTCTTGATGCTCCATCGGCGCGCACTGCGGCGGTGGCGATTACTATGTCGCCTGTGTCTATGTTAGTTTGCAGGCTGCCTGTCGTTCCGACCCTGATGAAAGTTTTCGCTCCTATTCTTGACAATTCTTCAACGACTATCGCTGCTGATGGGCACCCGATTCCCGTTGAGCATGCAGACACTCTAATATCGCCAACGTTGCCTGTGTGGGTTACGAACCCTCGATAGTCCGCGACCTTTGTGTTTTCGTCGAAGAACTCGGAAATCTTTTCAACTCTCCTCGGGTCACCTGGAAGCAAGACGTATTTTCCTACATCTCCGACACCGCACATTATGTGCGGTTGCATGCGCTTTCTCATCGGCATCTCCTAGTTTCTCTATGCACTCTTACAAAATATGCTTTCTGATAGGCGTCGAGATGTGTTGCTGGGGTCGCTATTCTTATAAATTCAAGAATTAGACTAGGCTTCCATGAAAGCAGAGATTGCAGTGATCGGCGGAACCGGCTTTTACGACCCAAAACTCCTGAAGAATCCTCGAGACGTGAAGATTCGAACGCCCTATGGTCTTCCTTCAGACGCCATCACAATCGGCGAACTGGAAGGCAAACGCTTGGCATTTCTGCCGAGACACGGAAAGAAACACACGATAAGACCGACCAACGTCAACTCACAAGCAAACATTTTAGCGTTAAAGAAACTCGGCGTTGAAAGGATAATTGCTCCGTCGACCGTCGGCTCCTTGCGCGAAGACTACAAACCAGGCGATGTGGTGTTCATAGATCAGTTCATAGACAGAACAACCAAGCGGGAAGAATCATTCTATACAGGAAGACAAGTTTGCCACATATCGGTGGCTGAACCAATGTGTCCTGAACTGAGGAAGACGCTGATGAAGGCGGCAGAAGACCTGAAGATCTCCACGCACAAGACTGGAACTTACGTGTGCATAGAGGGACCTAGGTTTTCGACAAAGGCTGAGTCCAAAATGCATAGGACTTGGGGGGCAGACGTGGTGGGAATGACGCTCGTTCCTGAATGTGTCCTCGCCAGAGAAGCCGAGATATGCTATGCTTGCATCGCAACAGTGACCGATTACGATGTGTGGAAAGATCACCCGGTCAGTGCAGGCGAGGTGGGAAAGACCATGAAAGCCAACATAGAAAAAGTCAAAAGCATTATCACTGAAGCAGTCTCACAGCTCCCGAAAGAAAGAACATGCGACTGCAAGAACGCCCTGCATGCGGCATTGATCTAAAAAGCTTCAACAACTGTCGGAGAATTGGATAATGGATCTCAAATCGAAAATAAGGCGAATACCCGAATTCAAGGGCGTAGTCTTCTGGGACATAACTACCCTTCTAAGGGACAAGCAAGCCTTCCGTGAAGCCATCAGACAGATGGCAGACCACTATAGAGGAAAGGACGTAGACGTTATAGTTTCGAGCGAGGCCAGGGGATTCATACTTGGAGGAGCATTAGCATACGAACTGGGAGCAGGTTTTGTTCCTATCAGGAAAAAAGGGAAACTGCCCTCAAAAGTCGCGAGCCTCACATACAATAAGGAATACGAGTCGGACACGATCGAGATCCACCAGGACGCCATAGAACACGGTCAGAAAGTGCTTATTATCGATGATTTGTTGGCGACAGGTGGCACGGTTAAGGCCAATGCGGATCTTGTCGAAAAGCTTGGTGGAAGAATCGTGGGCATGGGCTTCTTGATAGAGCTTGAATACCTCAATGGAAGAGAAGTGCTGGTGAACAAGTACGAGGTATTCTCCTTAGTGAAATACAAGACACCTGACGTGTAAACACATCAGCGTGATCGCGGACCGAGCTTCGTCAGAACTAAAAATATAAAAGGAATCGTGGAAGTAACTACTGAGAGAAGGCAGAACAGCATGGATTTCATGGCGTTGCTAATTCAGATTATCGTTGGGGTAATCGTCATCGCGCCAATTCTATGGCTAGCTGGAAGAGCACTCGCTGGGAAGGAAAAAGCAAAGTTCACGGACGCAATATGGATAGTGGTTCTTGGAACAGTAATAGGTGCGCTGGTCGGCGCTTTTGTTGGCGGGTTGATAGCGGCACTCATCATGTTCATAATCTGGCTTGCACTGATCAAACATTTCTTCGACTGTGGATGGTTAAAGGCACTGGCGATTGCTATTATTGCTGTGATAATCTTCGTAGTCCTAGTCGCAATATTGGCAATAATCGGCTTCGGGATACTGACACTCTGGCTATAACCTCTGACGTCATAATCTTACACCCACTCTTTTTTTCATCATTTTTCCTAGCCGTGAATTCAATATGTGACTCTGAACTCGACTTCGCCAGGTTTTCGCTTTTTTGCGTCCTCGTTGTACACTTTCTGCGAATTTGCATTTGGATACGCGCGTTTCAACTGTGCTAACGAGCCTGGAAGTCAGCGAGAGACTCATCCCAAATGCGATATTCAATCAAAAACGATATACGTGGACGTTGAAGATTGAGAGAACATGATCGATCTAAGACAGCGGGCTCAAGCAAACAAGAAAGGACACCCTTTTTCGGCTATGATAGTTGAAAGATCTACTAGTCGGTCCATAGTTGCCGTCAACAAAGTGATAAGTGCGAAAGATCCAACTGCGCATGCCGAAATGGAAGCTATCAGGAAAGCTGGAAAGAAAGGGTTCAATTTTGAAGACTGTGTTATGATTTGCTCCGGCGAACCCTGCCCAATGTGCTTAACTGCAATCGCTTGGGCTGGGATGAAAGAGGTATACTATCTGGATTCCCACAAAATCGCGAATGAAAAGGGATACCGTTTTGACCAAGACGCGCAACGAGTCAATAGGCTCTTGAATTTGGGATTGAGAATAAGCAGTGGCGCACGCTACGTGATTGTTCCCTCAAGATGACGTAACAAGCGCGTCAGAATTGCTCTATTTTCCAAATGCCGTAGGGGCTTGTGCGCTACTAATGAACAACACAACGAAATTGGAGACTGATAAAAGTGAAAAGCATTCACGCGCAGAGATTCAATCGGACCGTAATCCCCAGTCAATTGGTCGACTTCAAGTCAGAAGAGTGTGAAGTCAAAATAGCAAAGACAAAACCGAGGAAAACCTCCGACGGTTCACAGCAGACGTCTGACATTTCGGAGGCATGAAGGGAACATATAATAGCCGTATTCGACGCCGTAGTGACTGTCTAAGGATGTGGTCAAAACGCTTGAAGGCAGGCTTCTCAACTTGAGAATCGGGGAGAAGGAAGACTTGCAGGTTTTCGCAAATTGGATCAACGATCTCGAATTTCTGGGCGAATATGATCCAGTCATTCAGCAGTCCAAAGCGGAAGTCGAAAAAAGGCTTGACAGTCAGCAAAAAGACGACAGAGAATTCATCGTAGAAAAGAAAGACGGCACAAAAATAGGTTTCATCACCCATTTCCGATTCGGTAAGCAACTCGAGATCGGTTTTGCCTTGATCCCAACTGAACGTGAGAAAGGCTATTGCACCGAGGCTGTCAACATCATGGTAGACTATCTGTTTTTGGCAAAGAATGACGTTCGAATCCAGGCAGCAACAAACGTCGACAACGGGCCATGTCAAAGAGTGCTGGAGAAAGCTGGGTTTCAGAAGGAAGGCAGGTTGCGCGAATCATATTTTGTCCGAGGAGAGTGGAAGGACCTTTTCATGTATAGTATCTTGAGAGAGGAATGGAAAAAACCAAGGATTCTCGGCGGAAAAGAACAGAAATAAGTTTTGCAGCAAGTTCCGTGCTCAGCACCAAGTGTGTGGGCGCATACTTCATGCTTTATAAACGGCCCACATGTCTACGTAATAATCAAGAATTCGGGTTGTTCAAGCATGTCGAAGATTGAAGTTTCTCAGAAGTTTGATGCAGTCTCGTCTAGCCTGTGTCCAGAGTGCATGAAGCGGATTCCTATGCGAATCTACGAAGAAGACGGCGTTATCTATTTGGAGAAAACTTGCCCTGAGCATGGCAAATTTGATGACATTTACTGGGGAGATGCGGAACTTTTCAAATGGTTCTATGATAACTGGTATAACGCCCGATACTGGGGCAGTGGTTTGGAGAAGCCGCACAACAAGACGGAGAAAGGATGCCCATTCGACTGCGGAATATGTCCCCAGCACAAGACACCCACAATTTTGGGAATCATAGACGTCACGAACAGGTGTAACATGGCCTGTCCAATCTGTTTTGCCTACGTCGGTGCCACGAACTACGTGTATGAACCCACCTACGACCAGATCGTCGAAATGATCAGAGTTCTTCGGGCAAACAGCCCGTGGGCGTGTAACGCGTTGCAGTTCAGCGGTGGAGAACCGACGCTCCGGAACGACCTGCCTGACTTGATTCGTGAAGCTCAGAAGGCCGGAATAGACCACATTGAGGTCAACACTAACGGAATTCGAATCGCCCAAGACATTGATTACTTCAAGAAGCTGCTCGACGCTGGACTCAGCACGCTGTATCTACAGTTTGACGGGTTGCGCGAGGAGATCTACAAGAAAACCAGGGCCAGAGGCGGTATGCTTCCGATAAAGATGAAAGTCCTTGAAAACGCCCGCAAACTCGGTTTGGTCTCTATCGTTCTGGTAGTTACTTACGCAAAGGGAATCAACGACCAGGACATCGGAGAAATCATCGATTTTGCAGTCAAGAACCACGACGTTGTCCGCTGCATCAACATTCAGCCTGTATCAATGGCTGGAAAAGCTCGGAAAGAAGAGATGCGCAAGATGCGAATAACGATACCCGACACAATTAACGAGATTGAGAAGCAGACGAAAGGCGCAGTCGGGCGCTTCGACTGGAGGCCCGTGAACTGGCCCGCCCCGATTGCGAAGGGACTGGGCCAAGTAAAGAACAGGACTTACCCAGAATTCACGATGCACCCGATGTGTGGGGCAGCAACCTTTCTGATCGTTGACAAGGACGGCTCGTACAAGCCCATAATGCACTACGTGGATGTTGACAAGTTTGCCGACGTCTTCTGGGACGTCTACTACTCAGGAACCAAGGGTAAGAAGACGATGGCAAAAATGCAGATGGTCAAACTGCTTCCTATGGCCAAGTCGGATTTTGTTAGAAGCTTGATCACAGGCGTCATCACGAAAGGAAGCTACAAAGCACTGGGCGATTTGATGCGTCGAATCGTCATGATCGGAATAATGCACTTCCAAGACGTGTGGAACATCGACTTGGACCGCGTGCAAAAATGTGCCATTCACTATGCTACGCCGGACGGTAAGTTACGATGCTTCTGTACCTACAACAGTATTCACAGACCAGAAGTCGAAAAGAAGTTTGCAGTGTCAATTGCTGAGTGGACAAAGAAAACGGGAAAGAAGATCAACGAGCCAGTCTAGCCATCGTTGACAAGTGAGCTTTGCTAGGTTTTCTGAGCTTTCTTTCTTTCCTCTTCCAGGAGCACCCTTCTGAGCACTTTGCCGACCAGCGTCATTGGTAGCTCTGTTCGAAATTCGATCTCTCTAATCGCTTTGTAAGGCGCGACTTTACTGTTCACGAACTCCTTGATTTCATCCGCAGTCGCAGTTTTTCCTTCTTTCAGCACGATGAAAGCTTTAGGTATCTCGCTCGCAACTGGATCAGGTTTGCCTATCACCGCACAGATCTTTACAGCAGGATGTTCGTAGATTACGTCCTCGATCTCTCTCGGGTAAACGCTGTAGCCCTTGTACTTGATCAGGTCCTTCTTCCTGTCAGTTATGTAAAAGTAGCCATTCTCATCCATCTTTCCAACGTCACCCGTGTAAAGCCAGCCGTCACGAAGAACCAAAGCGCTTTCTTCTGGCATCTTCCAATAACCTTTCATAACCTGCGGACCCTTGACCACAAGTTCTCCATCCTCACCAACACCAAGCTCCTTCTCGCCGGTTTCCATATCCATTATCTTTGCGTCTGTGTCAGGAAAAGGTAAGCCAATACTTCCAACCTTCACTGTCTTCATCGTCGGGTCAAGCGGATTGGCATGCGTAATTGGCGAGGATTCTGTTAATCCATAGCCTTCTATCAGGACGCCTCCTGTGGTCTCCATCCACTTTTTCTGCACCTCAGGTGGAAGCGGAGCTGAACCCGACAAACAGAACTTGATCGTTCTCAAATTGTACTTCCTCAAATCAGGATGAGACAGCAGCATCGAATACATGGTCGGCGCCCCGCAGAACACCGTGATCCTGTGCTCTTGAATCGACTTCAGCGAAGCTGCTAAGTCAAAACGTGGAAGCATAACCATTGTGCCAGCCATATAGATCGGCGCATTCATGCTTGTTGTCATACCGTAAATGTGAAACAAGGGTAATACCGTCAGAAAAGTTTCTTCGGTAGGTTTGCCCTGAAGCCACTCTGCACACATAACTGCATTCGAGACAAGATTCATATGGGTCAGCATGGCGCCCTTTGAAAGTCCAGTTGTTCCGCCCGTGTACTGGAGGGCTACCAAATCTTCCTTCGGGTTGATGTCAACCTTCGGCGGTTTTGCCTCATACTTGCTAAGCAGTTCTTGATAGAAGAATATGTTTGGCGCGCGCCCAACTTTATGTGACGGGATCTTTTTCAATAGTGACCCGAGAAAAGCCGTGGCTGACGGCATATACTCTTTCAGGCTTGTAACGATCACTCTCTTCGTCTTCGTATGGGCTAAGACTCTTTCCAATATGGGATAAAGTGCGTCGAGGACGACAATTGTTTCGGCTTCAGAATCGTTCAGCTGATGCTCAACTTCACGTTCTTTGTACAACGGGCTTATCGCCGTCACAATTGCTCCGGTCTTGACTATCCCGTAGTAGGAAATCACGAACTGAGGTATATTTGGCAAGAAAATCGCAACTTTGTCACCTTTCTTGACGCCTAATCCGTCGAGAGCGGCTGCAAACTTGTCGGAAAGATTATTCAGTTCTCGGTAGGTCATTCCTTTGTCAAAGTAAAAGATCGCAGTTTTCTCAGGGAACTCTCCAGCTGATTTCATAAGCAATTCTTGGAGTGGAATTTCAGGGAAGTCTATGTGTTTTGGAACTCCTTCAGGCCAAAACTTGAACCAAGGTTTCTGGACCGGCTCGACTTTCCTCGGTTCTTCTTTGACTGGTGTTTTCTCAACTTTCTTTTTCCTAGAAGACAAGAGCATCCCTGCCTCTAATTAGCTGTCGTAGCAGTAATAATAGTTTCCACTGATGGTTCAAGACCATCGGTTTCTTGCATGTTGACAAACGCGCGTGGTTTCTTTTTGTTTCCGTAGCCAATTGAGATCGGTGCTGGAAATGGGTGCTTCCAGACTCTTAACGTCATTTCTCTACTTGTCTAGAACGAAGAATGAAGAAATAGGCAATCAGAGAGAAAAACGAATTTATGAGGAAGTAATTGTTCACATCATTGAGAAAAAGATCTTGGATTGAGCGAACCGTGAAGACTGAAGAAGTATGGATTGGCTGTGAAGGCATCAAGCTCTACGGCGAAGTCTACGTGCCGGATATCACTCCGGCTCCTGCACTTCTTGTATGTCACGGTTTGAATGCCAGAGGCTTCCATCAGTTGAAGATTTACAGTCAGCTAGCAAGAATTGCCTGCGAAAAGGGGTTCGTTGCGCTCGTATTTGACTTCAGAGGCGTCGGGAAGAGTGAAGGCAACTTCGATTACGGCGTCAAAGAACAGAAAGACGTGAAATGCGTCGTCAACTATCTCGCCTCGAGACAAGACGTGATCAACGACAGACTCTACGTTGTTGGGCACAGTCTTGGCGGTGCAGTCTCATTGTACGCACTGCAGAATGAAAAACGAGTAAGAGGACTCGTGTTATGGTCGGTTCCTAAAAATCATGACTACAACGTCAGGAAATTCATCAAAAACTCTCGCGGCAGGCGCGGTCTTTATGCTTTTCTCACGCTTTCGAAGATCGATAAAATCTTCAACGTCTCACGAATCTTCAAGATGCAAGTTTATGGTGTGGACCTGCGTCCCAAAGACGTCAGAGAGAAGCTCATGGAACTTGATGAATGTGAAGCTGCGTCAAAAATGAAAGGAATCCCCCTGCTCGTGATCAACGGTGAAGATGATACAATCGTCGGGACCGATGAAGCCGAAGCAGTCTACAACTCTGCAAACGACCCCAAGACTCTACTTATCCTCAAGTCAACAGATCACATATTCAGGGGAAAAGAAGATGAACTCGTCCAGAAAACGACCGAATGGATAGAAAACCTAGACAAATCGAGATACGTCGTTTCTCACGCATGACGATTCTGGAAAAATGTATTCTGCCCATCGAGAGCATGTTTGACAACCAGAAAAGCCTTCATAGCGAATTATAAGCACCTTAGTTCATAACTAACGAAAGGTGTCAATTTGAAAATAGTCGTGTTAGGCTCCGGCAACATAGGTAGCGTTGTTGCACAAGATATCGCCGAAAGCCTGACTTCTGCCGAAATAACGATTGCAGATGCGGACAAAGATCGTGCACAAACGACTGCCTTTCAACTGAATCTGAAGAACATAGGATGGATTCAAGTTGACGCAACAAATCACCTTGAACTCGCATCCAAACTGAAAGGTTTTGACGTAGCCGTGGGAGCGTTACCAGGTAATCTCGGATTTCAAGCATGCAAAGCCGCTATTGCAGCAAAGGTAGACCTAGTCGACGTTTCCTACATGCCTCAAGACGTGATGTTGCTCAATGAATCTGCCCTGAAGGCAGGCGTCAGCCTAATTCCGGATTGCGGGATGAGCCCAGGGCTGTGCAACATGTTCGTAGGTCGTGGGATCAGCAGACTCGACAAAACTGAGAAGGCTCATATGCTAAACGGAGGGCTTCCAGAATGGCCTGTTCCACCATTAGGATACGTCATAACATGGTCTGTTAAGGACCTTATAGACATGTACCGCCGCAAGGTAAGCATCGTGGAAAATGGCAAAGTGGTCCAAGTTGAAGCTCTCAGTGGGCTGGAGGAACTGGATTTTCCCGGCATTGGCAAATTAGAAGCTTTCTACACAGATGGCCTGAGGACGCTTCTTCATACTGTGAAAGTCAGAGACATGTGGGAAAAAACGTTGAGATATGCTGGGCACGCTGAAAAAATAAAATTGCTCAAGGATCTGGGTTTTTTTGATCAGGAAACGGTTGAAGTCGGTGGGACGAAAGTTGATCCAAGTGAGGTCACAGCGAGACTTTTCGAGAAGAAACTGAGAAAACCTGAGATTCCAGATATAGTGGTCATCCTTGTCAAAGTGACCGGCCTGAAAGGTCGAAAGCATGTCGAGTACGCATATCGTGTAACTGACCGCTATGACAAGAGGCGCCACGTAACGTCGATGGCGAGAACAACAGCCTACACTACCTCTATCGTAACCCAATTGCTGGCAAAAAAAGCAGTAAGTGAAACAGGGGTGATTCCCCCTGAAAAACTTGGAATGAACGAAAACGTGTTTGACACGCTCATCCGTGAGCTGAAGAAACGAGGAGTTACGGTGGAAGAGACCGAAAATGTGGGGGACTGACACCCCTTTTCTTGAGAAGAGGAAGCAATGCTTTTGCTTCGGCAGATCAGATCAAATCGCGAGAGTCTTTATCTTGATGAATCTTGCTAGACTCAGATAAAGAAGTGAAGCGAATTTGGACATAATAAGAACTGGAAAAGCCCCTACGCCTGTAGGTCCCTATTCTCAGGCTGTAAGAGCGGGCGATTTTCTCTTCGTTTCAGGGCAAGGCCCTCTTGATCCGATAACTAGAAAGACAGTCGCCGCGGGCATTGAATCGCAAACGAAGCAGACTATTGAGAACGTGAAAGCGATTCTCACGGCAGCGGAACTACAATTGGGCAACGTTGTGAAAGTCGGCGTTTTTCTCAGAGACATGAATGATTTCAAAAGGATGAACAAAGTCTACAGCTCATACTTCACCGTGAACCCTCCTGCTCGAACAACCGTCCAAGCACGACTGCCCATCCCAGATTGGCTCATTGAAATCGACGTTATCGCCTGTGTTGTCTGAAAGAGCTTTAAATGAAGGCCACTAAATGCGTGCTTAAGTATTTGAATGAGAAGAGAAGGTTGTGTGCTTGAAATGGAATCCATACATAAAGTCAAGATAACCGTGTTGAAGAGGTTTAGACCTTCGGAGGTTTTCTCTAGAAGCCCAGTTACGCCTGTTGGACCGATGAATGCGTGCGAACGGTTCAAGGACGGTCAAGAATTCATTGTTGAAGGTCTGGAAATGCCTAAGGAGTTTTGCACTTCTGCTTGGGTTTCTATCTATGGTAACATTCGACTTTTAGCGTTTGGCGGTAATCTTCCTTGGTTTAAGGAGAAAGGCGTTGCCGTCAATTGCTGCATTGACGGCTTGAGGCCGGTCATCTTCAAGCTTGAACGCATTTGACACTGCTATGAGTTTGTCCTGATCGTTTAGGATGGGCGGACGAACTCGTAGGTTGGGTTTCCTTCAGGCGTGACTTTAGCCACTAATTTCGCTTTCATTCCAACTTTGACCTCAGAAAGTTTGAATCCGGTGAGCCAGGCAAGGACTTTGACGCCTTCTTTCAATTTGCCAATGGCAACGGTGTAGGGTTTCTGCTGTTGGAACGTAGTCGGCCTAACCACCACATGTGTGAAGGTTTCGATTTCGGCTTCACTGCTGAGCTCGACCCAATCAAGCCCAGTTGTCAAGCATTCGGGACAGTCGACGTTTGGCGGGAAATAGATCTTTCCACAATCTTTGCACTTGGTCGCGTACACCTTTCCTTCTTTCAACCCCTCGTAGAACTTCAGAACTTTGCTTATCGGAATCTCCTGAACGATCTTGATTTCTCTGGATTTAATCGACGGCATCGACGACATTCATTCTCACCTCCGCAGAACGGTCACGTAGCAGTAGTGCCCTGTTCCGCCCACGTTGTGTGCAAGTCCGATGTTGTTCTTCAAAGACACCTGCCTGCCCTTTTCAGCTTCGCCTCTCAACTGTTTCGTAAGCTCGTACATCATAGCGCATCCTGTTGTTCCAATCGGATGACCCTTCGCTTTCAGTCCGCCGTCCATGTTCACAGGGATTTTTCCACCGATCTCGGTCTGTCCTTCACGAAGAAGTTTGACACCTTGACCTCTGGCGCACAACCCGATGTCTTCATATGCCATTATCTCAGCTATCGTGAAACAGTCATGAACCTCAGCAAAGTCAACCTGATCAGGCATTATGCCCGCAGCTTTGTATGCTCTCTGCGCAGCGATGACACTGGCCTCGAGGCCAACATAGTCCGAACGCTTGCTCAGGTTGGCAGTGCCCGAAGAATAGCCGATGCCGGCTACCCATACGGGCGCATCGATCCCGAGTTGTTTTACTTTTTCTTCACATGCTAGAACGATGGCCGACGCCCCATCAGTTAACGGACAACAGTCAAAAAGTTTCAACGGCGACGCTATGACCATCGAATTCAACACGTCGTTCACCGTGATCCTGTTCCGAAGATGAGCAATCGGGTTCATCGAACCGTACTTGTGGTTCTTGACAGCAACGAGCGCCAAATCCTCCTCAGTGGTTCCGTACTTGGCCATGTGAGCGTTTGCGTGCAAAGCATAGTATGCTGGGAACGTGACGCCGAAGTTGTGAAACTCCCACAGATAGTATCCTGCCCGGCCTATCCATTCCATGGCTGTTGCCGAGTCGATTTCGCGCATTTTTTCGACGCCCATTGCCATAGCAATGTCCTCTCGGCCGCTTGCCACGGCAGAATAAGCTGTAAAAAATGCTGCACTCCCGCTTGCACATGCTGCTTCACAGCGAACGAGTCCTGCGCCTGTCATGCCACAGTATTCTGAAACTACTACAGCAGGGAGCAGTTCTTCATACCAGGCGCCAGCTCCGACGGAGCCAAGAGCCACGAAAGGTATGTCGCTTGCGCCTAGGTTTGCATCTTCAAGAGCGGGTTTTACTGCTTCAAAGGCAAGCTCGGAAATGTTGACATCCTGTCTCACTCCAAACTTTGAGCTGCCAATTCCTATTACCGCTACTTTTCTCATTCTTAGACACTTTCTGTCTTATTCTTTTCTTGATGGAAAATAAAGAAAAATAGAAGGTAAAGCTATTTCCCTTTGAATTCAGCTTTGCGCTTGGCCATCAGGGCTTCAACGCCTTCTTTCAGGTCTTCAGTTGAGAACGCTAGACCCATCAAGGCAGCTTCGAGCCTTAAGCCGACTTCAAGCGGCACCTGCGATCCAAAGGTTACAGCATACTTCACATACTTCATTGCCACCGGAGGGCCATCAGCAAGTTTCTTCGCTAAGGCGCTGACTTCTTCCTTTAGCTTGTCGAAGTGCACAACCTTGTGAACAAGTCCTACCTTCAAAGCCTCATCCGCTTTGAGCCGTATTCCGAGCATAGCCATTTCTTTGGCTTTCGGCAATCCGACTGTTCTGACGAGCCTCTGTGTTCCGCCCCATCCCGGGATTAGGCCAAGCTGAATTTCTGGGCTTCCAAGCTCTGCGTGTTCAGCTGCAATTCTGAAGTCACATGCCAGCGCCAATTCTAGTCCGCCGCCGAGTGCGAAGCCATTGATCGCGGCGATGACTGGTTTGGACATCTCTTCTATTCTACTGAATGTCTTCTGTCCTGCTCTGGAGAATTCTTCAGCTTTGACCGGCGTGGCTTTAGGAAACATCGTGACGTCTGCGCCTGCACTGAAGGCTCGGTCCCCGTCGCCGGTTATGACGACGCACTTCACGCTTGGATCGTTGTCAGCCGTGTTAAGCATGTCTCCAAGCTCTTCGATCAACACGTCGTTGAAAGCGTTCAATCTGTGTGCTCTGTTCAGTATGATCCAGAGGGTGTTGTCTTGCCTTTCGATTTTGATTGTTTCATACGCTTTACTCAAATTTCTTCACCTAGCCAGAGTCTTTGTTTCATTGCATATATGGTTTTTTCGTGGTCTAGTATTTGCTCAGAAGATATTTCAGGACTTGAAGTCTCTGAATCTCGCTTGTTCCCTCGTAGATTTCGGTTATTTTCGCGTCTCGGTGATATTTCTCAACACGATATTCACCGAAGTATCCGTATCCTCCGAGCGTCTGGATGGCGTTGTTGGTCACTTCCATTGCGACGTGGGCGGCATAATACTTGGCCATTGCAGTTGCCATTGCGTCCAGTTTTCCTTCGTCTATCAGGGACGCGGCTTTGTAGGTGAGAAGTCTGGCGGCTTCGATCTTGGTTGCCATTTCAGCCAATGTCATGCCTATCGCCTCGTGCTGGAGGATGGGCATGCCGAAAGCTTCCCTCTGTTTCGCGTATTTGAACGCGATCTCCCATGCACCCTGTGCCATCCCTACTGCTTGGGCAGCGACGCCTACTCTGGTCTTGTCAAAGAATTCCATTGAGTAGTAGAAGCCTTTGTTCAGCTCGCCGATTATGTTCCAGTCGGTGATTTTTACGTTGCTGAAGACGAGTTCTCCAGTTATTGATGCTCTGATGCCCATCTTGTTGTGCAGTTTGGTGGCCTCAAAACCTGGTGTTCCTTTATCCACAATAAACAGTGTTTCTCCGCGGTGTGTAGGTCGGATCTTCGTGTCAGTTTGGGTCAAGACAACGGCGAAATCGGCTACTGTAGCGTTTGTGATGAAAGTTTTCGTTCCGTTGATCCACCATTCGTTTCCGTATTTCGTGGCGGTGGTTTCCATCCGGTTGATGTCGCTCCCGCTCACGTTCGGTTCTGTGAACGCCGCGGCGGACATGAAGTCGCCCTTGCATATTGGTGGCAGGTACTTTTCTTTCTGTTCTTTTGATCCGTGGGTCATGATGAGTTCGCTGCCAAAGTTGCCGCTTGATATGGCGACGCCCAGCGATGAGTCTCCTCTGCACATTTCCTCTATTGCCAAACAGACTTCCAGCAGTCCCATTCCTTGTCCGCCGTACTCTTCTGGGAACATCATGCTGGTGAAGCCAAGTTTGGCGGCTTTCTTGTACAGTTCCATCGGGTATTCTTCTTTCTTATCAAGCTCCAGCGCCAGTTCTGGCTTGAACTCTTTCAGACAGAATTCTTTTACGGCGTTTTTGACGTGCAGTTGTTCTTCCGTCAAATCAAACTTCATTTGTAGAACCCCTTTCCAACTTTCTTCCCGGTCCAACCTTTGCGCAAGTATTCTTCGAGCAGCGGACACGGCTTGTACATTTCCATGTTATACTTGGCATGGAGCTCTTTAAGCTTGTTGACCACGACGTCCAAGCCAAGACGGTCTGCGTACTCACATGGACCCGATGGCCAGAATGTGCCCAATTTCATTCCTGCGTCGATGTCCTGAGGGTTGGCAGCGTCGTCATGGATTATCCATGCAGCTTCGTTAGCGGCGACTACCCATGATCTATCAACGTCATATTCGTCGAGCAGGTTGAAAGGTATCCTCGGCCTTCCTTGAGTCCAATCGTAAAATCCCGTTCCAGTCTTCTGCCCGAACTTGTGTTCTTTTATCAATGGACCTATGACTTCTTCGCATGGCTTGAGGCGTTCGCCATAAGCCTCATACAGAATTCTTCCGACTTCGTAAGCTATGTCCAGACCGACAAAGTCTGCCAGTTCGAACCAGCCCATAGGAAAGCCGCCTGTGTACTTGACTGACGAGTCTATTCCCTCTTTTGTCGCCTCGCCGCGCTGGAAAGCCCAGAACGCCTCGTTAAAGACGATTCCGAGAATGCGGTTGACTATGAAGCCTCGCACATCTTTTCTCACAATTATCGGCGTTTTCCCAAGCTTCTTTGCAAGCTCACACAGTGTGTCGATTGTTTCCTGATTCGTACTTTCGCCCTTTATGACTTCGACCAGAGTCATCATTATCGGCGGGTTGAAGAAGTGCATTCCAGCAACCTTGTCTGGTCTCTTGGTTGCCTTACCCATCTCCGTTATACTCAACGTGGAAGTGTTGGACGCGAATATCGCGTTCGGCGGAGCGACTGAGTCAAGTGCAGAAAACACTTTTCTCTTTAGGTCCATGTTTTCAGGCACCGCCTCGATCGCCAAGTCTATGTCCTTAGCCGCTTCTTCATAGCTAGTCGTCGTCTTTATCCGAGCCAACGACGCGTCAGCATCTTCTTTTCGGATTCTTTTCTTCTCGACGAACTTATCGAGACTCCATTTGATTTTTTCCTTTGCTTTCTGGAGTAGTTCGTCGTTCACGTCGATCATGGTGACTTCGTAGCCGGTCATCGCAAGCATTTCGGCTATTCCGTGACCCATCGACCCTGAGCCAACGATTGCCACTTTTTTCAGTTTCTCAAATGTCAGAGTCATTCCTCCCTACTCGTAGTGAGTCTATGGAAAAGTAATAAGACTTTTGAACGAAATCGTCGTCTGCCATGAAAAAAGACAGAAATAATGGGGAGAGGCGGTTACTGTTGTCTCATCAAGTGGTTCGTTATGGTTAGTTTTTGGATTTCGCTTGTCCCTTCATACAGCTCGGTTATCTTTGCGCAGCGGTGGTAACGTTCAACGTGATAGTCCGCCAAATAGCCGTATCCGCCGAAGACTTGGATCGCATCGTCGGTGACTTCCATTGCCATACGGCTCGCATAAGCCTTAGCCATCGAGGTCACCATCAGGTCCGGTTTCTCTTTGTCGTAAAGCCAAGCTGCCTTATACATCATCAAACGGGCCGATTCGATCTTCCACGCCATTTCTGCCAGTTTGAAACCGACGCCTTGGAAATTGATGATTGTCTGCCCGAACTGTTTCCTCGTTTTGGCGTAGGCAAGGGCTCTGTCAAACGCGCCCTGAGCTATGCCCACTGCCTGTGCGGCCACGGTGACTCGAGTTCCGTCGAAAAGTCCAAGCGTATAGTAGAAGCCTTTACCAACTTCTCCTATGACGTTTGTCTCCGGAACTTTCAGGTCGGCCATTGAAACCGAGCCTGTTACACATGGTTTGATCCCCATTTTGCCGTGGAGCTTCGTCGTTTCAAGTCCACTCATTCCTTTTTCAGCTAAGAAGAGGCTTTGTCCCTTGTGTGACGGCTGCACGTTACAGTCTGATTGACAAAGCAGTATGAACGTGTCGGCCAGCGGGGCGTTCGTTATAAACTCTTTTGCACCGTTTATTACCCATTCATTTCCGCACTTGACCGCCGTTGAATCCATTCGGGTAATGTCGCTGCCGTGTTCAGGTTCAGTGAAAGCGGCTGCTGCTAGCTTGTCGCCTCTTGCCAGGGGTGGAATGTACTTCTTCTTTTGTTCTTCGTTTCCGTGTTTGAGCAAGACGTCGGGTATCATTAGGTTTCCAAGCGATATTGCAACTCCTATCCCCGGCTCTGCACGGCAAAGTTCCTCGACAACTAAGCAGTCTTCGAGGAGTCCGTATCCTTGTCCGTCGTATTCCTGGGGGATCCGCATGCTCGTAAAGCCAAGTTGCGCTGCCTTCTTGTAGAGAGTCAACGGAAACTCTTCTTTCTGGTCGAATTCCAAAGCGAGCTCCGGTGTGAATTCCTTCGTGCAGAATTCGCGGATTGCTTTCACAACTTCTTTTTGCTCATCATTTAGTTTAAAATCCATAATGCATCTCTCCTTTCGTCAAAATGTCTTCTTTGCTTGGACTTCGGACACTTTCGCTTTGAGAGCGGGGACGATTTTGAACATGTCTTCAACGACACCGTAGTCTGCGAAGCTGAATATCGGAGCCTTAGGATCCTTGTTTACGGCTATTATGAGGTCGGAGCCTTTCATCCCCAATATGTGCTGGAAAGCCCCGCTTATGCCGAGGGCGAGATAAAGCTTCGGTTTCACTGTTTTTCCAGACGTGCCGACTTGGCGGTCAGTAGGCAACCAACCCTTGTCCACAATCGGACGTGAGCACGAGACGACTGCACCCATTGTTTTGGCGAGGTCCTCGACCATAGGAATGTTGGCCACGTCTTTGATTCCCCTTCCTATGCCTACGAGTTTCTCTGCGGCTGTGATGTCGACTCCGCCTGGCGGGGGCAAGACATATTGTATGAACCGTTTTTCCGGTATGTCTTCTGTGAGCGGCGATGGAACTTCCGTTATCTGACCGTTTTCTGACGGTGTCGGTTTCTGAATTGCAAAGGTCGCTTGCCGAACTGTCGCAATGTACGTTTCTGCTTTGCGGACGCTTGTTTTGCCGTTCACTTTGCCGCCGTACATTTGCCTTGTAACCGCTAGCATTCCGTTTTCAAATGCCAGATCTATGCAGTCTGTAGCAAGTGGTAGGTTCATTGCCGTGGCAAGTCTCGGCGCCAAGTCAACGCCGTACGACGTGTGTCCCATGAGCACGAGCACGGGCTTGTATTCCGAAATAAGCTTTGAAAGAATTTTCCTGTAGGCCTCTGAATTGAAGTTCTCCAGTCTGGCGTCTTCAATGAGCAAAACGGTTCCTGCGTATTCTGCCAGGCTTTTGGCGTGTTCTCTCAGACCTTTTCCCAGAAGAACCGCTACAAGTTCTGCGCCCGTTTTTACAGCGATTTCTCGGCCTTTTGTGAGCATTTCGAACGTTATGTCTCTCATTTGTCCTTGTCTGTGCTCAGCCAGTACGAGGATTTTTGCCATTTCAGATCAGCCCCTTTGACTTCAGTATTTCAGAAAGTCTCGCTGCGACTTCCTCTGGAGTGCCCTTGAGAAACTCTGCTTGTTTCTCGACTGGTGGAACGTACATTTTCTCGACGGTTGTCCATGAACCTGCCGGTCCGACTTCATTTTCAGTCAGACCTGTGTCTGCGAGCGTCATTACTTTGATTTCTTTCTGCATTGCCTTTCGGATTCCCATGATGGAAACGTACCGTGGTTCGTTTATTCCTGTCTGCACGGAGAAGACTGCGGGCAGCTTCACTTCAACTTGTTCTTCCAAGCCGCCTTCTAACTCCCGGTTGACTTTTGCCGTTCCGGTGCCCAGTTCAATCTTCTTCACCATCGTTATGTGAGGGATTTTGAGCATTTCAGCAAGAATCGGTCCGACCATGCCGCTGCCGTCGTCGCCTGCTTGTGCGCCCGTGAAAATCATATCAAAGTGCAAGTTCTTTATGGCACTGTGCAGGATTTTTGCGATTGCATAGCCATCTGACCCGTTGAATTTGGGGTCCGTCATTCTTATCGCCTTGTCAGCGCCGCGCGCCATGCACTTTCGAAGTGTGCTGTCAGAATCGTCGGCACCGACAGTGATAGCGGTGACTGTTCCGGTTTGTTTTTCTTTTATTCGCACGGCTTCTTCGAGTGCGTAGTCGTCCCATTCGTTGATGTCGTAAACTAGCCCCGTTTTGTCGATGCTCTTTCCCGTTGCGTCTATTTTCAGCTCCGCTTCAGCTGTTTCTGGGACATGTTTGGCACAGATGATTATGTCCAAGTCATCATTACTCTCCTGAGATGTGGACTGTGTTTAGCACTCGTTTTCATATAGCTTTTGCTTGGGAAAAATCCGTTTTGCATGCTAGACGCTTGTCTATTGATGGCTTGAAGAATTACACGAGAAAAAATCGATTTTGAGTTGAGAATAGTGGTCTTAGCCAGTTCTCCTGGCTCCACATTTGGGACACAGAGTCTCGGTTTGTACCATCAACGTTCCGCAGTATTTGCAGGGAATCATTACGACTTCTCGAAGGATTTCTTTCTCCTTTATGACCGGAGACGCGCTTGGTTGTGCTACTTGTATTTCGACGGTCGAGCTCGTCACGTCAGGTCTGCCTTCAATGGCGATGACACCTTTCAGTGACCATGCGACATTTTGGTCTACGCTGTGGTAGGTTTGTCTGCCTCCTGCCGGGATGTTTATGTTCACCGGATACTTTTGTGAAAAGCCAGCCGCCAAGTGGACGGGACCACTCATTTGAGGCTTTGCCGACCAGAGAGTCGCAGAGTTCTGAACTTCTCTTGGAATAGTGCGTTTGATTGCTGCGTCGTATTGCATGGAGGTTGTCTTCTTCGTTTCAACACATTCGAATTCGCATCGTATCTCTTTGGCGTCAAATTCTTCGGTGGAGGCGACATTTAATGTTCCTTCAACATTTTCGCCTGAGGCAAAACCGTATTTGCTCAACTGCAGGGAGACTGTTGCGTTCGGTTTGGTGAATCTGTCTTTCATCTTCTTGAAAAAGGACATTCAACCACTCCTGTCATGTTGTCTATCTCTTCTATTTCTCAAGTATAAGAAATTCAATGTGCTTTATGTTTTGCGGATTCAGAATCACTTGTATGTGGAGGGAGCGGGTCAGCTTTCGGTTTCTTCTTCTATTGTGTTGTCCACGACCTTGATCCATCTAGTCGCAAGAATCTGGTCAAAATCCTTGCTCTTCGGGTCCAGGTCAGTCCCTACTAAGTGCCAATGGTCGTTGATCGTCGCGAAGGTGGCATCCATTATCACGAATTTCGGTGCGTAGCTGAAGACTTTTCTGCCTATATCCGAGAACAAGTCTAGGGCGCGTTCCAGGGCCTTGTAGGGAATAGTGTGTTCGTGTCGCTTGTATACGACCATGATCCGTTCTTTGTGTCCTTTCAAATCCTTTGTTCTGAGAACGAGGAATGATTTGTCGTCGTAATAGATCTTCTCTTTTTTCAAGTCCAGCCTACACAGGGGACACTGAATGGTGCTCAGACTGACAACTCCGCTACACAGTATTCTATACTTTGCGATATAAAAGAACTTTCAGCAAAATCACTTACGGCACGTGTGAGTTACCTGTCGAACAGGCAATGCAACAACTCTAGGACGCCGACGAGTACAACGAATTCGTACAGAGTGAGTCCGACGAGGCCGTAAGACCCAAACACCATAAACCCGACTAGTCCAGCAAGAAAACAAATGACGCTCAAAGAGGATAGGAACACTATGTTGATGCTGTCCATGACTCTGTGTTTTGGCATGTATTCGATGAACAACAAGAACCTCAGCGTGTCGTTTTCCAATAGTCGTTTCTTCGTGTTTTTGAAAAAAGAAATGGGCCCGCGGGTCTGCATGTGTTCTCACACGCTCTCGCTAAGCCCAGCTCGGTACTTCGCCCCAAATGGTCTTCAGGAAGAAGCAAGCTGCAAAGAACACGAAAGGCAAGGTTCTGACGGCTACTAGTCTCCAATTCATGCTGGGTCCCTCCATTTTTTAACGGCAAATAGGGCGCCCGCCTTTTTTCACCGCGAACCACAGGTATGGCAAAGAATCGGACATAACGATTTGTGCGTACACGATGAGACAAACAGTCAACGATGAATTGACGAATTAGCCCTTGCCTTTTGCCTTCTGCAATGGTCGCCGAACGTGAAACTGTAGCTGCAATTCTGATTGAGCATTCATAAGAATGAAGTATATCCTGTGTTCAGTTGATCGTGAAGAAACGACTGAGTGACGATTCTTTGGAGCCTAACAATAGAAAATGTCCCTCTTTCATGAAGACGCATGATTCCGGAGTGTTCGCGCGCAGGTATGTGCGGACAGACAGACACTTGAGCGAGCACATGAACGTTCTAGAAAAGGCTCTCGCGCGCTACGGGTTGTCTGTGAATGAGGTCAAAACGTATCTGTACCTCGCAGGAGTCAGCGAAAAGGGAGCTACTGAAATTTCCGAAAGCGTGTCACTCCATCGCACTGAGACGTATAGGGTACTTCGCGACTTGGAAAGGAGGGGGCTTGTCCTCTCAGTCTTGGGGAAACCCATCAAATTCGCGGCAGTACCACCTTATAGAGCGGTTGATCAGCTGCTGGAAACGCAGAAAATAAGGATCAAGCTTCTTGAAAAAGAGAAGGCTGACTTCCTTGCGCTTTGGTCATCAATTCCGAAGAGAGGAATAGATGGTCTTGGGAGCAAAGAAGTGATGCAGGCTCTTGAAGGCAGGCCGCAAATAATCTCAAAAGTGAAGGAGTTGCTCGAGAAGTCAAACCAAAAAATCCAGATTTTTGCTCCCGATCGTTATCTGACGCTCTTGTATCAAGGCGATTTCATCGACCGTCTAAAAACATGTTCTTACGATTTGGAAATCGACCTAGCCCTTGAGGACTCGTTGAAAAGCAGGATTTTCTGCGAACAGACTGGCTGGGCAAGTCAAAAATTCTGTGTCCGCGCCGCGAAGAAGCTTCCTTGTTTCATGATTTCAGACGCGAAAAAACTGCTCATGATCTACCGCAAGGACGTCGAAGGTCAGAGGAACGGCAAGCACATGTCTCAAATTGCAGCTCTTTGGACAAATTGCTTCGCCCTCGTTGAATCGATGAGAGTCTTGTTTCTTGAGCTTACAGGATGTAAGGAAAACCTTCGACGGAGTGACGGGACTATTTCCCCAGAGCTTAGCTTGGAGGCTTTCGACAAAGAATAGCCTCAAGACTACATTCGCTCTAGACGAAAATTCGGCGGCAGGTTCTTCCGTTTCGATGTGAGATGGCTAAACTGACAACTTTTGTTTGATGGCGTTGCGTTTGTCTTCAGCCAGTGGGCCAAACTTTTTGATTCTGTCTGTGAACATGGCGAAGAGTTCGGCTGCCTTCTTGTAAACTGGCAAGGGTACGTAACTATAGCGTACTCGCATGTTTTCGATGCCGTATTTTGCGAGTTCTCGACCAAGGTCGATTAACCGTTTCTTCGTGAACTTCTCATCGATTTCCTGTGTACCTTCGATTACCAAGACTCCGTCGGCGCCGTACGCAAAGGCGTAGAGCAGATGTTTCAGGCCGAGTATGGCGGTTGTTGGGACTGTTACGATGCGAATGTTCTCAGGATAGTTTGTGCGGTCGAGTCCTAGAAAATCCATGCCTGTGTAGCCGACATTCTTGTCAACGAACGCCAGGACTCTGACTTCGCCGGGCTGTTTTTCTGCTAACACTCCTCTTAGTGTGGCGATAACTTGTTTTGTGGTGGCATTCTTGAAATCTATTGCTTCTTGTGGACAAACGGGTATGCATGCGCCGCAGCCTGTGCATTGGAATGGGTCGATCTTTGCTTTTCCATCTTGCATTGTGATCGCTTTGGTTGGGCAGATTGGCACGCAGCCCGCGCAACCGTTGCACAAATCTGTGATCACGAATGCTTTTTCAGGCGAGGTCGTTACGTAATCACTCTTCAGGAACAAAGCGGCTTTTGCCGAAGCGGCGAGGCCGTCTGAAACCGTATCACGGACGTCTTTAGGGCTTATGGCACAACCGCAGGCGTATATTCCCGCCGTAAGCGAGTCGACGGGGTCAAGTTTGGGATGTTTCTCTGTTATAAAACCGTCTTCACCGATTGAGACTTTCATCTTTTCGGCGAGTTCCTTCAATCCTTCCGGCGCAACCATGGGCGTTGCCAACGCGATCATGTCAAACTGGTCTTCAGTCAACTCGCTGGATATCGTGTCTTCTGCCACAGCGACCAGTTTGCCTGTCTTGCTGTCTTTGTAGACTTCAGCGATTTTTCCTCGAACGAAGGTGACTCCTGCTTCTTGGTCTCGCCAGTAGAGGTCTTCGTAGCCCTTTCCTGTGGCTCTGATGTCTGTGTAGTAGATGGTCACGTCGATGCCAAGCATTTTTTTCAGGATGAAGGCTTGTTTCAACGCGTACATACAGCAGATGCGGCTGCAGTATGGGATGTAATTCTTGTCTCTTGATCCTGCGCATAGGACGATCGCGGCTTTTTTGACATCGGTGCCATCTGCTCTTTTGATATAGCCGCCGGTTGGACCCGTTGCTGAAATAAACCTTTCGAGGTCCATCATCGTGATGACATCTTTGTAGGTGCCGTACCCGAAGGTTTCAAGTTTCTTTGCGTCGTAGAGCTGGTAGCCTGTTGCCATTATTATGCCGCCGACATGCAGGTCAATGGTGCTTCCTTGGTCTGCGAGCGTGATGGCTTTGGCGGGGCAGAGTTTTTCGCATTTTCCACATTTGGTGCAGGATTTGAAGTCGATAACGTAGGCTGAGGGGACAGCTTGTGGAAACTCGATGTATGCCGCTTTTCTTTGAGCTAGACCTTCGTTGAATTCGTCTGGAACTGAAACAGGACAGACTTTGGCGCAGACTCCGCAGTTCCTGCACTTCTGTATGTCGACGCCGCGTGGTTTCATGGAAATCTTCACGTCGTAGTTACCTGGCCGTCCGCTCAGTTCTTGGACTTCGCCGTACGTGTACAGGTTTACGTTGGGGTTTCTTCCTACCTCCGCCATTCTGGGCGTTAGAATGCATTGTGCGCAGTCTAGGGTTGGGAAGACTTTGGTGAGTTTTGCCATGTTGCCGCCGATGCTTGGCTTTCTTTCGACTAGGTGGACTTTGTAACCCAAATAGCCAAGTTCGAGTGCGGCTGTGATTCCCGCTATTCCGCCGCCCACTATGAGGATCTCCCTTGAACCTTTCTCGCTTATGGTCTGAAGAGGTTCAAGCTCACGGCTTCTTTCATAGCCGCCTTTGATGAGGCTTATGGCCTTTTTTGTAGCCTCAGGCGAGGCATGGGGACCGTGGACCCATGAATCTTGTTCTCTGATGTTTACGAATTCGAGCATGAACGGGTTTAGTCCGGATCTCTCCATGACGGCTTGGAAAGTGCCCAGATGCATCCTGGGTGTGCAGCTGGCTACTACGACTCTGTCTAGGTTGTCTTTTTTCACAGAGTCAAGTATCATTTCTTGAGCAGGTTTGGAGCATAAGTACTTGTGGTATTTAGCGGCCGCCACGTCGGGCCAGTTCTTGACGGTTTCAACAACGGACTTCACATCCACGACGTCGCCTATGTTGCCGCCGCATTCACAGACGAAAATGCCGATCCTAGGCGATTTCTTCTCCATTGATGGAAATCTCCTTTGATTATGAACGGTTTTGAGTGATTCACGGGAAAACGCTTTAATAACCTTATGCTCCGTTTCATTGAAAAGTGATGGACCATCATGAATGCTCAAGAGTTGACGCAGAAACACAAACTTCTTGAATGTATCCAATGTGGAACGTGCACTGGAAGCTGTCCCGTTGCTCGAAAGGCCAATTTGAACATCAGGAAGTACATGCGTGAAGTCTCCACTATGGGAAAGCTGACTCAGCATTCGCAGAATGAAGTTTGGAGTTGCACAACTTGTAGCGCGTGCGGTGTCCGTTGCCCAAAAGATCTTAACCCGTATGAATTTCTGATCGATATCCGAGGCATGGCCGTAGAAGAAGGTCAGATCGCGCCTACGATAAGGGATGCTTTGGAAAGCATTTTCAAGAACGGTAACCCCTGGGGGAGGATGCGTAATAAACGGTCTGAATGGATGCAGGGCTTGAACGTTAAACCCATGTCGCAGGGTGCAGATGTGCTCTTCTTCGTTGGATGCACTTCCGCCTATGACCCAAGAGTCCAAAACGTCCCCAAGAGCTTGGTCAAATGCTTTGAGAAGGCAGGGTTGAACTTCGGTGTTCTCTGCGACGAAGAGAACTGTTGCGGAAGCGAAGTCTACGGAATGGGTGAGAAAGGTCTTTTCGACTTTCTAGTTGAAGAGAACATGAAGGTCTTCAACAAGTACAACATGAAGCAGGCTGTCACGAGCTGCCCTCACGGGTATCATGCTTTCAAAACCAGATATAACCAGACAAGCTTTGAACCTCTTCACCACAGTCAGCTTCTCGCGAAACTGATTGACGAGAAAAAACTAACTCTGTGCAAAGAAGTCAACAAGAAAGTGATTTATCACGACCCGTGCTTTTTAGGAAAACAAAACGGCGTTTATAACGAGCCTCGAAAAGTCATTGAAAGCATTCCAGGCGTCAAGCTGCTGGAGTTTGACCGCAACAAGGCGCGGAGTGTTTGCTGCGAAGGTGGCGGCGGAAGAATGTGGGTGGACATTCCTGGTCCACGTCTTGCTGAAACTCGAGTCAGGGATGCTGTTGAAGCTGGGGCAGATATCCTTGCAGTCGCCTGTCCATACTGTTTGTTGACTTTTGAGGACGCTGTAAAAACGACGGGTGTTGAAGGCAAAATCCAGATCATGGACATTTCTGAACTGCTGACGCTTGCTTTTTAGGATTCGTGCTGTGTCTTGAGCGTTCAGCGCTGCATCGGCCAAAAAGAAATTGTTCCCGTCGCGTGGAAGGACCTTCAGAATCTCTCTTCAAGCCTTGCTTACGTTTATATGTAACGTGAACGTTTGCTTGTGGCATGACGTTTAATTTCCAGTTCAGCCAAGGCTGGTACGTGCTCTTCTTCGCATTCCTTGTGGCTTGGATGGTGCTGTCGATAATGAGGAGAAGGAATTTGGGAAGAAAAGAAGTGAAGGAGCAACTCATTCTGGGCCTACTGGGCTCTTGTGCCCTGATTTCCATGGAGGTCTTTGCGACTTCGATGAACCTTTGGAATTACGTGCCTGGAAATTGGCCTGTGATGTTGTGGCCTACTTACTTTGTTGCTATACTGTTCGGTTACCAGTTGCTTCGGTTTGTAGAAGGGTCTTTTGCGTTGCAGCGGTTCTTTTCCTAAGACCTGGACTCGCAAGTTAAACGATCTGGCACAATGAACATGTTCGTTTACAGACTTGCTGGTTTATGCAGCGAACGAAGAATCAATATCAAAACTGACTTGCCTTCTCTGCAAGGTGTCCATATTGATTCTCCTTTGTAGGATTTTTCCGAAATTTACGATTTTTCAGAAAAGTTTAAATCTTTCATCGGTCATGCTATTTCAGTCGTGGAAGTTATGAATAACGACCGAGGCTGTTGCACTGTTGACGCGGTTGTCACATTAGACTCTAAAGGTCAGATCGTCCTTCCTAAGGATCTGCGGGAGAAAGCGAAGCTGAAGCCAGACGACAAATTGGCGCTCATTGGGTGCGAACGCGAGGGCGAGATATGCTGCATAATGATGATTAAGGCAGAGGATCTTGGAAAAACAGTGAAAGTCATGCTCGGCCCCACGTTGAAGGAGATTTTCAAGTAGGAGGTGAGTTGATGACAAACGAGGAGAAATTGAGGAAAATGGTGCGGAAAGGGTACGGTAAAGCCATAAAGGAGGCAAGTTGCTGCTGCTCCAGTGAGAATGCAAAGAAAATAGGCTACGATGTTGCAGAACTGGAATCGGTTCCAGAAGGCGCGACCGTCAGCTTTGGATGCGGGAATCCAGTTGCCATGGCTTCGCTGAAAGAAGGAGAAACAGTTGTCGATTTGGGTTCAGGAGGAGGGCTGGACTGTTTCCTCGCTGCCAATAAAGTCGGGGAAAAAGGGAAAGTTATCGGTGTTGACATGACTCCTGAAATGCTGGACAAGCCAGAGAAAACCTGGGAAAAAGCAAGCATAAGAATGTGGAATTCAGGCTCGGGGAAATTGAAAACCTGCCGGTCGCCGACAACACTGCGGATGTTATCATCTCGAACTGCGTGATCAATCTTTCGCCGAAGAAGAAGCAAGTCTTCGAAGACGCTTTCAGAGTGCTCAAACCTGGCGGCAGGTTGATGATCTCGGACATTGTCTTGCTGAGGGATCTTCCTGAAGCATTGAAAAAGAGCGCGAAAGCCTACGTCAATTGCGTTTCTGGTGCCGTCATGAAAGACGAATACCTTAAACTCGTGAGTAACGCGGGCTTCGAAAACGTGAAAATCATCGAAGAAAATCAGTTCCCGGTGGAAGCGTACATCAACGACGAAGATTCAAGAAAGCTCATGAAAGATCTAGACATTTCTTCAAAAAATGCAAAGGAAATCGTTAACTCGATCGCAAGTGTCAAGGTCTGTGGTGTCAAGCCTAACTGAGTCGCTGTAGGCAATAATGTCCTTTCCTTCTTTTTTTATCTAAAGGAAAAATATCTGGCTGATTTCTCTTTTTGCACCTGCGAAGTAATTCCAAAGCCTCTTGGGTCGAATGCTTCATAAATGACTAGTGACGAAAATAGTCTGTTTCAAGGGTGCTGAGTGTATGGATGATTACGATCTGGTAGTGGTTGGTGCGGGGGCGGCTGGTCTGGCAGCAGGGATCTACGGGGTTAGAAGTGGACTCAAGACTGTTGTTCTCGAGGAGAAGCTGGCTGGTGGGACTACGGCGGTTGCTCCATGGGTTGAGAATTACCTTGGTTTTGAGAGCATAAACGGTGTTGAGCTGGCGGCCAAGATGGTTGCTCACGCTAAGAGCGCAGGGGTGAAGATCAACGAGTTTGAGAGGGTCAGCAAGATGGAATTGAAAGGCGAAATCAAAAGGGTTTACACCGAAAAAGCAGTCTACGAGGCTAGAGCGGTAATAATCGCTTCGGGGGCTGCTTATCGTCATCTTGGAGTTCCCGGCGAAAACGAATTTAGAGGCAGGGGCGTAAGCTACTGTGGACTCTGTGATGGCCCGTTTTTCAAGAGCAAACGGGTAATCGTCGTGGGGGGAGGAAATACCGCTCTTATTACGGCGTTGTATCTGGCTCATCTTGGGTCAGACGTTAAAATTGTCCACCGCAGAGACATTTTCCGAGCGGAGGATGCTTTGATTCAAGACTTGAAGAGCATGAAGAACATCGAGGTCTTGTGGAACACAGAGATTAAGGAAATCAAAGGCGATAAGAGCATCAAAAAAGTTGTTCTCTTTAACAAACAACGCGGCGAAACAAGTGAGATCCCTATGGACGGCGTTTTCGTTCAAATCGGTGAAGACCCGAATTCCCAGCAGGCCAAGGAAGCCGGCGTCGCAGTCGACAAAGATGGTTTCATAATCGTCGATGGCCTGCAGCACACTAACGTCGACGGTGTCTATGCAGCGGGCGACGTGTCAAACCATCCGGTCAAACAGTTGGGGATAGCCGTTGGACAAGGAATAACCGCTGCCGTCGAAGCCTACGCGTTTGTGAGAAGGCCTTACTATAGAAAGTAGGAAAATGTCTCAAAAAAGATATATCGTTCTGAAACAGTCTTCCCTAGATTCACGGAAGCCGACAACGCTTGAATGTTGATCGACAATGGCTGAGAAAAATGAGCGCATGAGCGAAAAATGCGTCGCAGCGATAACAATCAACCAAGATCTCTGTAGCAGATGTTCCATTTGCCACTCGGTATGTCCTTATGAAGCGATAAAACGCGACCCTGAAACGGGCAAAGTGGAAATAGACCTACAGAAATGCCAGGTCTGCGGCATATGCTACAGCGCTTGTCCCGTAATGGCCGTGGAAATTGCATATTACGATTATGAAAGTCTGCTGAAACACGTGAAGATACTGCAGGAAAAATGCAGAAGCGATGTCCTGGTTCTAATGTGTAGGGGAAACTCGCCTTCGACTGGTGAAGTGGAAGAGATCCTCAAAGAGAAGGGCCTTAAAATCGCCAATTTTATACCACTGCGCGTGCCGTGTGCAGGACGAATCCCCGCTGAGTTCGTCTTCAAAGTCCTGAATCTTGGTATAAAGAAGATCGTGTCTATTCAATGTGAGGACGAATTCTGCCGTTTCAAGCAGGGCACTAGAATGAATACTAGGCGCCTAGTCTTGGGCGGAAAAGTGCTTCAACAACTCGGGTTGGACAAGGATGTTTTCACAGTCATAAAATACTCCAGAAAGGCGGTCTATGACACTTCAAAATGCGTTGGCTGCGACAAGTGTGTTTTCATTTGCCCCTACAAGGCGATAGAGGCACAGCCGCTAGCCACGCCGAAAGTTGACGTCGACAAGTGCATGGGCTGTGGAGCCTGCGCTCTTGTGTGTCCGTACAACGCGATTGAAGTGAAAGGTTTCGAGTTTGAAAGCGTTCTGAAGCGTTACACCGAAGCTGCGGAGACGCTGAAGAAGCTAGGCGTTTCGCCGCTTGTTTTGGTTTTCGTCTGTCAATGGTCAGAGTTCACGGCATTGGACAAGATTGAAAACTTGCATTCTAAGAAGAGGGCTTTGATCATGGAGGTTCCGTGTTTCAAGGCCTTGGATCCTGTTCACGTCATAAACGCCTTGAAGAACGGGTTTGATGGAGTGATGGCAGCCGTATGTCCGTCGGAAGACTGCAAGCTTCAGGAAGGACGGGAGACTGCTGAAAGGAACGTCACGGTTCTGAAAAATGCCTTGAAAAAAATGGGCTTGCTTGAGCGTTTCGAGTTGTTCACTGTTCATCCGCGATGCGTTGGCGAATTCGAGCAGAAGCTAGATGAATTTACAAAAAGAATCGGATGTTTGCAGTCTTCAGCGGCGCAGACTCAAGAGGTGAAGGCTCACGTATGAGATCGTGATGAAGAAGGAGTTGGCTCCGAAAATCAAGTGGTTCGAGGTTCATGCACCCGAAATAGCGGAAAAAAGTCTTCCTGGTCAATTCATAATGCTTATGATAGATGAGAAAGGCGAACGAATACCATTGACTCTGGCGGGCTACGACGCGAAGCAGGGGACGATACGTTTCGCCTTCAACGAAGTCGGCAAAACGACGAAGCAGCTGGGGTGTTTGAAAGAGGGCGAATCGATAGCGAGTATAACTGGACCATTGGGAAAACCTTCTGAAATCAGGAACTTCGGAAAAGTCCTTTGCGTCGCCGGTGGCGTCATGATCGCACCTATGCTTCTGCAAGCGAAAGCCCTAGGAGAGGCTGGCAACAGGCTGACGGTTGTCTTGGGCGCGAGAATCAAAGACCTGTTGTTCTTCGAGCAAGACTTCAAGGCTCTAAGTGACGAGGTTTACGTGACAACCGATGACGGTTCAAAAGGCTTCAAAGGTCTGGACTTTCTGAAAGACGTTCTTGAGAAAGAACGGTTTGACCGTTGCGTGACCTATGGGCCCGTTGTGATGATGAAGAATGTCGCGGCTTTGACGAAACCCTGCAGCGTGCCTACGGTCGTTACTGTGACGCCTATTATGATCGACGGTATGGGCATGTGCGGGGTGTGCCGGGTGACCGTCGGCGGAAAAATGAAGTTTGGGTGCGTCGACGGTCCAGAATTTGATGGACATTCGGTTGATTTTGACGAGCTGGTCAACAGGCAGAGGATGTTCCTGCCTGAAGAGCGGTTGAGCTCGTTCGTTTACGAGATAAAGGGAGGTTGCGGCTGTGGCGGAAAGTAAGCCTAAACCGAAGATCAGGAAAGAAGCCGAGTCGATGCCTAAGCAGAAGCCGGAGGAGCGCAGGAAAAACTTTGATGAAGTTGCTCTCGGCTACACCGAAGAACAGGCAAGGGCAGAGGCAAATCGATGCTTGCAATGTCCGAAGCCGCAGTGTGTAACAGGCTGCCCTGTTGAAATATGCATTCCTGACTTCGTCAAGCTGCTCAAAGAAGGGAAGTATGAAGAAGCAATAGCGAAGATAAAAGAAAAGAATAGTTTGCCAGCCATCTGTGGACGAGTCTGCCCGCAAGAAGAGCAGTGCCAGAAGCGCTGTATCCTTGGAAAAGTCGGTGAACCAGTCAGCATCGGCAGGCTCGAACGATGGCTAGCCGACTGGGAAAGAGATCGTGGACAAGCAAAGGTGCCGACGAAAACAGAATCAACGGGGAAGAAAGTTGCGATTGTCGGTGCTGGCCCTGCGGGGCTGACTGCTGGAGCAGATCTGGCGAAGCTGGGGCATAAAGTGGAGGTATTCGAAGCTTTGCACGTGCCCGGCGGCGTTTTGGTCTATGGAATTCCAGAGTTTAGGTTGCCGAAGAGGATAGTTCAAGCTGAGGCTGATTATATTCAGAAGCTTGGAGCCGAATTTCACTTGGGTTATCTAGTTGGCAGGGTCTACACGATTCCCGAGCTGTTGCGGCAAAGGGGTTTCGGTGCTGTTTTCATCGGGACGGGAGCCGGTTTGCCAGCGTTCCTTGGGGTCCCAGGCGAAAATCTGGGTGGGATTTATTCGGCCAACGAGTTCCTGATCAGGGTCAACCTGATGAAGGCATACGCGTTCCCGTTGTATGATACTCCTATTAGGATTGGAAGGCACGTTGTTGTCATCGGCGGCGGGAACGTTGCGATGGATTCGGCTCGTTCTGCACTCCGTTTGGGTGCGGAAGAGGTCTGCATTGTCTATCGTCGGTCTCGCGAGGAGATGCCTGCCAGGAGAGAGGAGGTTGAGAACGCGGAGGAAGAAGGGATCATCTGCAAATTCTTGGCCAATCCGACGAAGTTTTTCGGTGACGAGAAGGGTTGGGTGAAAGCAATGGAGTGTGTTTGCATGGAACTCGGGCCTCCTGACCAGTCTGGGAGGAGAAGGCCAGTGCCGGTGAAGGGTTCAGAGTTTGTCATGGATACCGACACGGTCATAGTGGCCGTTGGAAGGACGCCGAATCCGATCATACAAAGCACGACGGAAGGGCTTGGAGTTACGAAGTGGGGCACGATCGTGACTGATGAGAACGGGAAAACAAACATCGAAGGCGTCTATGCCGGAGGAGATATAGTCACTGGAGAAGCGACTGTGATAAGCGCGATGGGCGCAGGCAAGAGAGCGGCAAGAGCAATTCACGAGTATCTTATGAAGAAATAGTCGCTAACCGCTATGGCTTTCTTGGCCGGCTCACGTCTAAGCGTCATAGGTGTGTCAATTAACGAAGCGATTTTTGAAAACGATTAGATGACAAAGAACAAGAGTCGTGTAGCGGGTGAGAAGGGAAAAAAGCTAGTCTCTATAAGGCACGTCTATATTTCGCGGATTTCGCATTGGAGTTTCTTGATTATTTCTTCAGCCTTCATCGGCTCGATTTTCAAAGTATAGAGCTTGTTCGGAGTACGGATCTTCAGTTTCACAACTTCTTTGAGTCGTTTGACTGCACAGTATTGTGCGTGTTCGCTTAGCTTCACGAAGTGTTCGGTGTCGAGGATTTCGGCGGGCATCGTGGTTCACACCTGTTTAGTGCATTGTTGGTCTGTGCACGAGTTCTTATCTGTTTTGGTGGACAGGCAAGATCAGCCCAATTTCTTCAGTAGCCCCGACAGAATCTTCCTTTCTGTCCCAGCCAATGGCAATGCAGGTCTCCGAGGATATCCGCCGGGAAGTCCCCTTGATTTCATGGCTTCTTTGATCGCCGAGAGTTGATTGAATCTTTTCACGAGTACCTCATTGGCAAAGGATATTTGATTCTGGAGTTTTGCTGCGTCCTCGTACCGACCGTTCTTGAAAGCCTTGTAGAGTTGACTGCACAAGGTTGGAAACACGTTTGCCACTGCTATGACCGCGCCTTTTCCTCCAGCTAGCAGTGTAGATAAGACTATGTCGGCGGTACCAGCAAGAACAGAGAGTCGTGTGCCTGTGAGTCTTATGGTTTCGGTTATGGCGCCAAGGTTTCCGCTGCTGTCTTTTACTCCGACGACTCTTTCGTTTTCGACGGCGAGTTTGCGGATGAATGCAGGCTCTAGTGTGACGCCTGTGAATTTTGGCACGCTGTAGATGACTATGGGAATGTCAACAGCTTCTGAGACGCTTCTGTAATGTTCTTGTATCTCTAGATTGGATAATTTGAAATAGTAGGGGGTGACTACGAGCGCGGCATCGACGCCTAAATCTGCTGCGTCTCTTGTGAACGCGATTGTTTCTTGGGTGCTTGGGGTGCCTGTGCCAGCTACTACCGGAATCTTTCCGTTGGTTTCGTCGACGACGGTTTGGATGACTTTGATTCTCTCCTGCTTGGAGAGGTAGGGGGCTTCGCCATTGCTTCCGCACGGAACTAGTCCTGAGACGCCGCCGTCCACCCAGAATCTCACGCAGGTTCTTAACGCTTTGATGTCCAATTGTCCTGTCCGTGTGAAGGGGCTAACGTTTGGAACGAATATTCCGTGTAGAACGAGTTTAGGCATTTTGTATCTCTCAGGGTTTCTACATGAAAACCTGGGTATAAAGGCTTATCAACGTTTATCATGGAGAAAATCGTATCGATGGACTGTGATACAAATCAATACTACCCAATAACCTTAAATACGTGTTGTTCATACGTGGATACTGGATAACGATGAGAATAATCCTCACGGTCAAGGCGGACGAGTTGAAACTGGCCCAGACACTGGAGAAGTTTGCGGAGCAGTACAGGATAACGTACACGATCAAGCGAAAGAACGGGGACTATACGCTGCAGGTCACCACAGATGATTTGGGAGAACTCGTACGGAGGCTCAACCATCTCAAGGACTCTGATTTCAAGATAGAAGAAGTGCACGGCGGCGGTTTGCTTGAGAAACTTAACGTGAGCCCCACTCGCACGAACGTGGACGCGCTGGTTGGCCGGGAAACAGTTGCGAAAACGGACATTGATCCTGTTGACGGCGGCGTGGTAAAACTAATGGGGGAACTCTGGTTGTGCCGGCCAGTTTATGACAAGGTTATAAAAGAAGGTGCAAGAGTAAGAGTAGTGAGGGTTGAAGGAGTCAGTCTCATAGTGGAAGAGGTGGAATAGGGGAAAATGTACGAGTTAGAAATAATAACTGGCATAGTTGCTATCGTGGCAATAATCGTAGCCATCGTGGCGGCTTCTGGAATAAAGAAAGTGAATCAGTACGAAAAGGGACTGGTTGAAAGATGGAACGCTTATGAAAGGACCGCTGACCCTGGGCTTCGCTTCATAATACCCGTCGTTCAAAGAATGTACCGCGTAAACATGAGGGAACAAGTGATCGACGTTCCTCCTCAAGAGATCATCACCGAAGACAACGTGGTCGTCACGATTGACGCCGTGATCTATTATCAAGTCATCGACCCCAAACGGGCAATATACGAGATCGAGGATTTTGAGTTGGCAATCGTTAAGCTGGCGCAGACGACTTTGAGGAACATAGTGGGCGAAATGTCTCTGGACGTTTGTTTGACGTCACGCGAGAAAATCAACGTTGAACTCCGAAGCGTTCTGGATCAGGCAACTGACAAGTGGGGGACAAAAGTCAACAGGATTGAGCTGCAGAGAATAGACCCGCCTGCCGACATTCAGTTGGCGATGCACAAGCAGAAGACGGCGGAACAGGAAAGACGTCAGATACGACTGCTCGCCACGGGTAGGAAAGAAGCCGCGGACCAAGAAAGATTGGGAGCGATCCTGAAGGCTCAGGGAGAGAAACAGGCGACGATTCTCAAGGCAGAAGGAGACGCTAGGCAAATAGAGGTAGTTGCGATCGCTCAGGCCGAAGCGGTAAAGCTGGTTTCTGAATCTGCAAATCAATACTTCAAGGAGAACGCTCAACTGAACAAGAGGCTTGACGTTATCAGAGACACGTTCTCGCAGCAAACGAAGATAGTGATTCCATCTTCAGCTGACGTGCTGAACGTTCTAGGACTCGACGGGACAAACATTCTGCCAGTGAAAACGAAAGAGAAGACCGAGAAACCGGAAGGAATGTAACCAGAGGCTCAGACGCAATGGACCCAGCTGAAATCTTCCTCTGGTTCGCTCTCGCAGCTTTGATAATCTACATTCTCTACGAGATTTTCAAGAGGTTCGGTGGAGGAGCGAAGCGTTACACGCGGGCGGTTCAAGGCGAAATATTGGAGGTCGACCTCAGACTGCCGTACAAGAGGTTCAAGGAGCTTTACCCTTGGTCGCAGCTGACTTACAATGAATATAAGAAGCTTCAGATGTCGAGAGCCTTCAGAAGAGCCGTGAGTTCAGAATCAAACAAGAGAATGGTAAGATAGACCGCTGTACCCAAAGCGAAATGACTTCGCCTGAAAAGCTGTGATAGTTCCGACTTCGGATCGTGCATCATGCCAGACCAACTGTCTAACCACTGCTGGTGGAAAACGCGTGAATGGGGAGCGTTGAGCAACGAGATGTTTCATATTTAACAGAGTGTTCGCGACACTTTTGGTAGCAACGATGCTTCAGATACTGGAATCCAACGACATGGTTTTTCTGATCTGAATGCATAATCTTTATAGCAAGAGGAAGCTTTTCCGAATTCGGCTTTGACTTATGATAGAAGTTTGGACCGATGGTCTATGCGAACCGATCAACCCGGGAGGAACGGGTTGTGCCGGATACATAATAAAGAAAAATGGCAAGGTTGTTGAAAAGGGTTCTGAATCGCTTGGGGCGAGCAGAAACATGACGAACAATGTGGCCGAATACTCTGCTTTGATTCGGGCTCTTCAGGCAATTAAGAGACTGGGGCTTGACAATGAGAAAATACTGTTCAGGTCAGATTCGAAGCTTCTTGTGAGCCAGATGAAGGGGGAATGGAAGGTGAAAGGGGCGCGGATTGTACCGCTTCATGGTAAGGCAGCGGATTTGACGAAAGGGTTAGACATCGATTTTCAGTGGATTCCTCGAGAGGAAAATGAAGAAGCCGACAGACTCTGCCGTCTCGCCTACGAATCTATCGTGTAGCATATGATCGTTCACCTTGAGCGCGCGCGCCGCGAAAAGCGAGATGACTAGGTTTCTGCTTTTCTCAATAGTTCTTCAGCGTTCTTGACTGAGATTCGATAGAAGATCAAGGTTATGACAGTAGCGATTATTGAGCTCAAAATAACAGCTACATAGAGGTCCATGAAAGGTTGAGCCAGACCTGGGACAAAAGATGAGAGCAGATACGGCACGAAAGGAACCAGTATTGCTGTTGCCACGAGGAAACATACAATCAGGTTGATGAAGCTCCACAAAGTTCGGATCATCCTCGGTCGAGGCACTTCAGTAAAGTCGGCCCCCCTTGTGCCGTTCGACAATGAAATAGATCCTAATGCGAACACCAAAAAGACCGATTCAAGCAGTGCCACAAACACTGCTCTTAGGGAAGGATGAAAGGCTATGAATCCGACGGTTCCTGTGACAGCCAAGACTGCGAGTGAGAAGAAGACCACGAAAAAGTACTTGCTCTTCACAAGACTCTTCGGGGAAATCGGAGACGAGTAGATCCGCCAGATTGCCGTTCCTTCTTCACCTATCATGAACGTGCCCAGCATGGTCGCCATGGTAGCGCTTGGAAAGAGGAAAACTACCGCAACTAAAGTCAATGATGCTTCGGCCGGGACTGGTCCCCCCATTAGACCCAGAGCCTGCATGATCGGAGCTAGGATGATGATTATTGGTAATATGAAAAGAAACATTAATTCTCGACGACGTGTAAACGCCTTCAGATCCTTTCTGATGAGCGCCCCTTCTGTCTTGGAAAACCCTAGTCTGCCGAGTAGGCCGGTTTTGGGGGCGTAAATGCCCCGGGATACCGTGATAGCAGGAGGCTCGTATAGTCCGTACCTTCTGTTGAGCGACGTAGCAAGGTAGAACAGTGCAGCTATGAATCCTAGGGAGAGAGCCACGAAAGCGATGCCCTGCAATATCAATCCGTTCAGGAAAGAGTACAGCGTCATACCCAGCCACACAAAGGGTATAAACCAAATCGCGCTCTGCGCTGACGCAATCGTCTGTACCAGAACAATTCCCCCTGTGCCCGAAACCACGTAGAAATACACGATATAGAACACCAGGAAAAGCAGTAGAGAGCCGATGAACCTCACCCAAATCGCGGCTCGACCAGTGGACTTGTAGATTGCGCCTATGAATCTTACCTGCAGGACTCTGAAAACCTCGGTCACTGCACTGGCCATGAAAGCAGCGGCACATACGGCGAGGACCGTTCCTGCGGCGACGGCGACTTGGCCTGTGAACGTGGAAAACAGGATTATGGCCGGTGTGATGAACACTATTGAAACAAGCGGAAAACCAATAAGATTGGTCAGAATGGATGCAAGAGTGTGCTCCCCCCAGGTGATGGGCAGCCAATAAGGCGCCTGAGCGGAAAATTTCGCTCCGCTACGCTGAATCTGCTGCATCATAGTCAGAACTAGACTGTAAATCAGCACCAGAGTTGGCAGGCCAAGAAAGAGGCTCAACATCCCTTGGCTAGCCAGAGCGGCAAAATTCGGATCGGCAGCCGAGGCTGAAACGTAAAACATCCCCGCGAGTGCGCCAACCGCCAGGCCTAGAGCCAAAGATCCGCCATAAAGCACGTAGGTGAAGACTTTGCTCTCGCGAAATCTTGTCAGTCTCTTCCCTCTGAGAAATCGACCAGACTTCGTGTCTATTCGTATAAGGTGCAGTACGTTTTTCCAGTTCATTTCAACAGTTCCTCAACGACTGGTCTTATGTCGCCGGTGCCAGTTAGCTTAAGGAAGATGTCCTCCAAGGCTGAGTCAGGTAGTTTCGCCATTTCCCTCAACTCATCCATCGTACCCAGCGCCAAGAGCTTTCCGTGGTACATGATACCTATGCGGTCGCAGAGCGCTTGGGCTATTTCCAATACGTGTGTAGACATCATCGTGGTCACTCCTTGAGCTTTCAGCTCATGCAGAAAGTCTTTGACAATTCGAGCTGACCTGGGATCTAGACCGCTCAGTGGTTCATCAAGAATCAGCAGTTTCGGTTTGTGCATAAACGCCGAAATCAATGCGACCTTCTGTTTCATTCCCTCGGAGTAGCTGCTTATCATGTCGCCTTCCCTGCCCTCTAGCTCAAGGGCTTTCAGGTACTCGTTGATTCTAGCTTTCTTTGCTTCTGTCTGCATGCCGTATACGTCGCCTATGAAATCCAAGTATTCGATTCCAGTCAGGAACTCGTAGAGACGTGGAGATTCTGGAACGTAACCGACGAGTCTTTTCACGGCAACTGGATCCTTCTGCACATCTATCCCCAGGACGTTTAGCGCGCCCGAGTCAGGCTGAACCAGACCGAGAAGCATCTTCATGGTGGTTGATTTACCTGAGCCATTTGGCCCCAACAGACCGAAGATTTCACCCGATCTGATGCTCAGGTCAACATTGTCGACGGCCCAGATTTCGCCATAGCGTTTGACGATTCTCTTGATTTCGACCGCAGAAGAATAGTTTGTTGCCATCATTAACGCACACTCTCGACATTAAACAACAACCTATGTACTTGAAATCGCTTATGTCTTTCTATTTTCTGCTTGAGGGGTCAATTTCAGCGCCCGCGACAGGAGAGTCAGCGGTTTTTGATGATCTCTTGGAACAATTTTGCCGCAACAATTCGTCACTCCATTTTTTCAGGAATTCCCAAAGTCTCAATATACCCAATTATGTTTTTTGAGAATTGTGGCACCTCAGAAAAGCGAACCGTTATGAAAGAATCTAGCTCCTTTTTGCGTATTCGCGAGGATTTGTTCCCCAGATTGCGAATGTGCAGCGTAACGCATTCGCGCGCTTTGACTTGACATAGTTGGTTGTTTTTTCTTTTGGCATTTATGCCCGTTGATTTTTTCGAAGCGTCCATTTGGATTACAATATATAGAGCGGAAACGTAGGAACATCGACTTCAGGTTGGTGAGTTATGTGAAGGCTGAAATTGGAGCAAGAAACTGTCTGTATCCGATGCCAACGACTCTGGTTGGAGCGTTGGTGGAGGGGAAACCGAACTATATCACGATCGCGCACGTTGGCATTATGGATCCCGGGTCGGTTTCATTGGGAATGAACAAGATGCACTTTACCAACGTGGGGATAGGAGCGAATGGGACGTTTAGTGTAAACATTCCTTCAGTGAAGATGGTTGAGGAGACTGATTATTGCGGGTTGGTTTCAGGCAAGAACCTAGATAAGGCGGGGCTTTTCAAAACGTTTTTTTGTAAGCTGAGGACGGCGCCGATGATTGAGGAGTGCCCGATAAATATGGAGTGTAGACTCACGAGGACGGTTGATTTTCCGAGTCATGACATTTTCATTGGCGAAGTTATTGAGACTTGTTGTGATGAAGGGGTTCTTACGGATGGATTCGTTGACTTGGCGAAGGTGGATCCTATTCTTTTCACGATGAATGATCGAAGTTACTGGAAGTTGGGTGGAAGATTCGCCAAGGCTTGGAGCATAGGCAACAAGCTCAAGGACAGGAAATAGAGCGCGTAGGTTAGATGGTTATTACTCGATGATTGTCATTTCTTAGATAGTCGGTTTGTGGTTTACCGCGCGCTATTTCTTACCTTTATCATATTCTGCAGGGAGTTCAACGTTCCGTTTCTCTTTCCTTTTCAGTTCCTTTTCTCTCTGCAATTTCACGTGTTGTTTATGATCCATAGCTTTCTCTTTCTTGCCTTTGGGCACAATTCATCCTCCTTAAGATTAGACTCTGCTCTTACGCGTATAAAAATTTCGCGTCCTTTGTAGTGTTAGAAACTGATGGATCGGTAAATCAACGATAGTAGTGGTTGAATGGTGATATCATTACAGAGAGGTTTACAAAGAATAAAGAGGTTTTGAAAGAAGTTAGTCGTCGTGTGCTCGATAGAGCACGTTAAGAATGAATGTGAGATATGGAACTATTTCTTCAATTGCTTTTCCTTATGTTTTTTTCTTTTCTCTTCTCGTTCTTTCTTAGTCAATGGTTTCTTCTTTGCACTTCCCATACTCAAAACAATCACCACTCAAGAATGGTTAGAACAATGAATAAAGTTTTGCACATAGAGAACTAAGAGGCTTAAGAGAAGTAGGCTCGTCTTGTGCACGAAGTGCACGTCAATTTTTCTTTTCGTTTTTTCTTGTAGCGCGCGAAACAGCTTAAAGCTATAATGGATCAGTTGGATTTGTCAGATCGCTTAACGTGCGACTGCTAAGGAAGGGAAAAGCCATAAAAATCGTAATGACTTAGTTATACCTGAAGAGAAGAATCGTTCATCAAGAAAGAAGACGAATCTTTTTTTGTGAGAAGTAGGTGGTTACATGCGGAAGAAAGGAGAAACGTCAGTACAAGATCGAACGCGGCCTCAACCTCTGAGGAAGAAGGAAAGAGAAAAGAAGCGTAAGGATAAGAAGCTTGCCAGACTTGAAAGGCAACAGTCCAGATAGGCTTAGTTAGAGTACAATGTCTTGACACGGGTGGTGCGAAACGCAAGCGCGCGCTCGCATAAATGATAGATAAATTTAATATATCTTACGTGTGGAACAAACAAGTATGCCAAAAGGGATCAAAGCGCTTATTCTGACTGCTGACAAGTTTGAGGACATGGAGTTGTTCTTTCCATATTTCCGCTTGCTCGAAGAAGGGTTAGAGGTCGATATAGCTGCGCCCAAGAAGGGACATATCGAAGGAGAGCACGGTTACGGACTCGAAGTCGAGAAGACCTTTGACGATGTCCATCCAGATGATTATGATCTATTGTTGATTCCTGGCGGGTCGCCAGATGAAGCCCCGTCGGTTGTTAGGAAGGACATCAGAGCTCAAGCTATTGCAAAGTCGTTTTTCAACTCCAATAAACCCGTTTCCTCTATCTGTCATGGTCCTTGGCTCTTGGCTTCCTCAGGCCTAGTAAATGGAAGACGCCTGACTTCTTACTGGCATGATGGCGTTCCAGAGGACATAAAGAAAGCAGGCGGCATATACGAGGACAAAGAAGTAGTTGTTGATGGCAACCTTGTAACGTCACGCTATCCTGGGGATTTGCCCGGATTCATGCGAGAAACAATACGGATGGTCAACAGGATCAAAAAATAGTCTATGGAATATGTCTCGGTGTTTTTGATTTCAAGGGAACTTCTAAAATTCCAAATTCTAAGCGAGCAACGAAAAAGGAAATTCCAGAATTTCTACGCTTTTAGAAAATACAATTTAGAAAACCAAATTGCGTTACCTTGATTTTCGAATGGGTGAATGTGATAGTGGCTGAGCAAACATATCGTGACAAAGAGGTTGGAAAGAGGTTAGTCGTTAGTGAGCTCGAGGAGGTCGTTGAGCCATCTCATAGTATTGTCAAAAATGCATGTCTTGCGCGTGCTGGTTGAGGCTTTCGTCTTTGCCTTGATCGCTCTCCGGTCTATTTTACTATTGCTTGGAGGTTGTCAGTTCTCTTTGGTGTGTGACCATTTCCCAAGTGGATCGTCTGTACCTCAAGCTCGGATTTGACCTCTGTCTTCATGCCTCTGCATATCATAGTAAGTGAGTTAGCCGTGAACGTTAGAACGCTTTTGCCTTCATTCGTCAAGTTATAGACTTTTCTGGGGCGCTCATTGTCCATGTTCCATTTACTTTTGATGTAGCCCTTTTCTTCCAATGTGTTCAGTAGAGGGTATATTGTGCTGGGACCGAGGTACACACCAAAGGATTTGCGAATGGTGGTTATTATTTGGTATCCGTACATCGGTTCGGTTTCGAGGAATTGCAGGACGATTAGATCAAGGAGACCTTTTGTCAGTTTGCTTTGGACTTCCTTTTGAGCGTTGTCTATCTGATTTGTCTCCTTTTTTGTGTTGTTCTGTTGTTCAGGTGAACAATAGGTCCTTTTTCAGACATGTTGTCGCAAGTCTTTATAGACCATAAACGGCGATATAAACGTTCACGCATATCTTAAGCATACCAAAGCATAATCAACTTCCTTATTGTTTCACCACTAACAAGATGACGAAACACAAAATATGACGGAAATTCAGATCAAAACGCAAACCTGCAACAACAAATTTCCACTCAAAGGAAGTGTTCTACAGTTATACTCAAAACCGCGTTAAGCATGTTGTTTTCATCTATTAGTTCCAGGGAGAAATGCGGTGGGCGATTCTGTTTTATTTAGCGTGTGCTGATGAAATGGCTCAGAGCATTCACATAATCGGGAAAAGTCAGCGCCCCTTCTGATTTGTGTTTGAATTGTGGGACTTTTCGGCGGAGTTTTCTCATCATCTGTATTTCAAGAAGTGCGGCAGCACTGCCGAATATTTGTTCGAGCGCTTCGGAAAATTCCGTTATATGATCTGCAATGTCATTTTTCTTCAGTTCATATTTCTTTTCCAGGTAGCTGTAAATGGCCTGTTTGCATACGGTTCCCAGTGAAGAGAAAACGTTGTCTACTGTTTCGTTTACGAGTTGCTCGAAGACGAGCTTGGATGTTTTTTTGTCCATCGAGCTTGTTGTCTCGAAGAACAGGATTTGTTGGGTTTCCATCTTGTTATACCTCATGTGTATTTGTGTTGTACTGTTCACATGTTATACTTGGATACACACTGTATCGTAAATCTTAATATATTGGTTATTTTGATTTCCGACATATATCGAAAAACGTAATATTGCCGCAATGCGGACATATAGGCTTTAGCGCACGTCTTGAGAGAATTAAGAGATGAGAAGAAGAGGTAGGCTAGTCGTGTGCACGAAGTGCACCTTCCTTGATTGGTTTGCAGTCTAGAAACGGCTATAGCGATGAAGTGTCAGCAATTATGCATCATTGGACGTAGCATGCGCAATCAGTGACGGGATTCTTCCATTTTTCCGGTCAGTTTCTTCAAGCCTCTGATGATGAGTTCATTCTGTCTTATCATGATCTTATTCTGGTCTACAAGAGCCTTGAACCCTGATCCTATCATCTGGTCTGTTGCTTTCAAAGAGCGAAGCGTGCTTGGACTCATCCAGGCGGTTCCGGCTTCAAGCATTGCCAAGTTCGACATATCCTGTGATATAAGCATGCGAATTTGATCGTCCGTCATCTCATCGGAGAAGAGGGTTCTTCCGTCTTGTTTGGATGCTGGGGCGGAGGCTGGTTCGTTTTCCTGTTGTAGAGGGAGCGCGTGCTTCTGTTGTAGAAGTTTGGCTAGCTCCTTCCCTTTGATTTTTCGAGCATATGCTCCACATTCTAGGCACGCTTTTTCTCCAACTGTTAGTTTCTCTATCCTGCAATATTCGTTTGGGCAATAATACTCGTCAGACTCGCTCATTTTTGATGACCTAAACTACTTAGATTTGACCTCTGATTTAGGTTTTGGCAATATCGTTTCCTGCTCCAAGATCCGCAGTATGGGTTATATCGAAATCTTCCTTTTCGTCAAGTTCTGCCTGCAAATCACCAAACTTATAACAATGAAAGTGCTCTTGCCTGCCCCCGGGTACAAACGACCATGTCAAACAAACACAATCTTGTTCTATACGTTGATCAAGAATTGGCTGAAAAGTCTCGTGAATTGGGGTTTAATCTTTCAAAAATCTTTGAAAACCACTTGAAACACTTGTTGACGCAATTTTCACAGGTTAATTCATCAAACAACAGCAAGAACAATGGAAATGCAAGTGATTGGTGGGCCGGACCGGACTCGAACCGGCGACCTTCTGCACGTCAAGCAGATGTCCTACCGAGCTAGACTACCGGCCCGCTGGACTATTCTACTTTCGTTTCCGATATATAGCCACTTCGTCTTAGCAAGCTGTCAGGGGACTTGGCTTCGTAATTCGCTTTCGCTTTTCAGGTGGTTTGCATCCAAAACATACTGAATCTTGTTAGTCCCGTGCGTCGGTACATCACATCAACCAATCTTGAACGTGGAAATGTGAGATGATCGAGACCGCTTTTCAACGTGCAGGTGCTTGACCACGCGGTTTGCCCATCGCGCGCGCATTATGCTAAGCACTCGCTTTTATTTCTCCTTTGAAAATTCGGTAGCACCTTTCTGAGCAGAAGCCTTGAAAATCATTGTCTGGCACAAACAGTTGCCCGCAAGTCTTGCACTTTCGCTTAGCACACACGCTGAGCGGCAAGACTTCATCAGGTTTCCCACAACATTCTTCATTCATAGAAATCATCTGCTACAGTGTTCCTCTGTAGTGATGTGTAGTTGGACAACCAACGCATTTGTTGTTCTGATACCGAGAGCAAGGTCTGCAATCGACATTGCAGGGTGCGACGCCTTTGTTCTTGTGAGTGAGGTGTTCTCTGACCGGTAGAAATGGAGAGAAATAAATGTCGCCGATAGGATAAAATTCTGATCGGCGTATCCCAGTACCACTTCGCAAAGAGCATTTCTCTACAGATATGCTTTCGAGAGTGTCTTGGTCTTCAGCGATGACCAGGCCTATTAGGTTGTAGCCTCCCATCGTCTTGAAGATTTGGACAACTCTCGGACAGTCTTTGAATCGATCCAGAAGGTTTTGCATTGCTTCCGCACTTTCCATTTCTAATAATACAATCGCTGGCGAGAGTTTAAACGAGAACGGGTTGAGCATGGCTGTAACTTTGAGAGAATCATTACTCAGAAGTTTCTGTAATCTTTTCTTGATTCCCATACTCGTGAATCCCGCAGTCTTGGCCAATTCTTCTAATGTTGTTCGTCCGTCTTGCTGAAGTTGTGAAACTATTTTTCGATCTACTGCGTCCAAATCTTGCACCTGTTTATTTTCTAAACGTAAAGTATTAATATTGTTTACCTATTAAACTATTTCTCCGCATCACGATGAATATGACACGGCAATCACAATAAGAGAGGATAGACATGAATGGAGAATGCGAAGGAAAACATGAGTCTTGTTCAGAGGCTAATGAACGCACTGACCCAAGAAAAGAGAAGTATGAAGAAGAACAGAGACTTAAGCTCAAAATGAGTAGGATCAAGCGCAAGATAGCAATAATAAGCGGCAAAGGCGGTGTTGGCAAAAGCACGGTCACAGTGAATCTAGCAATGGCTTTTGCAATGCATGGATATGCTAATCATGTTGGCATCCTTGACGCCGACATAACTGGCCCATGCGTGCCGAAGATGCTCGGCTTACATGGGGAGAAGCTTCCAGTCAGTCCTGCCGGCATCTTTCCCGCATTAGGTCCTATGGGAATCAAGGTTGTGTCCATGGACTTCCTGCTTCCAAGCGATGAATCACCAGTCATCTGGCGTGGCCCCTTGAAGATGAAGGCGATCAGTCAGTTCTTATCGGATATCGTCTGGGGAGAACTTGAATTTCTCTTTATAGACCTTCCACCAGGAACCGGCGACGAGCCCCTAAGTATCATGCAGCTTATCCCCGAGATGGATGGAGTAGTGATAGTCACCATAGCCTCAGAGGTCTCACAGATCGTGGTAAAGAAAGCTGTGACCTTCTCTAGGAAACTGGGCATTCCCATCATCGGCGTCATCGAAAACATGAGCGGCTTCGTCTGCCCAAAATGCGGAACGGACATCGACATTTTTAAGGTAGGAGGAGGAAAGAAGATAGCAGATGATTTGTCTGTTCCGTTTTTGGGACGAATTCCAATAGACCCCGAAATTTGTCGCGACTCTGATGACGGAGTGCCTTTCATAATCGAACATGTGAATTCTCCAGCATCAAAGTCCTTTATGGAAATCGTCGAGAAGGTTGAGGACTTCTTGAAGAGCAAAGAAAGAATGATGAAAATGGAGGTAAAATGAGTGAAAATATGTGTGACTGCGTCGGGAAACACTCTAGACGCCTCAATTGATCCAAGATTTGGCAGAGCAGCCTACCTTACAATAGTTGACTCTGAAAGCATGGCTTTCGAAACAATTCTTAATGCGGCAGCAGGCACCATGGGCGGTGCAGGAATTCAAGCAGCTCAAACATTGACAAAAAAAGGAGTGGACGTACTGATAACTGGAAATGTAGGGCCAAATGCGTTTCAAGCGCTGTCAGCTGCGGGCATAAAAATCGTTACAGGTGCTTCTGGAACTGTAAGGGAGGTTGTTGAGAAATACAAGAGAGGGGAACTGAGCGAGACTGGCGCACCTACTGTCAAGGGACATTTTGGCATGGGTATTGGTAGAGGAAGCGGTCGAGGACGCTGAGTAGATTGGCTTAGAAAGGAGGTGATCAAATGACAAATAGAATTGTGGTTCCAGTAGTAAGCGATATCGGTCTAGACTCACAGATTGCAGAGCATTTTGGAAGAGCACCCTACTTCGCAGTTGTCGACTTGGACGAGAAGGGCGCGGTTTCAAATGTCAAGACAGTGCCAAACGCAGGTGAACATTGTGGTGGACAGGGACAGGCTCATGACAACATTCTGGAGTTAAAACCAAATGCAATAGTAGTCTATGGAATGGGCCCAAAGGGTTTGACGACATTTCAAGATGCTGGAGTGGCAGTGTTAAGAGCTGATGGAAAAACGGTCAGAGAAGTAATTGCTGCTCATAACGAAGATAGGCTACAGGAACTTACGGAAGGCTGCCACGAGGCGCACCACCAAGAGCACCATAAAGAGCACCATCAATAAAGGGGTTGCCGAGGTTCCCGACACTGCAAAGATGTGGAAATGCAAAACCAATTACTGTGAATGAGCAGAAGAGAGTTCGTGCAAAGGAATAGGGGAGAACGATAGAATGAGTGTTATGCCTCAATGCGCCAAGTGTCCGACGGCCTATTGCCAGCGCATACCTTTTGAGAGGATCAACAAAGATAGGTTGCCTGAATTCTGTCCCATGAAAACAAGCGGGGAAACAATCAAGAAAGTGATTGAAAGATACGGAAAAGATGACATAAAAAGGGTCTATGTTCCGGCCACTATCACGGAGAAAGAGGCTTACGAATGTGTCAGAGGCGTGCGCATGGCGGTACGACCCAGAATCAAAGAATTGATAGAGTTTGGTAAATTGATGCATGCCAACAAGATTGGAATGGCCTTCTGCGCCGGAATGAGAGATGAGGCGAAAAGAATAATGGAGTTTCTTGAAAAATCTGGATTTTCTGTTGCTTCAGTCCTTTGCAAGTGTGGCGGGATCGACAAGACGAGGCTTCATGTGGACAAGGAATACAAGATTGATGATCCTCTGAAATTCGAGGCTGGCTGCAATCCCGTTCTTCAAGCTCAGCTTCTGAACGATGCTAAAACAGACATAAACGTGATCGTTGGGCTTTGTCTAGGACATGATATGCTGTTTACGATGAATTCCAAAGCGCCGGTTACTACTCTCATAGTCAAGGATCGTTTGCTGGGCCACAACCCAGTCATTGCTCTTTACAGCAACTACCACAAGGACATAATAGAATCGCAGGAAAGAAAGTGAATTCAATCTTCAAGACTTTCGACAGTGACTTCATGATAGTCTCAGTAGCCAGCGGAAAAGGAGGAACAGGAAAAACATCCGTAGCTGTGAACATGGCACTTTCAATAGAAAATGTTCAACTCTTAGATTGCGATGTTGAAGAGCCGAACGCTTACCTATTTCTAAATCCAAAGACAAACCAGACTCGTCCAGTCACTGTTTCTGTTCCGTTCGTAAATGAGAAATTGTGTGATCATTGTGGAAAATGCGGCGATTTCTGTCAATACAATGCTCTATTTGTTGGTTCGGACAAAGTTTTAGTCTTCCCGGAGTTATGCCACAGTTGTGGTGGATGTTTTCTCGTCTGTCCTGGGAAGGCAATAATCGAAGACAAGCACAGAATTGGAACTTTGTTGCTTGGTTCTGCTGACGATTTGGAGCTTGTTTATGGAGAACTTGAGGTAGGCGAGCCAATGGCCGTTCCAATCATAAGAGAAGTCAAGAGGCATATCAAGAGCGGCAAAAACGTGATTCTTGATTCGCCGCCAGGCACCTCATGTCCGGTCATACAGACGATTAGCGGCAGCGACTTCTGCGTTCTCGTAACAGAACCGACGCCATTTGGTCTTTATGATTTGAAAATAATCGTTCAAGTCCTAGAAAACATGAAAATTCCTCTAGGCGTCATAGTCAACCGTGCAGGCATAGGCGACAGGAAAATCTACGAATACTGCAAAGAAAAAAACATTCCAATATTGCTTGAAATTCCCTATCAGAGACGAATAGCCGAACTCTATTCCAGAGGCATACCTTTCAGTCTGGAAATGCCAGAGTGGAAGACAAAGTTCCAGACACTCTTCAACAATGTGACGAAGCTGGTTGGCAAATGAAGCAACTCACTGTCTTGAGTGGAAAGGGCGGAACGGGCAAAACAACGTTAACCGCCTCCTTTTCAGCTTTGATTCGAAATGCGATCGTGGCTGACTGTGATGTAGATGCGCCTGACCTGCACATGCTTCTGCACCCGCAAATCATCGAAACGAAGGAGTTCAAGGGCTCAAAGCTAGCCGTAATCGATGAAACAAAATGTACCGGATGTGGTTTGTGCAGAGAAAAATGTGCCTTCGACGCAATAACAGAAAACATCAAAGTTGACTCCTTTGCTTGTGAGGGTTGTGGTGTCTGCACCATAGTCTGTCCGCTAAATGCCATAGCTTTAGCTGAAAAGGTCTCTGGAAACGCCTACATCTCAAAGACAAAGCATGGTTTCATGTCTCACGCATTGCTAAGTCCTGGCGAATCGAACTCTGGAAAACTCGTGACTCTTGTGAGACAAAACGCCAAAGTGTTAGCAGAAAAAGAACATGCTGACCTTATCTTAATAGATGGTTCGCCTGGAATAGGCTGCCCAGTCATAGCTTCGGTTACTGGAGTAGACGCTGCCTTAGTCGTTACAGAACCGACAATGTCCGGGATTCACGACCTTGAGAGAGTATTGCGTTTGCTGAGGCACTTCGATGTACAGCCGTTTGTTAGCATAAACATGCACGACATAAACAAAGACAATACTGCAAGAATTGAAAACTTCGGCAGAAAAAACGGAATCGACGTCATAGGGAAAATTCCATTCAGTCAGATCGTGACAGAAGCTATGGTGTGTGGCAAAACTGTTGTTGAATATTCGCCTCGAAGCGAGGTTTCCAAGGAAATAAAGAACGTCTGGGATATTGTACGAGGTAATTTGCAGCTGGACAGAGACTAGCATGCAAGGCAAGAAGATGCTTGCTTTCGGTCCTATACCGTCTAGGCGTCTTGGAAGGAGTCTAGGAGTGAACAATGTTCGATTCAAAACATGCTCTTATTCCTGTATCTACTGTCAACTGGGAAGAACCGAGAAGACGATTGCAAAGAGAAGATTGTTCTATGATCCCGAAGATCTTGTCTCAGCAGTCAGCGGGAGAATACAAGCTGCACGAAAGATGGGGGAGAGAATAGACTACGCGACCTTCGTTCCTGATGGAGAGCCGACTTTGGATGTCAACATAGGCAAGGAAATATCGCTCATTCGACAAACCGGCGTCCCTGTAGCCGTCATAACTAACGCTTCATTGTTGTGGCTTGAGAGTGTGAGACAGGACCTGCTGAATGCGGATTTGGTCTGCTTCAAACTGGACGCAGTGAGTGAAGAAGCCTGGAAGAGAATCAATAGGCCTTGTCAGAAACTGCGATTAGACATGATTATGGAAGGCATTTTGTGTTTTGCTGAGGTTTTCAAAGGAAAACTCTTGAGTGAGACAATGATAGTCGAAGGTACAGATTGTGGGCGTGACTTTGGAAGGATCGCAGGGTTCCTTTCAAAGTTGAGGAAACTTTCCAAAGCTTACGTCGCTGTTCCGATAAGACCGCCTGCCGAGAAGTGGGTAAGACCGGCGAGCGAAGAAGTAGTGAACGATGCTTTTCAAGTCTTCGAAAAGGAACTCGGCCTCGATAGAGTCGAATGTCTCGTGGATTGTGAAGGGCATGCTTTCTCTCACATCGAGAACGCTCGGGCAGACCTACTGGGGATTACATCAGTTCACCCAATGCGGCTTGAAGCTGTAAAGGAGTTTTTGCAGGCGGCAGGTGCAGATTGGCAGGTGATAACCCAGCTCCTACGCGAGAACAAAATCAAGCGCATCGAGTTTGAAGGAAACAAGTATTGCATGCGAAAATTCTCTGGCAAGAAGAAATGAAAGGTAAGCGTCAAACGCGTAACACAACAAGGCGGACTGAATGAAAGTTGAGGGGTTTGGTCAATGTCTGATGAAGAAGGATTAAGGGAATTATTGAAGAAGGCCGGATATTCGGAAAAAGCAATAGATTATTACATAAAGAAGCGGAATGTGGGCGTGATCAAAGGTGCTGAGGCTGCAGAATCGCATACCGGTCTCTGTGGGGACAGCATGAGAGTATACTTGAAAATTGAAAAAGGTCGGATAATAGATGCCAAGTTTCAAGCGGTTGGATGCGCTGGAGCATTTGCATCAGGCTCTGCCCTTACGGAAATGGTCAAGGGAAAGACATTGAAAGCCGCTGAAAGGATAACGGAACAGGATGTAGCAAGGGATCTGGAAAAGCTCCCGGGACCAAAGCTGCACTGTGTCCGCCTAGCCATAGACGCGCTGAGAAAGTCTATCGCAAGCTGCAAGGAGTTGCAGGATTCCAAGACTGACGGCAAATGCAACACTCGACAACTAGCGACTTGACTCCCGACCGATTGATACTATGTTCAGTATGAGTTAGGGCGCAAAGAAAGACTGGGTTAAATATCAATTGTCTTCAAAATCGGGTATTATCTGTGCGCGCGGATTGCCGAGGCGGCCATGATGGCTGTTAGTGTCGTCTTGTATCGCGCGTTTACTGGCTGGCATAAATCAAAAAGAAAGTGCTCCTTGACTTTCTTTCAGCCAATGGGCAAGTTGCATTACAGTTCCATTTTGAACGCCTTCGATTATGTCTTCGTAGGCAAGCCCCCTTGCGCTGGCACAGGTGCTGCATGCCACAACCTCTACGCCTTTTTTTACGAGTTCCCACAATATTTCCTCAAAGTTGGGATACCCCTCTGGAGTTTTCTGTCCCTTCTTTGCCGCCACCACAGCATCTCCTAGAAGGAAAACGTTCACTTTGACTCCGACCACAGCAGAAACCAATGCTCTTGCCAGTCTCAAGGCATTGTATAATCTTTCATCTCCATATGGGGCCGCGTTGATGACTATCGTCAGTGTTTCCAAACTGCCACCTAGTTTTATCATTCTCGATTCCTAACTTATTTTCGTTGTGGACGTAATGTTCCAGCTTCTGTTCTTAATGACGAGCTGATCGGAACTAAATTCTCGTGTGCTGCCTCATGAGGCTTCAAATATCGCTAGGCACATCGCGTGCACTAGCGAGTAAGAAGTCTCAATTGTCTAGTGCATGCACATTCCTTGATGCAGCTAACCGCAAGATTAATCTTGCATCCTAAGGGTAGTTGATGTGGAGTTGCGGCAGTTTGGTCCGGGAGTTGATAGTGCATATAAATGATGAACTAGAGAAAGAAATGAGCGCGTTCCCTGAAGTGGATTGGGTTGAGGTTGCCATACAAGCGATCAGAAACTGCATTCGCGCCAGAGAAAAATGCAGATTCTACCACACAATAGTCGATAGAGCGATGGCGCAAGAGAGAAAGCAAAGATCAAAATCGCCAACCAAAAAGTCATAGAAGTTGTGCGCACTTCGTTCCGAATGAAGTTGGGTATATCTCTTATATTCCAGTCATAATAGACAAGATTTGTATGACGAAATATAGACTGATCATCAACAGAACGCGATGCATCGACTGCGGCGTATCAACTGGACAATGCCCCACTCACGCAAAGACTCTATCACAACTGCTGAACCGGAACAGAAGAGGCGCTTGTATTGGAGTTTTCTCCGAGGATAAATACGATCGTGTTAAGCAGCTTGCTGATGCTTGTCCTGTCAAAGCCATAATACTCGAGAAGATTGAATAGTGGAACCCTACCAAACCTGGTTCCTGCGACCAGGTCCACGATTGACAGCGCGAGGTTCAAGCTTTCAAGGAATGAATGCAGTCATCAAGGATGCCAGCCTCCAAGAAGGGAAGAGATGAATACAGATCTAGAGATTGCCAAGAAAAGGTTGATAGAAAATCGTGTTTCCTTATCAATAGTCAAAGAGGGAAAGATCCTTTTTGAGAGCAGGTCGAACGGTTTGAGGGATCTGTTTGAGGCAGTTAGCAGACTTGGGACTTCACTCAGAAATGCTTCGATAGCTGATCAGATCGTCGGAAAAGCCGCCGCATTCCTTTTTGTTTACTCACGTGCCAATTCTGTGTTCGCTGTCACCATAAGCGAGAAAGGACTGAAATTGCTAGAACAAAACAATATCCATGCCGAATTCCAGAACATTGTTCCAAATGTGCTCAATAAAGAAAGAACCGACGTTTGTCCTTTTGAGAAGATGGTCTTGAATTGCAGAGACGCGAAAGAGGCTTTTGGCATTTTGGAAAACGTCTTCAAACAAACGGAATAGATTTGGCTTCATCGAATCAGCAATAGTTGGCGCACGCTGGGCAAATCGCCTGATTGATTTAGTAGGTAGTGAGATGTTGCCGATTAACATAAAACTCGGTGATCAGCGTTTAGCCGTTCTCCTGCGCGCGCGAGTTTGTAATATGGATGGCACAGTTTAAGAAGTACTGCGAAAAACAAAAAAGGGTCAAGCACTTTAGCTCCATTTCAGTCGGAGGCATTGCGTGACGGTCGTTTGGCTCTATAGTTTAGTGAGCGTGTTTGTTGTTAGTTTAATTTCTCTAGTTGGCGTGTTGGCTTTTCGGTTGAAGGAGGAGGATTTGAAGAAGATAGTCTTATATCTTGTGAGTTTTTCTGCTGGAGGCCTTTTTGGAGATGCCTTCATTCACTTGATTCCGGAGGCTGCAGAGGAAAGCGGTTTCGGAGTACATGTATCCATATACATTCTATTGGGTATCATTGCTTCCTTCATCGCGGAAAAGTTTCTCCAATGGAGACATTGCCACATACCAACCTCGAAGGAGCATCCTCACTCCTTCGCTTACATGAACCTTTTCGGCGACGCTGTTCACAATTTCATCGACGGCTTGATATTAGGAGGCAGCTACTTGGCAGGTGTACCATTAGGGATAGCAACCACGCTGGCTATCGTTTTCCACGAGGTTCCCCAGGAAATCGGAGATTTTGGAGTCCTCATCTATGGAGGATTCACCAGATCTAGGGCTCTTTTCTTCAATTTCGCAACCGCCCTAACAGCAGTGTTTGGAACAGTCGTAGCTCTTAGCCTCGGCTTTCTCATGCAAGGTTCAGCCGCATTTCTGGTGCCTTTCGCCGCGGGCAACTTCATTTACATAGCTGGCTCAGACCTGATCCCCGAACTTCATAAACAAGAACCCAAACCTCTGAAATCAGCATTGCAACTAATCGCCTTCGTCCTCGGAGTCCTCACTCTACTTTCATTAACCTTCTTAGAATAAGTTGCTAATAGAGCGAACACCATCAGTCTGAAGACTCTAACTATCCGAACCGCATTGCTGACATATACAAAAGGACACGATAGGAATCATAGCATGCGCGAAATGTTGATCTCAACAAAAACAATGTTATAGTTGTCGGGATGGCGTTTTGGGCATGCAAGCTTCATGCACGATTCCAACCACGGGGAACCTCTCAAGGGCGCCTACACCATGAGGAGCTTGCTCCAGGGCAACGGTCAAATTCACGCCGGCGCTATGAAGAACTTGGTGGTTTTCATCTTTCCAGAGAAAACTCGCTGATGCGTCGTACACCTTTCCCTTGGTGCGCGCTTTTCTAATGAGGCCATATTCCGCTAAATTGAACAGTCATGTTTTCTGCGTCTTAGCTGTAATTTTGCCGCATTTGCTCATCTGTTAGTACATGCCTGATTTTTTCTTTCCATTCTTTTGAGTCCCAAGTTCTTAGGGCCGTATGGATGTTGTAATAGCTTTGCGGAATCGGATGAGTGCCAATGACGACGTCTACGCCGTATTTTTGCTTAACGAACTCCCTGAAATGATCTATGTGAGGGCATGGGGGATAACCTACAACCATGCCTGTCGCAAAATGAACAACTTCGGCGCCATTTTTCTTCATTTCTTCAACACAATATTCCACGTTTCCACCAGGGCATCCTCCACAGGTGGTATATCCCACCAGCTCCACTTCTTGATCTTTGTAAATGCTGAAAGACCCTTCTCGGTTTCTTAAAGCTCTAAAACATTTACCCCCAGCGCAAGTATGGTAACGATCACAGATAATTATACCTATTTTCCTCTTCTTTTGATTAGACATGCAAATCACGTTTAGTCCACTATGACTAATAATGTTATTTGTTATTTTAGATTGCCATTGAAAATTGGCGCGCGCGAAGGTCTGCTAGATCTAGCAGATAGACCGTCGCCTCCTCACATAGTGCGCGCTCTGCCAAGACCCTGTCAGAAGCCTCTTTCGTGACTTCGGTTCCATTCATTCCCACAGCAACTCCTATGTTCGCAGTTAGCGTGCGCGAAAAAGCTAATAGACACACAGATAGTTGTGTAAGCGAAAATGATCCCCAAATATTTCTTCCTGGCCAAAGGCGTCGGTAGACACAAGGAACAACTTCAATCCTTCGAATTGGCATTGAGAGACGCAGGAATCCAGTACTGCAACATAGTCAGCGTCTCAAGCATCATTCCACCCGGTTGCAAGAAGATCTCTAAAGAACGCGGTCTGAAAATGATTAGACCAGGAGAGATAACATTCGTCGTGATAGCCAGGAACTCAACAGACGAACCTCACAGACTCGTAGCCTCATCAATAGGAGTGGCCGTCCCCTCAGGCAAAGACAACTATGGATACATCTCTGAACACCACGCCTACGGACAATCTGAAGACATAGCCGGAGACTATGCGGAAGACTTGGCCGCAACGATGCTTGCCACCACAATGGGCATCCAGTTCGACCCTGACATTGCTTGGCAAGAAAGAGAACAGCTCTTTAAGACCAGCGGAATGATAATCAAAACCGCCAACATCACACAGACCGCAACAGGAGACAAGAACGGTCTGTGGACAACTACCGTTGCGACCACAGTATTCGTAGGCGGAAGAAACGGCAAGTCACTGGAGAAACCCAACCAATAGAACTGCCCACGCATTAGAAGATCCACAATCCTAGCGCGCGCGATAAACCAATTAGTTTTTTCAGCCAGAACCGGTAGTTTCAATCTATTTTTGCCTTGGATAATCAATTTTGGTTGTTAGAGCATTTCTGTTTCTGCTTGACTTAGTTGGTGTTTTGCTTTCAAAAGTTTCTCGTAGAGAACTGCAACCTTTGGAGCATTCTTGCTGACAACTGCCTTCAATAGGTCTCCTTCGACTTCAGCTACTTCTAACCGCTGATAATAATCTGAAGTCTCTTTGAAGTGAGCCAAGACAATTTTTCCTGTTAATATTGGATGGTTGTTTGTAACGTTTGCTTCAGGAAAGCGCATTCCGTGTTCAAGTTCCACTTCCAATTCTATCCTGAAATTCTCTGCTGACACTTTCATATCTCCTGTTTCAATCTCCGCCAGAATTGCTTCTGCTTCCTGCCGCGTAATTTCAGCTTTTCTTAACATTGTCCAATCTCTAATCTCAAGTTTCTTGCAAATCTTCTTAACTTCTTCAACTGAAACATATTCTGGAAGCTTCATGTTTCATTCACGCCATTAAAAGAAGCGCGTAATCAATAAAAAGATTTAGCGCGCGCTAGAACGTATCGTTTTGCCTCTTACCTGTGCGCGTGTTCGTAGTATTTTATTCCTGCACCATGAATTCGCGCATGCTTCTGCATCAACTTGAGATTGTTAGATTTGCGATCAGTGTGGCGCATGCGTCAAAAGGAGAAGCATACAATTGTCCGAACCACGATCATGCGACTCTGCTCTCTCCACGTTTGTTCATCTTCTCTATTAACACGAAAATACAGGTTTCATCCGGCGTTGGGCAGTCCATTGCAGGATGATACAAGCACTTTCTCTTCTTCGTGGATTTTTCGCTGCCCTGCATAGACATCAACAGTGCGATTCAGCAAATCTGCGTTTAGAACTTACGTCTCCAGATAGTTAATCATTTCCTAGCGTGCGCGCTCACAAGTTTTTCTAGTCTTTTCTTGGTTCCCATGCTTGTAAATCCCACTGCTTTGGCTAATTCCTGCAAGGTGGTTCGTCCGTCCGTCTGGAGTTGTGCGATTATTGTCTTATCGATCTCGTCCAAACTGTTCGCCTGTTTAGTTTATAAACAAAAAATATTAATAACGTTTACTGAATAAACTGTCCCTCAACAATGCACTGTAGGCAGTTATGGGAAAAGGGTGATGAACCATAATCAAAAAATGCGGTAAAGGATTCTCTGGCGAAACGAATTTTGCGCGCATGCAAACTGCAGAACAGGCAGGTTACGAAACACAATCAGAGGTTCAACTATGGTTTTGCAACTGAATGGTAGATATTTGTTTTCCTCTGAATCGGTTGCAGAAGGCCACCCTGATAAAGTTGCGGACCAGATATCTGATAGCATCTTAGATGCTATATTAAGCAAAGACCCTGATGCAAGAGTGGATTGTGAAACGTTAATCATGCAAGGCAATGTCATAGTCACAGGCCAAATCACAACCTCTTGTTATGTATCCATCCCAAACGTTGTCAGAAAAACTTTGAGGGAGATAGGCTTTAACAGTGCCAAGGATGGGTTGGACTGGGAAACCTGCGGTGTCCTTTCTTCTTTTACGGAGCAGTCTCCAGACATTGCTATGGGGGTGAATGATAACAATGGGCATGAACAGGGTGCTGGGGACCAGGGCATGGTATTTGGTTATGCTACAAATGAGACGGAGGAGTTGATGCCTTTGCCGATTGTGCTTGCGCATAAACTTGTTGCAAGGCTCTCCGAATGCAGAAAAAAAGGCATATTGCCTTATTTGCGACCAGATGGCAAATCTCAGGTCACGGTCGAATATGTTAATGGAGAGCCAAAGAGGGTAGATGCCGTCGTGATCGCTGCTCAGCATGCTCCCGAGATTGATGTAAAGAAGATGCGAGAGGACATCATTAACCATGTGATAAAGAAAGTGATACCTGTCGGTCTGTTGGATTCAGAGACTAAGTACATAGTTAATGGAACAGGAAGGTTCGTGGTTGGGGGTACTTTGGCAGATTCGGGGTTGACAGGGCGAAAAATCATCGCCGACACTTATGGTGGCGTTGGAAGACACGGCGGAGGATGCTTCTCTGGAAAAGACCCTTCAAAAGTTGACCGTTCAGGTTGCTACATGGCAAGGTACATAGCCAAAAACATCGTTGCTGCCGGCCTCGCAGATAAATTTGAGATTCAAATATCCTATGCAATAGGCGTTGCCCAGCCAGTCTCAGTCATGGTCAACACGTTTGGCACAGGCAAAATATCAGACGCAAAAATCCTTGAGTTGGTAAAAAAGCATTTTGACATGAGACCAAAAGCAATCACAGACCATTTGAGTCTTAGAAGACCAATATACAGAAAAACTTCTGTGTTTGGGCACTTTGGAAGAGAAGATCCAGACTTTACCTGGGAACAAACCGACAAGGCAGAAATACTTAGAAGAAGCTTGGAAACTACCAGCTGCTAACAAAAAGGACTGCTTAGAAGGTAGTGTGACCGTTGTCGCTCTGTTCTCGCAGAGATAGAAACCTAAGATTTTCATGGCAAAACGCCATGCATGCTTGGGCTAAATCGTGTACTCACTTAGTGTGTGCTGACAGCATTCAATTGTCCGCGAGTTATGCACAGTGAAACAGTATGAAAGGAATGCAAAAGGCATGGTAATGAAGTTAAGCCGTCAGAAAGCGAGAAAATGTGTGCTTGACCAGTTCAAATATGTCAGAACATGTGCGCTAGCTAGGGAACTTTGTGTTCTTGTTCGCACGCAAAGAGCGGTGCTTGATAGGGAGGATGTTCGTGCTTTCTGCAGCTTCATCTCGAAGTTGTGTGAGGAATTTGGTTGCAAAGAGGCTAGTGAGCACTGTGAGAAAGCTGCTGAGGCAGTTATCGAAAGCGAGGAAAAGTATCTTGAGCTTTGTGAACAGAGCTGTAAGAAATGCGGTGAATCCAGACAGCCCAGAATCTCGACAACCGAAAGAAGTGTGTACGTAGCCTAGAAGAGATTTGTAGAGTTTTCATCCGTGTAACGCGCGTGCTAGTGCAACGCACTTTGCAAGACGGTATTCTCTCGTCTGTTCTTTGAGCATAACTTATAATATCAGGTGCGAGGCAAGTTGAGTTCGGAAAAGATGAAGACAGCATTAATAGTGTATTGGTCGAAGACTGGAAACACTGAGAACGTGGCGCATGCCATCAAACAAGGCCTAGAAGAGGCAAGCATCCATGTCACAATGAAAAAGCCAGAGGAAGCTGAAAACATCGATTACTTCAACTACGACCTCGTCTGTGTAGGTGCTCCTTCTTACTCTTGGCATCCGCCTGAACCAATGACTGATTTCCTCAAGAAAAAGTTCGCCGTTTATCGCCAGCAGAGCAAGATCAAACTTTCGGCCCCAAAAGTCCCAGGCAAGAACGCATTGATTTTCGTTACTTACTCGGGTCCTCACACAGGCATAGATGAGGCTATTCCAGTTGGCAAAGATATGCGGCAGTATTTCGAACATATAGGCTTTACCGTCATCGACGAATGGTACATTCTGAGCGAGTTCCACGGCTCACTGGAGAGCAGTACGAAAGGCAGAATGGGTGACATCAGAGGAAAACCTACCCCTGAAGACCTGCAGAAAATCAAGGAAGACTCCAAACTCTTGGGAAACATGTTGTAAGCTTCCGCCAAAGAGCGCGCGCCATTAATCCTACTTTTTCAATTTCATATCTTTATTGCAGCACACATGAATGCAACGAGTGCAAGATACTCCTTTGGGATGATTACCATTCACAGTGCAGCTCTTTGCAACCTTCAGTTCGAGTCCGCATTCTTCGCAAACATAAACCTGACCTGCTCTCATATCGTGGCAGTGTACCATAATATATCACATCTTACAGTTGAGTTGACAGATATCCGAGGCGCGCGCTGTTGGTTGCCGACGCTACAGGCTCGCTATCTAGCAGGTTGTTCTTTCTTCTGTTCAAGCTCAGTTTTAAGCTCTCTTTTATTCAGCACGCGCTGTGGGGAGCGGAGGGCAAATCCCTGCATCATTGCATATATAGATTGGGTCTGAACCCAGCGTCAGATGACGATGTCTCCGCAGTCTCCCGCCAATCCCTCTTTTTTCTCAAATGCGCACGCGTGAATCGAGCGTTCCTTCGGTTGCAGTTACCGCGATTTTCACTTCAATCCTTTCATGTTCCTTAGAGCCGTCTCTGCAGCGTTCACCAATGGGTATGCAATAGGCGAAGCAGTAACTGCGGGATGCGTGCCTATCTGGAATGTTGCAATGTCGTTAGCCCTCATCCTATTCTGAATGCATGCACTGATCGTGTTGATAAGTTCTCCAGCACTCGGACCGCCTCTTACAATTCCTCCAACGAGTTCTCCGTTCACTTTGTTGAATACCAGTCTGACCCACATCTTGGACATGCCTGGCATTCCTACAGGATGCTTATCGGGAGCTTCAGCTTCCCCTGTTACGACGTCGAATCCACATTGCTTTGCACCCTTTTCACTCATACCCGTCATGGCCACCGTCAAGTTCTCAACCGCCGTGGAGAAAACCCCAACAACTCCTGGGTTTTTCCTGCTAATTTCGTATAGATTTGCGCCTGCGATACGGGCCTCGGTTGTGGCTATCGATGCAAGTCTCAAACCTGAAGGTTGACCAGTGAAGAATGAGAATTTACTAGCGCAGTCGCCACATGCAAAAATATCCGGGTCGGATGTTCTCATAGTGGTGTCTACGATTATTCCTCTTTTATCCACTGCCAAACCGGCTTTTTGAGCGAGGTCAACATTCGGACTCGCACCTATCCCGACAATCAACGCATCTGCTTTTATCTCTTGACCGTTAGACAGTTTGACAGCTTCAACCTTGTCATTACCTAGAACCTCATCCAGTTTGGCTCCTGTGACAATGTTGATGCCTTTCCTTTTGAGATAGTCTTCAATCTCTTGGCAACATCTGCATGCCTCTTCACCAAAGGCAATTTGCAGACACTGGTCAAGCATTTCCACAATTGTTACGTTGACATTCCGGTTCTTCTTGCACTCATCTGCGAATTCAACCCCGATAAATCCACAACCTAGGACTACTATGTTCCTCATGTCCTTCAACGTATCTAGCAAGTTCTGCAGATATTGAACGTCCTTGTTTATCGAAAACACATTTTTCTTGTTGATTCCAGGAATGCGCGGAATTAGTGGAAATGATCCTGTTGCCAGAATTAGCCTATCATATGTTACTGATTCTCCGCTTACCAAGTTCACTTTTTTTTCTTTTGGGTTTAGCTCCATTGCCTCATCTACGATTAGCTCTATGTGATTATTCTGCAATATACCATCCGGTATCAGGTTGTTCTCTGGTTTTCCGACTGTGCCAAATATGTATGGAATACCACACGGTATCAACACTTGTTTCTCTTTTCTTATCAGAAGAATGCTCTTTTCTGGATAGTGCATTCTTGCTGTTACCGCTGCCGGAATTCCAGCTGCGCTACCCCCTATCACCACAACATCTGCTTGCTTCATATCATACCTTCCGTATTTACATCACTACCAAAACACCATTGACCTTGTGATATACCTTGATGACTCCTTTGTTTGTATCAGATTCATTATCCTGACTTCATCGTCGAAGTCTGATTGCTCGTGCTGTGTTTTGCTCGTTCAATCATCACGCAAACGCCATACACCACGTCAACATCATTCTTTTCGCAAAATCTGATGGTTTTTTCTGATTCTGAGCCTGGCTGCATCCAAACCTTCGTGATTCCAAGTCTCTTGCAAGTTTCAACTGTATGCTCTGTTACTTTCGGAGGCACCACGACGTCAACGACGTCAGGTTTTGTGGGCAGTTTTTCCAGACTTGGATAACACTTGTCGCCTAGGATTTCCTGTGCATTCGGATTTACAGGATATACTTCATATCCGGCATTTTTCAGATCTTTATACACTTGATAACCATATTTTCGAGGGTCACGGCTGGCTCCCACAACAGCAAAAACGTTTTTCTTGTTCAAAAACACCTTTATCGACTCCCTGTTCATTTCTATTCATTCTCCTCTTTTCCTTCCAAGCGTAGACTAAAGATGCCGTGTTATCTTTTGTTCTAGCGTTTGCCTAGGCATTGCGCCGATGATCGTGTCTACAAGTTTGCCATTTTTGAACACTAGCAACGTGGGAATGCTCATTATATCATACTGCGTGCTAACTTCCCGATTCTCATCCACATTAAGTTTCCCGAATAGTATTTTTCCAGCATAATCTCGCGACAGTCCCTCTATGATAGGGGCAACCATACGACATGGTCCGCACCAAGGCGCCCAACAATCAACTACTACAAGCGGATGATTCTGGATCATTTCCTTAAACGTTGCATCGGTCACCTCAACAGGTCTATTGAAGGCTGTTCCTAGTTTTTCGGCAGCGGCACTCTTCATCATTTTTTGCAATTTTGCTGCTTTTATTCTTTCTAATTCCTCGTCTTCCTCGTTTTCCACTTGGATACCTCACGCATTATTTGCCGGTAGCGCGTGCTATGTATGCCAAAGCGCGCGCGGAAATAGTTACATGCTGCCAAAACATTATGTGAACTCCTCAAATCATAGTGTAAATTCCCATTTGCACCATGAATCTTTCGGATGCCTATCCGGCGGACAAACCACGCACTCAACTCTTACTTCAGGATTCAACGCCTTCGCAAAATTCTCAAGATAAGCAAACCTGACCTTCTTGCAAGGAAATTCCTCCAACCCTTTGCTCACACGCGTCTCCTGCGTCTTGCACCTATCAATCCTCAAAACTGCCTTCTTACTGCCGATTTCAACAGTCTTGAACGGCTGATCCATCGCCCAACTTGATTTCTCCAACAACCCTATGATTGTCGCTATATCGGGCTTTTCACCTATACAAAACATCTTCTGCAAAGCCTTCGCTTCCATTCTTGCCATCGCTTCCCAAACGCCCGCGTCGATTTCCGTTGCTGCCTCTGTCCCAAACTTCTTCTCGATCCCCCGAAAATACAGCCCATCGACACGCCACAGATTCCTTATCTGCAGGAAGAAGTAGTCTAACAGTTTCTCCATATCTATCTTCTTCAGCACTTCCCGGTCTTGTAGGCTCCCAGCAGGGTAACCACTAATGCCATCATACCTCGCCTAAACCCGTTGAGAAACTAGTGGTCGAAGGCTAATTAACCTTTAAAGAACGGCAATGCACGCGAAGATGCCATGTTACAATCAATGCAGTTCTACCACCATTTCCCGCGCGCAATATTGCCTAATCCGATGAACGAGCCTCTCTCTTACAAATCGAAAAACGGCGGGCTTGTCAAGGAGTTCACATGCGTCTTCGGGCATCCTGCTCAGCTTGAAACCTTGAAGAAGTTTCAGACGGACAAATGCTGAAATCGTTAACATAGGCAACTGCTCGTTTCCGATCAGCTCAAGATCTGGAACAGATTTCAAAATCTCTTCTAGAAGCAATTCAGTGATCAGGTCAACTTCTTGACGAGTCAAAGTCTCTTCAATGAGTGATAATGCGAGTTCTATCTCTAGAGAATTTAGAAGAGGATCCCACGCTCGAGAGCTCGCACAGGCTAGACATCACACATCAGAAACAGTGCACATTCAACATGCATCTCACTGAAAAGGTCACCCACGGCTACCATCCCCAACCCTCACTGAAACCCTGCACACGACGCCTCACACGAAAAAAGATAGGGGGAGGGGGGTACCTCTGCTTTCCAACTTGAAACAGCAACTGTTAGCGTCGCGCTAACATTAAACAATTAATAAGCAACACAAACCTATCTTTCGAAACCAAGGCAACATATATGCTCGACCAACTGGCAAACACGGGAATTCTCGGACTAATCCAAGGCCTAACCGAATGGCTCCCAATCTCAAGCACAGGACACCTCAAAATCGCCGAACACTACCTAGGCCTAACAACCACACCACTATTCAACCTCATTCTTCATCTAGGCACGCTGATCGTCGTCATTTTCTACTTTCGACACGACATCATCAACATCCTATCTGCACTAGTCCACAGAGACCTCAAATCAGAAGCTGGAAAACTCGTTTTGCCCATAATAGTTGCAACAGTCCCTACCGCCATAATCGGCTTCCTCTACGTCCAATTTCTCGAAGACACACTTCAACGACTACTCATCATCGGCATAACCTTCATCATCGGCGCAACATTAGTCTACACATCAAAAACTGGAAAAGAAAACACGGACAACGTCACGTACAGAATAGCCTTACTGATGGGCGCCGCCCAAGGACTCGCAATATTCCCAGGCTTGTCAAGAAGCGGAGCCACAATCTCAACCGCACTGCTTCTTGGTTTGAAACGCGAAAAAGCCTTCAAACTCTCATTCCTCCTCTCTATTCCAGCAATACTCGGCGACACGGCCGTGGAAGCATACAAAACCCGAGGCCAAATCGCCCTTTCGGGAATAGGCTACCCTGCAGTACTCGTAGGCGTGGCAATAGCCATGATCGTGGGCTACATCGCCATCAGAATAGTCTCAAAAGCAGTCAAATCCAAGAAATTCCATTACTTCGCAATCTACACTTGGCTACTGGGAATCACGATAATCGCTCTCGCACTAGGCGGCTACTAGCCACTTAGGCTTGCCAACCAAGAACTCGGTCAAAAACACCGCAAACTCCCTATTCTTCCCGTAGATCCCAGCAATTTGCTCATTCACGCAAACCTTGAAAACCCTCTTTTTCAATACCAACGAAATCCCCTCAGCAACACCCGCATTTTTCCCGCCATCCTTCAACTTCTCCTTTAATAAAACACAAGCATCAGTGTATTTCCTCTGCACCAAAACAACCCATCTGCCGTTTTGAACATAAGGTCCACAAAACGTACTCGGCTTGCCTAAATGCTTCTGAATGAACCTTTCACACTCTTTCTCCTTGTCCAACGGGGGACCCAAATGCAGCTTAACCGGCGATATGCAGCAATCGTCCAGTTCAAAAACAAACATGCTCAGACCCTTCTCATCGCTCCATGGAAGATCCCTCAGGACCCCAAAACCACTGAGCTCAACCAGCTTCCTCAAACTCCGCTGACTCTTGTACAACTGCCCCCACAAAATATCAGGAACCACACCAACCTTGCCGAAAACGACGAAAACGATCTTTGAACCCCGCCTCTTAAACTCTCGCCTCATCTTTGTAACAGAAAACGGAATCGTCTTCTTAGGCTCAAAGAAATTGTGATTAGGATTCTTCAGAAAAGCTTGTGAAGCAGCAATGAACGCGTAAAGCCTCTGTTCCCGAACCGCAGAAGCCACGTTCCTCGCCTTATCAACGGGGTCAACAACAACCAACGGCTCAGCAAACAACAATTCCAACTCTTTCTCCCTATCCTTATAGAACCCTTCAATGTCGATGACCAATCGTTGCCTGTGCCCAGCAAACGCCTCAACCGTCTCAAAAAACGACCTATAATGCAAAATCAGCAACTCACAGAGGTAACCGCTGAACCCGCCGACCTTAATCTCCGCCCCATAGACGCCTATGCCCTTCATGAACTTCTTCAGTAACCGCACCTCACTGCGCTTGTCAACCGTCAGATGCGCGTTCACGTAATCCGTGTGAAACGGCGTCCGGTCCGTCGCACTGAGCCACTCGCCCGGTTTCACATCATAACAAGGAACAACATTAACGCGCACGCCGTCAACAAAAGCCTCAAGATACGGATGCTCAGCAAACCGTTCAACCTGCCTCGCGCCTTTCATTGCTTCTTTCGCAACTTTCAAACAGACCTCGCCAAGCATAGCCCGCGGTATCGACTTGGGAATGCACATGAACACGTCAACGTCTGGCTCACCGCTGATCCAAGTGTCTTTGGCAATCGAGCCCTCAACACGCACATTTGCTTCCACACCAAGCTTCTGAGCTGCCGCAGTGACTTTCTTCTCAAGCTTCTTGGCCACCGCTTCAATCTTGCTCCGCTCACCCGCGTCGGGAGTGACTTCCTTCAGAACAACTGCTAAAACATCGGCGGTCTTATCTTTCATCAGCCGATCCTTCTCTCACCCAGGCGGACAGACCTCTTTCAGCGTCGAGTAAATCGGACCCCTCGGCGTCAAATGACTCTTCTTCAACCGTAAACATGCCGCCATGATCGTTCCAAAATCAAAATCCTTGCGGTCAGTGATGAATTTCGCTAACTCTGCCTTGTTCCTTCCGCCCCTGACCCGCGCAATCGTCAAGTGCGGACTGAACCCTTTAGGGTCAGGCGCAAACCCCAAAGCCATCAAATGTGGCTCCAACTGACTGCTGATGCTTCGTAGATCGTTCGCGCCATGAGTGATTCCTGCCCACACGACGCGCGGATACCTCACGTCTGGAAAGGCTCCGATTCCCTGAATCTTCACGCCGAAGGGCGCGAACAATGCTTTCTTCATCGCTTCGTAAACCTTCTCAACGTTATCCGTGCTCACGTCGCCGAGAAACCTCATCGTGACATGAATGTTCTGAGGCTCAACCACCTTCAAATCGGCGCCCGTCTTGACGAGCAACGTTTGAATCTCCGTCAACTTTTTCCGTACGAAGTCACTGTCCAAGTCGAAAGCTATGAAACTCCTGACCATTTCAGACAATCCTGACCGACCAACCAGTGTGTTTTGACTCGTTCATTTCATAAATGCTTTTAACATGTAAAAGACTATCTGTCAATCACAACAGGCGAGACCATAAAATGAAAGGAGATAAACTAGTTCTAGGCTTAACAGGCATGCCCGGGTCAGGCAAATCTCTAGTGGTCAACGTGGCGGAAGAGCAAGACTACGAAGTAATCTCTATGGGCGACGTAGTCCGAGAGGAGACGAAAAAAAGAAAACTCGAACTGACCCCTGAAAACATCGGCAAAGTCATGCTTGCGTTGAGGCGCGAAGAAGGACCAGCCGTCGTGGCCAAGAAATGCCTCCCCATAATAGCCGCTGCCAAAGGCAGCAAAGTAATCGTCGACGGAATAAGAAGCCTCGACGAAGTTGACGAGTTGAAAAGGAACCTGCCCAAGTTCACACATATCGGCGTTCACGCAGGCCCGGAAACTCGTTTTCAACGCCTCTTCAACCGGGCCAGGCCAGACGACCCGAAAAACTGGGAAGATTTCAACGAGCGGGACATGCGAGAACTAAGCGTCGGCTTAGGCAACGCTATAGCCATGGCTGAAAGAATGATAATAAACCAGGGACCGATCAGCGCCGTGAAAGTTGACATCAGAGAAACCCTTGAAGCAGTGGAACAAGAATGGATGACGTAACCGTCTACATTGAAGCCGAAATCAACCCAACCGAAACCGAAGACAAAGTGAAGCAAGCAGTCGAAAACATGTTCGGACCCGTGAAAATCCAGACAAGACCTTTGCGGAAAGGGTTCCTCCTGAAAGCCGAATCAAAAGGACAAGAAGGCCTTATCAAACTGCGCAACCTATTACAGAGAGAGCACATTCGAGCCGCCGCAAGAACCGTCCTGATCCGCGGAGCAGAAAATAACTCCGTCAACTTCTGTTTGAATAAGCAAGTAGCCTACGCTGGACACGTCTCCTTCGCAACCGAACCAAACGAATCTCCCCTCGGACCCATAAGAGTCAAAATAAGGACCGAAGACCCCAGAAAAATAGTTGAGTATCTAACCGCATACTGACCTCGGGGTGAAGGGTGTGAGCGAAAAAGCGTCGATTACAGAAAAAGGCGCAGTACTTCTCGGCAAGCACACGGCTTGCGATGCCTACGACGAAACACGCCCGGTACGTGTTGTTACTCATGCTCACGCCGACCACATGGCAGGCTTACCCCAAAGCCTCAGGAAAGGCCAGAGAACCCTCATGACCAGGGGCACGAAAGACTTGATCGACGCGATGCAAGGACAGGGCTACCTCCGCCGCGGCAACGTGCAAGCCCTAGACTACGAGCAGACATTGGAGTACGATGATGAAAAAATTACTCTGTATAAGGCTGACCATATCCTCGGTGCCGCTCAAGTGTTGGTCCAAGACCGTGAAGGCAAACGCATCGTTTTCACCGGTGATTTTCGCATCGATGAGACACCTGTCCTTGACAGCGACATCCTTGTCATCGAGGCAACCTACGGCAGTCCACATTGCAGACGCAGGTTCCACGGGGACACTCACAACTCGCTAATCACGCTCGTGGAACGAGGGCTAAAACAAGGGCCAGTGTACATTTTTGGTTATCATGGCAAGATTCAGGAAGTGATGCAAATACTCAACACGGCAAACATCAACGTGCCCTTCGTCGTTCCAGAAAACGTGTACCACATCAGTCGCGTGTGCGAAAAACACAAAATGCGCCTCGGCAAACTTGTCCTTCAAAACGAGCTCCAAGCATTCACGCTGCTCGAAAAAAACACTCCATACATCGGTTTCTACCACATGCACTCCCGAAACCGCGTAGGCCTCGATAACTTCCGTGTCTGCGTGAGCGGATGGGAATTCTACAGTGCAGTACGTCAAACAGGCGATAAAGAATACTTGGTAGCCCTCAGCGACCACTCTGACTTCGACGGGCTGCTTGAGTACGTGAAACGATCAAGACCTAGACTTGTGATAACAGACAATTACCGCGTTCACTATGGCGAAACACTTGCAAGAGAAATTCGAAAACATCTGGGGATCCAAGCGGTAGCCCAGCCAAGAAATGGGCTTTTCACTTAATTTTCGAGATCTCTTTTTTCCAGCGCCCACTATCATGCCCTGAAGGCAAATGCCAGAATAAGTGCGTCGTAGATGTCGACGGTGTTGTCTCCGTTTATGTCTGCGTTGGGGTTCCAGTTTGCTTTTCCTGGCGTAGAATTGTAAGCATTTGCCAGCAGTATTGCATCATATAGGTCCACTTTGCCGTCGCGGTTTATGTCTACGATCACGCAGTCGATAACGTTGACAGTTGAGTCGAAATATATGTAGCCTAAGGGCTCACCATTCGGGTTTGCGACGATCAAAGTCCCTAGGCGCAGACTCGTCGTGCCTTCGCTGAGGGCTTTGAATTCTATCGTTGCCACGGTATGGTTGCCAGAAATCGGAAGGTATCCTCCAGCTCGTGCTCTGCTGGCATCTTGCCAAGTGTACGCGTACTTTGCTTCGCCTTCGCTTATGGCGTTCTGCAGTTGCCATATGTTGTCATACTCTGCGGGAGGTGTCACTTCGTGGAATACAACGTCAGTCAGTTTCAGAGCGGTCAAAATCGCGGGATCCCACGTCATGGAAAATTGTATGCCCACGATGCCGGGGTCTGCTGGGACGTTTTCGATCGTGACGTTCACGGTGAAAACGTCATCTTTCTTGACGGTCACGTTTTCTGGTTCTATTCGGACTACTGTTCCGTTGTATTCCGGCGGTGGAGGCGGTGGAGGTGGGGGCGGTGCCGAAGGAGTCTCGTCTGAATATGATGCTTGATAGTAAACGCGTCCGTTCCCGAATTCATGAGTGTAACCGAAGATTAAGCCCGAATCCCACGTTGCCACGGTCTGGCTGTCAGCGTGCAAATTGCCGACGGCTGCGTTGCTGTATCCTGACGTTGCGACCAACGCGTCTCCAGTCGCAAGCGAAGTGTTAAACGGGTTGTCCACGGATACTCGTGCCCATCCTCCCGTGTTGATGTAGGAGTCTGAGCCAAGCCACTCGCTCACCAAAGCACTCGCGGGGTCTGGCGGGCAAACGTAGGTCCACCAGTCTTTGCAGCAGCATCTAAGGTATTCGGTAGCGCCTTCTAGAACAACGAAGCCTCCGCCGTTCGAGATGAACTGCCGGATGACTGGTTCAAGCCTTGGCTCGGCTGCCCAGTAGGCATAGAGCACCAAGAGGTCGTAGCCGGACAGGTTTTCAGGTATATCGCCGGCCAGATGCACGTCAAAACCGTTTTCGGTCAAGGCTTGAGAAACCGACGCGGTCAAGTTGTCCATATATGCTTCTTCCGGCCATGGGCCCCATGATGCTCCGTCTGTGAGGTGATGGTTGAGCCAGTTGTCCTTCCAATCTATGTAAAGCGCTGAAGTGCCGTTTCTGCCGGCCCATCTTGCTCCTCCGCCGAGGAGGGTCAAAGAAGTAGACATATTTGTTGACGTGGACGTGGCTCGGAGCGTCGTTGGATTTGACGTGGAAATACCTCGAAACGGCAGGACAAACTGCCCGAATAACAGTGATGCAATTAACAAGCCAAGAACGGATCCTGATAAAGCTACTCTGCGCATCTGACCCTTCCTCAAGATTACTTATAGTTCAACTAAGAAATAAGATTATCGATTGGCCCCTCATCATTCAAAGAATCGCCGTGTCATCACTACTTGTTGAACGGAAACAAACAAATCAGTCTCCGCCTAAATGAGGAATACCACGTGTGAAGGAACAAAGGACAAATTGACCGTCCGGAGATCGAGGCAAAATCGATCTTTCTTAAACGCGGCAAGGTCGATTCATGGTTCATCTCACGGTACGGAATGAACCTTTACCGCGGATGCACGCACAACTGCGCGTACTTGACGGACGGTCAGAAACCTACCATGTTGACGGAACCTTCGGGGAAGACGTGGCGGCAAAGACAAACGCGGTGGAAATTCTTCGAAAAGAACTGAACCCCCTGCGAAGACTTGCCAAGCCACGGTCAGGGTTCATCATGCCAGGAGGAGACATCGGCGACAGTTACCAGCAGGCCGAAAAAAAGTACGAGTTGACCCGAAAAACCTTACGGCTCTTGCAAGAGCTCACTGGCCCGTGCACATACTCACAAAGTCCACGCTCGTCGAAAGAGACATCGACATCATCAAACAAATCAACAAGCAAAACAGGGCCATCGTCAGCTTTAGCTTCTCATCAATGTGCGATGAAATCAGCTCCATGTTCGAGCCGGATGTCCCGTCTCCCACCGAACGATTAGGAACGATCGCTCATCTAAAAAGGGAAGGCATCGCATATGGCATGTTTCTTCTTCCGGTGATCCCGTTCATAACCGACACACCGGAACCGATCGAGGAAAGCCTGAGAAGAGCCCATGAAGTGGGCGTTGACTTCACAGTTTTTGGTGGCATGACCCTCCAAGAAGGAAGACAGAAAGCCTACTTCGAAAATTTGCTGAGAAAAACGCGTCCTGAACTTGCCGCAAAGTATTCGCAAATCTACAGAGGAGACCCATGGGGAAACGCAACAGCAGAATACTACAACTCGATAAACTCGGTCTTCAACGAGGCAGCCAAGAACCGCAAGATGCCCAGAAGGATACCTCCAAAGCTCTTCAAGGGCATCTTGTCCGAAAATGACCTGGTGATCGTTATGTTAGAACATATTACGTATTTCCTGCGACTGGAGGGAAAACGTTCGTCTTTCGCATATGCTGCTCAGGCAATCTCGAGACTCGATAAGCCGTTGTAACAACCGTGAAAGACCGACTTCGAGAAATCAAAAGCGTAGAAGAACAGACAGAAAAAATAGTCCGCGAAATACTCCAAACAAGAAACTCATCATACTACGAAAGCCTAAGCTGAGCGCGCGCTTGTGCGATGTCGATACCGATCTGCGGCGAAGGCAAAATACGTAGGAGTTCAATGCAAAACAGTAGTAATCTGAACTCTGAAGAAGGGTCCGGTGTTTCTTTTGTATTAACATGGGTTTTGAGTTTCCTTCCAGCTTATTGTTTGAAACTAGTGTCCAATGAGCCCGCGCAAACTTGTTCTTTGATCTCAGAAGAAGTGACTTCAGGTCTTGCTCTTCGTGCATTGTTCGCTAAACTTGTGTAAATTTAAAGCTGAAAATGTGTTTTGGGATAAAGAAAAACGTTTCAGTTAAGCTTATTTAGCAACCGATTGTCTATTCTATTCTGCTCACACCAAGCACACGCGCTCTGTTTTAGCGTATGCTTTCAAGTCTGCTCCCACCAGGGAGAGACCATTCAGTGGTGACTGGGAAAGATGCCGTTGAGTGTCTTGGGGGCAACAAGTCTTGAGTAATTCTATGAGAATGTTAGTTTTGGCGGGTGGCAAAGGGGAGAGATTTTTCCCATTCTCCACTTTGATTCCTAAGTGTCTTGTTCCAGTCGCTGGCAAACCTTGCCTGAGGTGGATAGTGGAAGAAGCAACTCAGCAAGGATTCACGGATATTATTCTCTGTGTAAACAGGAAAGATGAGTCAAATTTCAAATACGAATTCAGAGATTTGAAACTGAAGTATAGCGTGAGCGAGGAACCTACGGGTACGGTAGACGAACTTTCGTTCGCTCGTGGTCTTATTGATGGGGCTTTCATTTTGAGGTATGGAGATGACTTGACAGAGATAGACTATCGTGAGCTGGTGAAATTCCATAAAGAAAAGGAAGCCGCTGTGACTTTGGCTGCGACAACAGGTTTCAGGTTGCCAGTGGGCATACTGGAAACAGATGCGATAGGAAGAGTGGCGAAGTTCATAGAGAAACCAAAGCTTGAGAGGCCTTCATGGATTGGAATTGGGGTTTTCGAACCCAGAGTGCTGAATTATCTGAGAGCTGGCGAAGACATCGCGGCTGATACAATATCACGGATGTTGGGAGCGGGGGAAAAAGTGTACTCTTTTGTTGTTCAAAATGGTTGGTACGACGTAGGAAACATAGAACATTGGCGAATGGCCGACGACTACTTCCGGAAAGGTAAATCGACCTCCATCCGAGACGAAAGCCAATGCGAATAGGGTTGTTGGTAAATGCAAACACAATCGCAGCACCCCATCTCGTCTGGCTCAGATATCAAGAAAGCGGTATTACATGTAGAAGCTTTGGAAAAAGGCTGCCCATCTGTCACGGTTATAGTGCCAACCTATAACGAAGAGGAAACAATAGGTCAAGTTTTGTCTGAACTGACTAAGATCGAGCCCAAGATCGGTCCATTGGAAATAATAGTTGTTGACGATGGCTCATCGGATCGCACAAAAGATGAGGTAGCTGAATTTCCTTCAGTGATTTACGTTAAGCATCAAAGAAACATGGGAAAAGGAATGGCTTTGAAGACGGGTCTGAAGATCGGACGTGGGAGAACAGTGGTTATTCAAGATGCCGATATGGAATATTCTCCAACTGATATCCCACAACTGGTAAAACCGATTTTGGATGGACGAGTGGATGTCGTTTTTGGTTCTCGATTCATTGGTAAGCGAAACGGAATGTCGTTTTCACACTTGGTTGGCAATGTGATACTGTCACGCGTTGCAAGCCTGCTATACCAAGAAAACATTACGGACATAATGACAGGATACAAGGCTTTCTCAAGGAAGGTTCTTGAATCACTACGCTTGAAGGAAAATGGTTTCAGTGTTGAGGTAGAGTTGACTTCGAAAGTTCTTAAAGATGGGTGGAAGATCTTGGAAATTCCCATTGCTTATTCTTATAGAACACATGGAGCAGCAAAAATACGTTATCGTGACGGGCTAGGAAGTTTGCTCAAGCTTCTTAGCAGCACGTTCGCAGAGAATTGAAAAGAAAAGCACAGAGAAGAATAGTCCATGCCTTTTTCGCGTGATGCGATGTTGTGAAGTGACAATGAACGTTACTGTGATCGGTGGGGCTGGGTACGTAGGTCTGGCCACCTCTGCATGCCTGGCCTACAGGGGACACAACGTGTACTGTGTCGACATAGACCAGACTAGGATAAAGACGATAAATGAAGGGTCGTCTCCAATACACGAAGCTGGTCTTGAAGAGATTATTGAAGCAGTCGTGAAAGAAGGAAGACTTTTTGCGACACAGGATGCAGGAAGCTCAATTTCTGCCTCCTCAGCAGTTTTGATATGTGCAGGCACCCCGAGCAAGAAGGACGGAAGTATAGACCTGAGGCAAGTCGTCAGTGCGACAAGGAATGTCGGAAGACCATTGGCGAAAAAGGACGAATACTGCGTTGTCGTGATCAAGAGTACGGTTGTTCCGGGGACTACTCGATCAGAAATAATCCCTCTTCTCGAAAAAATGTCGAAAAAGAAGGCAGGTATTGACTTTGGAGTCTGCATGAATCCAGAGTTCCTGCGGGAAGGTTCTGCTCTGAAGGATTTGCTCTTTCCCCGAGATCAGGGGATAGTCATCGGTCAATTTGATGAAAAGTCAGGGGATAGTCTTCTGGAACTGTACAGAGGTCTTGATGCAGAAACCCTTAGAACAACACTAGATGCTGCTGAGATGATCAAGTATGCCAGAAACTCGTACCTGTCAAAAAATGTTTCTTTTGCAAACGAGATTGCGAACATCTGCCAGAAGCTAGGAATCGACTACTTGGATGTGAAGAAAGGCTTGGAGATGGACTCACGAATTGGAGGATTCCTGAATGCAGGTATCGGTTTTGGCGGTTCCTGTTTTCCAAAGGATATCAGGGCTCTTGTCGCAAAGGCCAAAGAGGCTGGAATTGAGCCAAGAATTCTTGAAGCGACCTTGAGGGTCAATGAGAATCAATCTGATGTTCTGATGAACATTGTAAAAAGAGCCCTAGGAAACCTTAAGGACAAGAATTTCGCGGTTTTAGGGCTTGCGTTCAAGCCATGCACAAGTGACATAAGAGAAGCTAGATCGATCTCGGTGATAGAGAGACTGCTTGCTCAAGGGGCGCATGTCTATGCTTTCGATCCAACAGCTGCCGCTGAAGCGAAAAAGTTCTTCGGAACAAGGATCAATTACACTTCCACAGCGGAAGAAGCTTTACGGAAAGCTGATGCATGCATCATCGTGACAGAATGGCAGATGTTCTCTGATCCCAAGTTGTATGACTACCTAAAAGGTGGATACATATTTGATGGACGTCGTTCACTCGATCCTAGAAAGCTTTCCAATCGTTTTATCTATCATGGAATTGGCTTTCCGGAAGGAATCAAATCATGATAGATACGATAATTTCTGAAGACATTCGAGAGATCACACGCGAATTTGACCGGAGTTTCTTCGAGGGGAAGAAAGCATTAGTGACGGGAGGTGCAGGATTCCTAGGTAGTTATCTTTGTGATGCACTCGTAAGACTTGAAGCTAATGTCACGTGTCTAGACGATTTCTCAACAGGCCTAAAAACCAACATAGATCACTTGACCAAGGTCAAGAATTTCCGAGTCTTAAACTCTGATGTATCGAAATTCAAGAGCAATGAGGCTTTCGATTATGTTTTTAACTTCGCCAGCAGAGCTTCACCGGAGGATTACCAGCTTCATCCGATAGAGACGTTGCTTACAAATTCTAGTGGTAGCCATCGAATGCTAGAACTCGCCCGAAAGGGCAATAGTAAGATTATTCTTGCGTCAACTTCTGAAGTCTATGGTGATCCGAAGATTATTCCTACTCCTGAAAACTATTGGGGAAACGTTAACCCCATAGGAATTCGATCATGTTATGATGAAGGGAAACGCTTCAGTGAAGCTTTGTTCATGGCATACAGCCGCGAGTACGAGTTAAACATGAGAATCGTAAGAATATACAATACATATGGCCCGAGAATGCGGGGTGACGGTGCGTATGCGCGAGCCTTGCCTCGTTTTATTCTTCAAGCCTTGAAAGGTGATGAGATCACCGTATATGGAGACGGATTACAGACCAGGTCCTTTACTTATGTTTCGGACACTATTCGAGGGATCCTTTCATCATTCTGTTCCGGCAAAACAAGGGGAGAAGTCTTCAATATTGGGAATCCTCACGAAACTGCAATTCTGGATTTGGCCAAGAAAATAAGAGAAGCCATCAATGACAATGGTTCGATAAAGTTTTGTCCCTTGCCTGCTGATGATCCGAAGAGAAGGAGACCTGACGTAAAACGGGCTGAGAATATTTTGTACTGGCATCCCAAAGTCGGTCTTGACCAAGGGCTCCTTAGAACCATTGAATGGTTCAGACGCCAAAGGACAAACTTGCAAGCGACAAAGAGAAAGAAGCTAGCACACAAACGCCATTTGTGATGTGAAGAGCTATGAGAGGAATTGCAGTCATGTACCACCCTTCGTATCTGTGGCCATTTAGCGGATCAGAACGTAGATTTGTCAGTCTGTCCAAAGTTTTGAGACAGAACTATCAAGTTGAATTCGACGCAATAGAAACTACTCCGACAATCGATCATTACATGCACACATTCCACCGTTCTTTTCCAATTGACCTTTCCACCCAAGGCATCTATTTCGGTTTGGTGAATTGGCTGGTTTGTGGGTTGAGAACAGCAATGGGTCTCATTCGAAAGACTAAGTACGATTTCGTATATGCAACCAATAATAATCTGTACAATCTGCTTCTGGGCTATCTGATTGGCAAATTGTCGCACCTACCTCTGATTGTGGTCGTTCATCATTTCAGATGGACCGACTACGCTGCTCGCGGATCTGGATTTCTGAACTTCGGCTTCAACCAAACATACCATCTGATGAAACGCAACGACCTGAATGCCACGGATTCTATTCTCAGAACACTCGGAGCTTTTTTCGAAAACACAGTATTAAAGAGGACAAATGCATTCATAACCATCTCGCGTACAGTTGCTTCCCAGATACGCTCTCTAGGGATCAAGAGTCCAATTTTCGTTTCAGGAAATGGAATTGACATCGAGTTTTTCAATTCTACATTCGAGGATTGCACTCGTGATGACCCTGTTTACGATTCCATCTATGTTGGCAGACTTGATGAAGGAAAAGGAGTTTTGGATCTCTTGGAAGTCTGGAGAACGATTGTCAGCAGACTGGCGAAAGCGAAAATCGCGATCGTCGGCAATGGGAAATTACGCAATAAAGCTGAAGTTTTTGTAAAGGATAACAAGCTTGCCAACAATGTGAAGTTCTTGGGTTACATCGATGATGTGGATTTGATTCTGACAATTCGAAGATCGCGATTATTCGTGACATTAAGTACGACAGAAGGTTGGGGCTTAGCCGTAGCTGAGGCTCTAGCATGCGGGTTGCCGGTTGTTGCGTATGCAATTCCAACACTGTGCGAGACTTTTGGTGATTGTTCGACCGTCAAATTCGCGGAAGTCGGTGAAAAGGAACAAGTTATAGAAATCATAATTGACCATCTGACAAACCTTCATCGCAGGAAAGAAGACATTGTCAAAGTCTCAAAAGATTTCGCTGCTAGGTTGGATTGGAAGACAGTTGCTGGAAAAGAGTATGAAGCGATACGAAAATCTGTGCAGTAGTTCTCAACGTTGGCTAGGAAAAATGAAAAGAAGACTTGAGATTCTGCAAGTGACACCGTTCTATCCACCTCACATTGGAGGAGCAGAAAAATACGTCTACAATCTCACTAGAGAACTCCGTCTCACCGGAAATGGAGTCACTGTAATGACATCTCGTTTTTCCCCAGAAATAATTGAATCAGAAGACCAAATTTCACTTCCTTTGATGTACTCTTTTTATGGAGATTGGGGAGAAATTCCTATCTGTCCGACTATATTTCTTGGGCTCAGTCGTATCAAGCCCGACATAATTCACGTACACTCACCACCGCGATTCTTTGCTGAATCAACAGCGCTCCACAATTTCTTATGTAGACGCTTGGATAAATCACGTATACCGTTGGTCATGACTTATCATCTGCATAACGAAGGCTTAAGTGGAATCAAGAATGCGGTTTTGAATCTGCATAACGCATTGATAATGAAATTAGTATTCAAACAGGCAAGCAGAATAGTCGTGTTGACCAGCAAGTGCAAAGAGATAGTCTGTAATAACTTCAAGATTGAGCCTGGAAAAATCTGTGTGATCCCAAATGCTGTTGACACCAGGTTCTTCAATGGCGGTGGACACTATCCGGTTGAAGATTTCAGGAAAAAGTTTGGGATATTCAGCGAAAACACAGTCTTGTTTCTAGGGCGTCTTGCAACATACAAAGGGTTAGACTATCTTGTGGAATCAATTGGATTGTTGAAGAAAGAGCTTCCAGACATTCTATTACTAATTGTTGGTGAAGGAGGGCACGAAAAAAACTTGCGGGATCTTAGCAAGCGGTTAGGACTAGATTCTGAAGTGAGGTTCTTGGGTAAGATTGATGATGCCGATGTTCCCCGCGTTTTGTCTGTTGCTAAATTACTGGTGTTGCCTTCGCTAACTGAGGCATTTCCCACAGTCTTGCTTGAAGCCTTTGCAATGGGAAAACCTGTGGTCACAACTGATGTCGGCGCGATACCTGGCGTCGTTCTTAATGGAGAGACTGGACTAGTTGTTCAGCGAAGGAACTCTCGACAACTTGCAGAATCCATATTGTCACTGCTTTCCGATGAACGACTGTCAGCAAGAATGGGTGAGCTTGGCCAGAAGATTGTTCGTGCGCGTTATAGCTGGGATAGTGTGGCACGCAAGATATTAGACGTCTACAACAGCCTATTGTGACTTATACTATATGTGCAAAGCGCTCAATTAAAACACAGTTGGACAAATGGATGGAAATGAAAAAAAGGGAGATTGTTTTCGTAAAGAATTGCAGCTCAGAAATAAATGATTTCTTTCTTTCGAAAACATCAATTCTGACTGATCTGCTCCTCAAAGAGATAGATTCTGTGGAGGCGATTGTGTTAGAAGGTTCTCTTGGTAAAGGAGAAGGCACTTACTGCCAATTGGACAATGGACTAGTGCCATTGAGCGACTATGACTTAACCGTTGTTACTAGAAGACCTTTTCTTCCACCTTTGAGGACTTATACGAGTCACGATTTTGAGAAATTGATGGGAAATCATTGCTCTGTCTTAGTCATTTGGAAACCATTACTGCGTTTTGTGCCTCCAAAAATCACTTGGTATGATATAAAATTCGGAAGTCAAACTCTTCATGGAAACGAGAAAGTTTTGAACTTAATTCCTTTGCGTATGTCGGATCACATTCCTCTTGAGGAAGGTATTCGTTTGCTTTTTAACCGGATTCTTGATCTTCTCGCAGCTTTCGATTTATCGTTTGCCACAGAAAGAAACAATGAGGACAGAATTAGACTCGCTTACTGTTGCAACAAAGCCACGCTTGCCTTTGGTGAATGTTTGTTATTGTTGAGAAATAGATGGAATCCACGTGCTTCAGCACGCAACGAAATGCTTGAGAAAGAGATTTTTTCAGAGTCAAAAAGATGGTCTGAGCCACTGCTTGCCATACGAAACGCAGTCAGGGAAGCAACCTTCACAAAATTGAATATCTCACCAAAATCATTGAATGAGATCGACACGCGGACATTGTGGTTTGATACTCAAAAGCTCTTCAACTCCTTCCTGAAATACTATTTTGAAAAATGGAAAGGTGAGAAAATCAATAGTGATAGAGATCTGATAGATTTCATGCTCAAGTATGATCCCCCATTTTCTCCACATGACAGAATACTCGCCATGTTGGATTTCTTCACTCCTTCTTTGTCTGGAAGGCGAAGCAAAGCAATTGCGTTCACAAAGAATCCAATGCGGCTTTGCTTAATCGTTGCCTATTTGTTGTATACCTCCGTCCAAAGGAGTGCATATTTCTCACTGGACATAAGGCGAATCGCAATCGCAGAGGATATTTTGAAGACTTATTTTCCAGAGATGGCAAGGTACACAAGTAAAAGTAATCGTTGGAGCTCAGCGAAGGCCAGGTTATTGGAAGTCGCACAAATCGTGAAACATTGAAGTGGTGCCAGATGGTTGGGACGGTTACAGATGTCTCCAAAAACTGTTAGGTTGAAATCCAATTTGAGGTCGGACACTATTGCATAAGATTATTATCGTCTATGCGGATGGCCTGGGATTCCACTACTTCTGCAATCAGGTCATAAGTTCTGCCATGAAGAATGCGTTCCAAAAGCAAATACCATTGAGTTCCATTCTTGGATATAGCGTTGGGATTTTACCCTCGATATGGACAAGTAGTTATCCTCGGGACCACGAAAACTGGACGATCTGGTCATTGCGCAAGGACTATGAGCCAAGACCGATTAATTTAAGATCTTTGGAATGGAAACTTACGTGTATTGGACTGTACGGGATGAAGAGGCTTTCTTCTATGTTAGGAAAATACAGCACAATCAGCGCCTCCATACCTACTCCAATCCGTAACAATTTTGTGAATCGGAACATTGACATAAGTAAACCTTACAAACCGTTTGATCGGCAATCGCTCTTATCGATCTTTGACAAGGATGGCATTAGTTGGCGTTACAAATTCTGCTGGCGTTTCGAGGATATGCTGGCCGATGGTGTTGATGAATGCGATGCGGTCGTGTACTTTGCTGGCGAATTAGATGATTTGGGTCATTTCCAAGGCCCAACATCTCGTAAGATATATCTCAGAATATTAGATCTCTCAAGAATACTAAATAAGCTAACAAAAGAGACTGAGCTTTTGTGCTTGTTTTCAGATCATGGAATGTATCCTCTAAGAGGAACCGTTGACTTGCTTTCTATGCTGAGACATCTTCCAGTGACTTTGGGGTTGCATTACCTTGTTTTTCTTGAATCGACAATCGCACGGTTCTGGTTTTTCTCTGACAAGGCCGAAGAAGAGATATCTAGTCTCTTTTCAAAGTTGCCTTGTGGACATTTCCTATCTGCAAGTGAAATCACCGATTATGGCTTGTCCTGTGGAGATAGCATTTTTGGGGACAAAATATACCTGTTGAACCCTGGCATAGAAATATTCCCGAGCTTCTTTCACCCATTACACAGGAACCTCTACAAAGGAATGCATGGATATGCCCCTAGAGGTGAGAATTCATTGGCTGTTTTTGCAGCTTCGAAGAACTTCGAATCCAATTCAGGAAATCTTGTCGATATTTCGCCGACTGTGTTAGATTTCTTGCATCTTGGTGTGCCCAAGGAGTGGCGAGGTAAGAGCTTGGTGGGTCGGCCCTAGCGCGCGTTAATGGGGCAGACTTCGGAGGTTTTCAATTGACTCGGCAGGACCTTTGTTTTGTGACACTTCCAATCATAGGATTAGTAATGGAGATACTATATTTTGAAGGATTTTTCAATGACTTCTGGAGAATGGTGACGGTTTTTTCAGCCGCGCTTGTCGCATTGCCCACAATTTATTCGATTTTGCGAGGACGCAATTTCAACATCAGTCTGGCAATGATCATAATATCATCGATTTTCGTGCAGGTCATATATTTTTTGTCATTCAAAAATACTAGTTACGTCCCACCCAGAGACGCTGCTTATCATCTTCAAGTGATAAACGCCATAGTCCTCAATGGAAAGATACCTTTAGGCGAAGGAGTAGGTCAAGCCCTAGCATATTCCTATTATCCAGGAATGCATACCTTGTTAGGTGTTTTGAGCATGATCACGGGGCTTGACCCAGTCATGATAGTGAAGTTGTCACCTTTGCTATACATCTTGATCCCGGCAGCTCTATATGATTTAACGTATTTGTTGACAAGACATAGGATTGCTGCTGGGCTGGCCGCGTTTGTTTTCATTTTTGTACCGTATGGTTTCTACTCTCCTAAATACAATTTTCTCGCATTTGCATTCTTTCTGTGTCTTGTGTTGTCATTGTCCCTATATCAAATTCTAAAACGTGTCAGCTTGTTGGTTGTGAGTTTTTTCTTTGCGCTAGCCTTGGGCGTAACACATCATCTGACTTCATATATTCTATTCGGCTTTCTCTTTTCAATTCTGTTGGCTGGGTTGATTTTTGGAAAAACTAGATGGAAAATCAAATTGTCCCAGTGGATTTCAATCAAATGGCAGACATTAGCTTTGATGCTGATGGTCATGATGTGGTCATTTTTCGTCAGTTTTCAAATTCTGTCTGCTCATATACATGTGTTTTTGGACTTATTTGGAAGTCTGGAAATCGGTCAGGAGAGATCCCTTCCTTTTCTTACAGGGTCGTACTCCACGACTGAATTGTACCTCATTTTGGCTTCATTGGCATTTATACTCCTGTTGGGTCTCGTAGGTTTTGTATTCTACCTTAAGGATAGACATTCAAGTCCAATGTTGATTTTGATTGCAATTCTATTCGGGTCCCTATTTTTAGTGGCATATTCAGTGCGTAGTTTGAGCGAGCTTTTGGAGGAATTGTCACTCAGAAGTTGGAGCTTTCTTTTCTTGGGTATAGCTCCAATGATTGGATATGTTGCTGCAAAGGTCAGGGAGCCTTCTTGCTCTTCGGCAATACGATTTTCAAAGCTTGCGGATCAAAAAATGAAATTCTTATCGTCGCTGGTCATCTTTCTGATTATTTCGTGCTATGTTTTCTCGGCAGTTGATCTGATTCCTAGGCAGTACTATAACTTCAACGAAGAAAATGAAACTGGCATGGCAAGCTCCTTGAGGGGGTTTGGTGAAAAGGTTGGTGCTGGCATAAGATGGTACAATGCAACTAGGTCTTCCGATTTAAGAGCCATTGGAGACGGAATCGTCAAGGACATGTCGGCGCCTTTTGCCCTTGTGATTGATACTAGGTATGATTTCTATTATGTTCCGGCCGCGTACGGAAATATCTTGTTAGGTAGGGGATATGTTTTTGTTGACTCTTCATTTGCCATTTATGATCAAATGCCTGAGTGGAAGGTTGTGGTGAAAAGAATCGACTCAGAAAACGTCACTGAAGTAGTTAGCAATGCGAAAGATCTTGCGAAAATATACGACAATGAGCTAATAAGCATACTATTCAAGGAAAGATAGTATTTGACTGCGGTGAGTCATTGCCCTGTAGTTGCGACTGTCTGGTCGGAATCTGTTGCCTTCGAAACTCTAGAGGAGATTTTGCGCATAAACGACGGCGGTTGTGCAAACTACTCGATGGTTCACGATGCCAGACTCTTTTGCAGGTCTTGAACAAAAGTGCCTTGCGACCAGATATATCCATCTGATCTGCTTCCCATCATAAACCAAATCCAGCCCTCCAGTTCTCCTTCTTTGAAAACCTGTAGAGCATTTTGTATCCAGACTTCCTTCTCATCGCCCTCTACATTGTCGTACAAGTTTCCGAATTCCGTAATCAAAAAAGGAACATTCGGAAAATCCAGTTTCTTACTGCATAAGCCCCATCTCCCGAAGAATTCTTTTCGGAGAAACTCGATAGTATTGTTTGCGACGTTCTGTTCGGCCAGATTTAGGCCTCTGTAGAAGTGCAACGTGTAAACGACGTTATTGTCTTCCAACGTCCTGTTCATGAAAAAAGCAGTCTGTGCCCACGGGGTTTCTTCGCAGAAGAAAACGTGCTTATCACCCATTTTTCTCATAGAAGAAATAATGTAGTCTTGGATTTCATACCATTGCTCATGCAACTCCTGCCTCTCTTCAGCAGTTCCTGATTCCGAAAGAATACTGTGGTGAGGCTCATTCAGAATGTCATAGCCCGCGACATATGGATCGTCTCTCAGACAATATCCATCCGACAATTTGAGACACGTAAGTTCTAACCAGAGCCTCTTTAAATGTTCTCTTGCACTTAATGTGCTGGCATCAGCAAAGAAATCCCCTTCAAATCTGTAATTTGACTGGTTTATCGAGAGGAAGTTGCCAAGGCTACTGGTGCATTCTGCAGATTCAACTGTGTGAGCATCTACTATTATATACAGTCTCTTGCTAGTGAAAATCCTGGCTGCACTTACAAACGCTGTCATGTAAGAATAGTCGTAGGAAAATTCGCTTTTGTTGGAGCTGATTTCCATCCAGTTCCAATAAAACGGCAACCGTACAACGTTGAAACCGTGGTCTTTGATCAATAAAGAATGATCAGGCGCATAGGACCAAACATCTGGTAGGGCGCGCGCGCTAGTTATCCCGCTATATTGTACCCCCACGAGCTGCACGGAACCATAACCATTTCTAATGGTGCCATTGTCGACACGAAGCATCGCTCGAGAAAGTGAATAGTCGATTGTTCCGTATGAAGGCACGATGCCTTGGATCATTGGGCAGATTGAAAGCGAAACGAAACAGATGGATAGACTCATTATCATTGTTATGCCGCTAAACAATCTGACTTTACATTCGTCTTTGCACATCTCTAGGCATCTCCCTAAAGCTAACTGATCGGTTGCTATGTATGTGATTATGACGTCTTACGTCTTACGATACCACCATGTTTGGGTTAATTGCTTTCCTTCTTCAATAAAAAAGTTCTGGTATTGATGTGCAACGAGAGTACAATTAGTGGTAATGAATGCCAACGCTGATGCGCGCGGGGCACTTCACTTATCTTAGAGGCTGAATCTCATTCGAGTAGTGACAGATATGGTCGACTGTGTGGTCATCGGTGACGTTATGTTTGATGTCTTTTTTCAAAATGAAGAAAGACACACTGTTTTTTCACGCCGAGGAACTTCATACTGCAGTTCTGCAAAGATCGATTTTGGAGGTGCAGGAAATGTGGCATCGGCCCTTTCATTGCTCGGAGCAAAAGTCCTTTTCGTTGGCAAGGCTGGCAATGACTTGTGGGGGAAGATATATGAAGCGGATTTAACTGCACATTCCGTAGCCACCAATATTTTTTTCGCGAAGCGAATCTCGACAGGGCTCGCTTTGGTCACTCGCGAAAAGAATTATGAGAGATCGTTCTTCCTGTTCCGAGGAGCTAACAATAAGCTCTTGAAGGAAGAAGTGAATCTATCTGCCAATGCGCTCAAAAATTCGGATTATTTTTACTTCTCTGGATATTCATTAGTTTCAAATCCACAAAAAGGGCGATCCTTTACGCGGTCAATTTGGCAAAAAGATACAATCTCAAAGTGATTTTTGATCCAGGTTCTCATAACCTAATAAAGTCCAATTTCAAATTGTTCGAAAGACTTTCGAATATTTGCGACGTTTTCTGCCCAAATCTTGAGGAAGCAAAGGTGATAACGAGGACAAATCAGCTCCAAAAAACCATTGAAAGACTACAAAAAAGAGGAAGACTAACGGCCGTGAAGTGTGGGGAGGATGGTTGTATACTAATCAAAGAAAACGAAGTGCTCGAAATCGTGGGAAACAAAGTCAATCCATTAGACACAACTGGTGCAGGCGACGCCTTCACAGCGGCTTTGATATATGGTCTCGTCAAGAACCTGCCTTACAAGACTATCGGAAAACTCGCCAACTGGTTCGCAGCACAAACTGTCAAAGGCATTGGCGCGAGAGCCTTTCCATCAAAGATAGGAATCGAAAGATACTTGCTGCATATATTCCGTGAAACATAGCAGAAAACGAAATAGGGCTCAAACCCAAAATGCCCCAAACGGAATGGTGACTTTCTCATTGAGGTTATTGCTGTCTACACCCACAAGAGGCCTCGGCCTAGTTTTGACAGCGAAAACAGCCACTTTTCTAGTTGCAGTTTTGGCAATTTACTATCCGGATCTGCAGATCATATTTCTTGATGCTATACGGAATGAAGCTACGAATCAAATTCACCTGGCACTTCCGATCCTCGCCAACATCATGTACCGCAAAAGAAGAATACTTAGGGCACAAATGTCCGTAGAACAATCAAATTGGTCCAGAACATCTCAGCACTTCACAACTTTGATTGGCACCTTGTCCTTTACCGCTGCCATAACTGACGGGTTTTGTCAGTAGTTCCCTTACCAAAAGTGCGCACCAAGCGAATGCGGATCATTATTCTGGATTCACGATCGTTATTGGCTTCGGCAGTCAACGAGTATCGATGACCTCCCTCAGGAAATACCTGGCATGTTCAATTCTAGCGGTAGCGTTAGTCTTGCTTTTCATTCCTGCGGTCAGGGCAACTGCCGAGAGTTTCATAGTTCGGGCTGGTCAAGAAAAGACAAGAGCTCTTAACCTTGCTACTGAAGATCATGTTCAGATAAGGTTCACGGTAACCGGACAAGCTGCAAACGTACTAGACTTCTATATCGCCGACCCCAACGGAAACGAAATGGCAACCTTCGGCACTACCGGCAACGTGAACTATGCCTTCATTTGCTCACAAGAGAGCGAATACAACCTTCATTTCTCCAACATTGCCTCAGCGGAAGATAAACTCGTCAGCCTTGACTATGAAGTTCAATACTATATCTTCGGCATGGATCAGATGCTTCTTCTGACGCTGATCGTAGTCGGTATCTGTGTGAACGCCGTAACCGTCTTTATCGCCATGTGAAAACATCCATAACAGAACATATCTAGAAAGTCTGAATTCTCATTTGTTGAGGTGAAAACGGTTAAATCAAAAATGCGGTTTTTTCGCCCTCAGAATTGAGTGAGTGTCGAAGGCAGGAGGTTGGGCACGATCCCAACCAGCAACATGCCGATAATGATTAACAGCACGATGAACACGATTATGGCTAGTATTGCTATCGCAAGGCCTCCCAGCCAGCCGGTCTTGAATATGGCCTTGTAAACCCAGACCCATGCGACGAAAGCCAGAACAAACGCGACAATATATCCCATAGACCCGAACACGCCTCCCAACAATAGGTCTAGGACTACTAGCGCTATTATGTAGACGATTGGACCTAGAAGCGTGGCCAACATAGCTTCGCCGAACGTCGCTTTGCCCTTAGTGACGGCTTTTCCTGCAATCCATGCGGGGATCGAAACGATGATCCACACGACAAACAGCGCAACTGCTATCGCCAATATTTCCAGGAGCGTCACTCCGCTCGGAAACAGGGATGACAATACTGAAGTCATTTCCGATTGCCCAATACAAAGGTTGTACTATAAAATTTTTGCGTAACACACGCTACGTGGCACGTTATGCTAATGCTGGGCAAAAGGATAATCGAGTGGTCGGCAGAGGAGACAATCATGGCAACTGAAGAAACTGTTGTACGTGTTTACGTGCTTGTGGGGATCCAGCCTGGGAAAGAGAAAGAGTTTGCCGATGAAGTCTTGTCTAAAGGGTTGATTGTTGACTCAAGGGTGGAGAGAATGGATTTTGTCCACGGATCCTTTGACTTTGTCGTCGTGCTTAACGGGTCGATGAAGGACGTGGATGCGAGGGTGATGTCGATGAGGAAGTCTCCGTTTGTCCGACGAACGGAAACGCTGATTTGCTTCGAAATGTTCGCTTGGGAAGACCTGTCAGGCAGATTGACCGAATAAACCTGAAATCAATGGCAAGAAGCGCGCCCTGCTGCACTTTAGCTCCCGTTCATTCGTAGACACCGTCCATACGAGGTCATGCGTATCTCTGTGGACTTTTCTCATTCCCATTCTGAAAATCCAATTTCAAGACTTGTCAATTATTTTTGACTTAATCTTGGCTGAGGTGGTGAATGCTTTGAGAAAAACTGGCCTATCTGTGTCAAATTTTCTTGATAAAAAGACTTTTCTCTACGCCGCAACATGAAATATACTGGGGAAGCTTTTTGTCTGATTCAGAGGATAAACCCTATTCAGCCATTTTCGCATCTCTAAATCATCCTGTTCGCCGCAAAATACTCAGAATGTTATCACAAAAGCCAATGAGCTTCTCAGAAATTCTTGAAGCACTAGGAGTATCAGGCTCTTTCCTCACGTATCACATTGAGAATCTGGGAGAACTTGTTGGCAAGACGAATGACAGTAAGTACAGATTGTCCAGCTTTGGAGAAGCCGCAATAGCAACAATGACTAGGGTTGAAGACATACCACGGAGCATGTCTTCTCAAAATGAAAACCTTCTCAAGTCTCATCCTAAATCTTCAATAGCGATTCGCATAATCACGCACGTCTATATTCTTGCCTTGGTGGTTTCAGTTATTCTCGCAGGCCTGTACTTGGTCAATTACACGAGTTCAGAAATTCCTTTTTCTCACGTTACCGTTTTGGAGGATTTACTCCTTCATCCCGGAGAGAATTTCACTTTTTACATCGCAATAGATCACCGACCAATGGCCTCCTACTTGGCGCCAAATGACAGCGTTTTTGTAGTATATGGATACCGATTCGACGAAAATCATACGTATTGGTTTCCGGGACCCCCCACTGGAAATACGTTGACCTCATGGAGTATTGAAAGCGTCCATTTCTTGCTAAATCCCTATGCGGACATCGAGTTTTCGCGCGCTCTTGTTTGGAACGAAACCGCTGGAGCTACATTGAATCCAGAATTTTACTACTCTCACATTGCAGCGGGGATTTATATTAATTCCATGGACCTGGATGAGGTGACTGAACCTAGCTTGTATGAGTTCGTGATCACAAACGTCGATCCTCTGAGAGATTTGAATGACACTTTGCATACCCAAAATGCATTTCAGGATTTTGAAAAACCAGTCTACTATTACGGCGTTGCTGGACTACTGGCTGGTATTTTTTACCCTTCAGTGATAATTGCGCCAAGAGTCATGGAATACGCTACGCGCCGGAACCGAAGACGACCAACCGGTTAGTGCGAGCTCAAACGTGCCTGTAGCAAATAGCGCGCGCTAGATTCGGCTAGAGGCGCGTGCTAAAATCTATTTTTGCGGTAGTCTAGGCCACTGGCCGATAGTCGCGTCTTTTTCCAATGTAGTCGCCGAGCAGTGCCCCCACTGTTATGGCGGTTACGAAGGTAAGCAGAAGCGAAGGCCCTGGGCCTAAGTAGAGTATCAGGGTCTTTCCAAAGACGCCCAACATTACTCCTGCTATAAGTGTGCCTATTCCGCATGCACCAAGCAAAACCCATAAAGTTCTCCACACTTTGAGGGAATTTGTCTTCCGTATGTAATATGCAAAGGCTACGGCCACGCTAGTGATAACGGCATATTTCAGAACTTCAGTAAGCGCCGTTACTCCCTGAAGGAACAACGCACCAAGCACTGCTGATATCACGGCGAAGGGCACCAGTACAAAGATAAACCAGTAGCTTCGAACGCTCCTCTTCCACCATCTCGGCTTCCTATAGTCATCCAATCTACGAACACCTTGAGCGCGCGGGGCGCGGTTGTTTTTCAAACACATTTTTCACAATCATATAGTGTTCAACTATCTATTTAATCCTTCTAGGCGACGCGTTCCCATTAGCGCGCGCTAGGTTTATGAGTAGTATGAGATCATACTGTGGGAGACTTGAGTCATTTGGTTTAGGTACCCCAGCACAACAGTTATGTTAACACCCACTTTGGTAAGCTCTTGGACGGGGTCCATTCCAGTAAAATTATAAGAATAGTCAAGCCAATACTCGAGACGAGTTTGTTGTAAGCCGTCAAGATTGTCGGTCAGATTTGCAATCATTGACAGCTCCGTCTGATTGAGGTTTCTTTGCCAGATGGCTCCCACGCTTTTCCCGAAATACATTGCCAACAAGCCTTCGCCCAAATAGAAAGTTGTAGCTCCGATTGATGTATACATTGGCTCAGAATAGTCAGCTGAAACTGCCTCTGCAAAATAGGTGGCTTCACCACGAACATAATTGTAAACCTGATCAACGTCGTCGTTAGTTTTGGCCCCTTTGAGCAAAGAATCAACTCGATACATCGCTCCTGACCAACCCTTCAATGCCAGCGTTCTCATAATGTTGGTAGTTCGTTGCGTTTGAGGACCATCCACGAAAATGTAGCCTAGATTAAATCCGACAGAGATCATCAACGCCGCAGCCAGTACTCCGACTAGGAATTTTATCTTCTTAGACATAGACAAGGTTACCACCAATACACACTTGAATGAACGCTTCTATTTAATCTTCATCTCTTGATATAGAAGCGCGCGCTTAGCAGCGTTCACAACTTTATTGTCCTAGCAATGACTTCGGACTGTTGAGGTGATTGTGATGGGTGTGAAGGAAAACATGAAATTGATGATGACTTTAGATGATGCTTGGAACGATCAGGATTGGGAGACATTCAAGAAACGCCACGCGGCAAACGTTGCCGTCTATTGGCCAGGTCAGCCCGAGCCGACTAGAGGCCGAGAAGCGCATTACAAGGAATCTGTTGAATTCTTCAAAACGTTCGATAACAAGCTGGTCAATAATCCTTACAAAATTCTTTTCGGCGATGCTGACTACACTTGTTCAGTCGCTGACTGGACAGCAACCATGATAGGACCAATGAAAATACCTGATGGAAAAGTCATTCAGCCTACCCACAAAACGGCCAAGCTTGAGTTCTGCACCGTTGCCACCTGGAAAAACAACGAAATCACAGAGGAATGCCTTTTCTACGACGTAGTCGAAATGATGAAACAGCTGGGACTAACGTAATCAAAGTTGAAACGCACTAACATTACCTCAAATAAGGGTGCGAAAAATAGCGCGCGCTATCATGTAACTAGATTTTGTATTTATTGACTTGTTTCGGCATGGAGGCAACTGCTACCTCAAGAAGATTACTTCTTCTCCATCGGCCGTAACATATAAGGCCTGTTTTATGGAAACTTGCCCGAGCCTGTTCATCAAGATCTCTCATTCCTGTTTCTTCCATGTTCACGCGCCCTTCCAGTAAACATGTCGCCATTGCATATAACGCGTCTTCCGAAACCCGATATATATCAATTTTCTGCATAGTTAGCGCGCTCGCGCGCTTTAGAAACGGCACCCGAAACAATAGTTGAAATTCATAATTCTTTTCTATGCCGCTCCTAGTTCTTGAGTTGTGGTCAGTGATGAAAATCGAGGATTTGATGATTAGAAGCGTTATTACAATGTCCCCAGACGCCTCAGCCTATGAGGCTGTGAAGATTTCGAATAAGAATAAGATTGGTTGTTTGGTCGTTGTGGATAACAGCCAGATTGTTGGGATCTTGACTGAAAGGGATTTGCTTGTGAGAGTTTTAGAAAAGTGCAGGAACCCCAAGGAAACCAAGATTTCAGAAATAATGACTAGACATGTCGTTATGGGAAAACCTGATATGGAGGTCAGTGAGGCCACGAGGCTTATGTTTGAAAACAAGGTGAAGAAACTACCTATAATAGATGGAAACCGATTAGTTGGCATAGTTACCTTAACGGATATAGCTCGCGCCACAAGCATGGACAAAGAAACCATAGAACTTGTCGAAAAACTCTCCAACATGCATGTGCTCTAAGCCTTAAATCGATAATAAGAATCTTCGCGCGCGCTATTGGATGCCTGCGTCTTTCTTGAGCACTGCTGCCTTGTCAGTTCTTTCCCAGGTAAAGTCCGGGTCATTCCTTCCAAAATGCCCGAACACGGCGGTTTTCCTGTATATGGGTCTCAGCAAGTTTAGTTCCCTTATGATTGCCTTAGGCCTCATGTCAAAATGCTTCTTCACCAGCCGAAGGATTGCGTCGTCAGGCAGCTTCCCGGTTCCAAAAGTGTTCAGCATGACAGATATAGGTTCTGCTACTCCGATCGCGTAGGATATCTGGACCTCACACTGATTAGCTAGACCGGCTGCAACAACGTTCTTCGCGATGTATCTCGCCATGTAACAGCCTGACTTGTCAACTTTCGAAGGGTCTTTGCCAGAGAAACACCCTCCACCGTGACTCCCGACGCCGCCATACGTGTCTACGATAATCTTTCTTCCCGTCAGACCAGAATCGGCCAGTGTTCCGCCGACCACAAACCTTCCCGTTTCATTAATGTAGATCCTGGTCTTTTCGTCCAGCATTTCTGAGGGTATGACCTTTTTTATGACCTGATTTATGATGTCTTCTCGCATTTTTGCCCTGTCGACGCTTTCAATGTGTTGTGCAGCTATGACGACAGCGTCCACTCTTTTCGGCTTCCCATCAATGTATTCAACTGTTGCTTGAGATTTACCGTCCGGCCTCAAGTAGGGCAGTATCCCTTTTTTCCTGCATTCAGAAAGCCTTCTCACGAGACCATGGGCAAGCATTATTGGAAGAGGCATCAGCTCCTTTGTCTCGTTTGTAGCGTAGCCGAACACCATTCCTTGGTCTCCTGCTCCCTGCTCATGGCCTTCGGTCTCATTGACTCCCATCGCGATGTCGGGCGACTGCTCCGTTATCGAAACCAGAACGCCGCAGGTCTCCCAGTCCATTCCGTCTTTGGCATTGTCGAACCCGATTTCCTTCAGCGTGTTCCTGACAACGTGGGGGATGTCCACGTAGCACTGCGTGGTTATCTGCCCAGTGACTATGACGTTGCCCTGCATCACCAGAGTTTCACAGTCAACCCTTGCCTTCGGATCACAAGCCAGAACCGTGTCAAGGACGGCGTCCGATATTTGGTCTGCGACCTTGTCAGGATGACCCTCGGCCACAGATTCGGAAGTGAACAAGTATCTTCCATTGCTTATCATGAGAACCTTCGTTGGATTTGTCTTACTAGCTCTTAACGATTTCGTTCTGGTCACTCTTTTTCGCAGGATGGTTGCATCTTGGAAATTTGTTTGCGTTGGCAAGCCGCGTTTCAGCGGACGAACGTTGAACGGAATAGCGCGTGCAGACTTTAAGGTTAGCGACGTGAAACATTACTGTTTCTCCCATCTCCCCCTTTCAAGGTGAGTATGGCGTCGCCTTTTGAGATGACTGGTCTGCACGCGCCAATTCAATCAAAGATAACATCGGAATATGCATTCTGGAACCAACATATAGAAGTATCTTCTAGGCGTGGGTCAATCTTTTTCGTAGGGTTTGTAATCGCTTGGAGCTTTTGCTTTCCGCACGAAGCCAGCTAGTACTACTACGGTTAGAACGTAGGGAGTCGCTTGGATGATTTGTGGGGGAAGCCATCCTGTGGATTGTAGCCCGATCTGCAGTGCGTAGAGAATGCCGAACATGAAACTGGCTGCCAATGCGCCAAAAGGTTTCCACCTGCCCAAGATCATCGCGGCAAGAGCAATAAAGCCTTGTCCTCCAGTCATGTTTAGAACATAAATGCCTAAGGTGCCCAGCGAGAGGAATACCCCTCCTAGACCGGCAAGCATTCCGCTTGCTATCAGGCACATGTATTTCGTTCTGTACACGTTTACGCCTGCCGTGTCTGCTGCGGCCGGATGCTCGCCGACGGCCCTTATTCTCAACCCCAACGGGGTCTTGAACAGGACGATGTATGAAAGCACGACCACAATGAACATCAGGTAAACGAGTGGGCTCTGAGAAAACAAAGTGTCGAGAGCACTCCCGACGAGGGGGACCGAGTCTTTGAGGAATTCGAGCGAAATAATCGGAATGCCCGGCACGCTGTCGGAAGCGCCTCTTGAACCCCAAATCGTCTGGGACATATAAGCCGTGAAGCCCAGCGCAAACAGGTTTATTCCTGTGCCGCTTACAATCTGATTCCCGGCAAACTTGACCGTCAGGACGCCGTGCAAGAGACCGAACAGGCCGCCGGTGAAAATGGCTGAAGCGACTCCCAGCCAAGCGTTACCCGTGTAGAAACTTGTCAAAACGCCTGAAAACGCTCCCATCAGCATCATGCCTTCCAACCCCACGTTGACGATTCCAGCTCTCTCTGAGAAAATACCTCCCAACGAAGCATAAGCTAGTGGAGTTGCCAGTCTCAGAGCGGCCGCGAACAGTCCAACGTTGATTATGTCAATTATGCCTACCATTCGTGGTCACCTTCTTCTCAAGCGGTCTCCGACTTTTTTCAGAACGGATCGGATTTTCGTCAAGATATGATTAGCCGTTTGCCAGTTCACTGCACGTTTTTTCGAAAGAGACTTCATCAACTGGGGAGCCGCCGCAAAGAGCACGACCAACGATTGAACCACATATATCACGTCGAGAGGCACTCCCGTGACCCTGTTCATCACCAAGCCGCCACTTCTAAGAGCCCCAATTAATATCGAAGCCAAAACTGCGCCGAAAGGGTTTAACCCGCCAATCAAGGCGACGGCCAATCCGTCCCAACCGTACCCCGGAGAAAAATGGTCTATGAAACGGCGTTCAACACCTAGAATCTCGCCTGCCCCGCCAAGTCCTGCCAGTGTGCCGCTGATGACCAGAGCAAGAATCATTCCTCTTTTCACGTTTATCCCGCCGCTCCTAGCTGCTGTGGCATTTAATCCGATGGCTCTTACCTCATAGCCCAGTGTCGTCCTTTGGAGAACGAAAGCAGTGATTCCAACCATTATCAAAGCAACGATGATCGAACCAGAGAGTTGTGTCGGCGGCAGAATTCGCGGAAGCTCTGCTGCAGGGGCAATGAATGGAGTTTGCGCTACTATGCCAGGTGCTTTGAAGGGGTAATTCACCATGTAGCTAGTCACGTACAATGCTACATAGCTCAGCATCAACGTCGTGATTACCTCGTGTGCATCGAGCTTTGCCTTCAGGACGGCGGGAACAAAGGCCCAAAGGGCTCCTCCTGCAGCACCAGCAAGCAAGGCTAGAGGTAGATGAACGTAGATTGGAAGATTGGTGAACGATATTCCTACCAATGCAGCAGCCATTCCGCCGATCAACAGTTGACCTTCAGCTCCAATGTTGAATAAGCCGCATTTGAAAGCAAACAGGAACGCGAGCGACGTGAAGATGATCGGCGTCGCTTGAGCGAGAGTCTGTCCAATACCGTAGCTGTCACCGAAAGCACCCATCAAGAGTCGTGTGTACGCATCGATGGGTGAGTATCCTGTAGCTGCCAGCACTACGGCTCCGACGAGAAAGGCCACAACGATAGCAACAATCTGAGGTATGGAATTGCGTAGGGACTTCTTCAGATTTTGACCAATTTTGATTGGGAATGACGTGACAAACGAACGCACTCTTGATCGTGTTTTATCTGCTTGGTAGACAACTGTTGGTGGCAGGCTTGACGCTATTTTCAACAAAAGCTCGTTTACACGTCTAGCCTGTATTGCCTTTCTACCCACATTTTCCACCGGTCATAAACAGACCGAGCTCAAGCTCATTTGTCTCGCTTCTTTCCTTCAAGGCTACAATTCTTCCCTCGTATATTACTGCGATTCTGTCACTTAGAGCGAACATTTCATCAAGATCTGCGGTTATCAACAGAATGGCGCAGCCTTGGTCCCGCATTTCGACGAGTTTCGTGTGAACATATTCGGTTGCTCCGATGTCGAGCCCACGAGTCGGTTGAGATGCTATAATGAACTTCGGTTTCCTGCTGAACTCTCTGGCTATCACTACTCTTTGCTGAGTGCCGCCAGAAAGATACCTTGCGAGAGTGTGCTCACTAGGTGTTCTTATTGAATACTCTTCGATTGATTGCCCTGCAAATTTCGAGCAGTTGGAAAGGTCCAGAATTGACCATTTCGTCGCAAAGGGCGGTTTGTCCTGTCTTCCAAGTATGAGGTTCTCCAGAACTGAGAAATCCAATATCAACCCTGTCTTTTGTCTGTCTTCAGGCACGTTGGCGAATCCCTTCTCTATTCTTCTGTGAGTAGACGTTTTCGTTATTGTCTCACCTAAGAAGCTGATTTTTCCTGATCTGGATTCCCTCAACCCAGTCAAAACCTCAACCAGTTCAGTTTGTCCGTTTCCTTCGATCCCTGCCAAACCGAGGATTTCGGATTCATGTATTTCCAAATTGACATCCCTTAACGCTGGGAGCTTCCTATCGTTAGACGCGTTCAGACTCTCAGTCTTAAGGACAATCTTGCCAGGAGTGACCTGCTTCCTTTCAAAAGTGTAGAGTACTTCACGGCCCACCATCATTTGAGCTAGGGCATCAGAGTTCGTTTGTGTCCTGTCAACAGTTCCGACTACTTTTCCTTTTTTCAGAACAGTTATCCTATCACAGATTGCACAAACTTCTTTCAACTTGTGAGTTATGAAGATGACCGATTTTCCCTGCTGTTTCAGAGCTCTTATGGCTTCGAAAAGACTCTCAACTTCCTGTGGTGTGAGAATAGATGTTGGCTCGTCCAAAATGAGTATCTCCGCCCTTCGATACAAGGCCTTCAGAATCTCGACTCTTTGCTGTATTCCAACGGGAATTGTGCTGACGATAGCTTTCGGATCCACCTGTAGCCGATAGCGGTCTGACAGAGATTTGATGTCTTTCAAGGTTTTGTCTATGTTCAGCAAGTATGAGTATTTCGTGGGTTCTAGGCCTAACACTATGTTTTCGGCGACCGTGAGACTGGGAACAAGCATGAAGTGCTGGTGTACCATTCCGATGCCGAGGCTGATAGCTTTGGCAGAATTGTCGATTCTCACCTCTTGGTCATCCACGAAAATCTGTCCTTGATCGGGCTTGTGCATACCGTAAAGAATTCTCATCAGCACGGTCTTGCCTGCGCCGTTCTCCCCCAGCAAACCATGTACTTCTCCTTTCTTTACTTCGAAGTTGATTTTGTCGTTTGCCGTGAGGCCTGAAAAAGTCTTTGTAATGTTAACCATTCTTACGGCTGTGCTCATACATAAAAAAGGAGGAGAGTAACTTGAGTTAAGCCTTTCTGCTACGTGTAGCCCGAAGGTACGGTTATGTTTTTCGAGATTATCTTTGCTTCGGCCTCTGTCAGTTTCGAAAGCACGTTTGCTGGTAGCGGTGTCTCAGTGAAATTGAAAGTCTGTTCCCAGAATGTTTCCTCTTCGGGCAGTCTGCTGCATCCGGTCCATTTTTCTGCTACGCCGCCGCTGTAGGTTCCGCCCTGGAAACCGCCGGTCTGAAGGTTCGGCAAGAGTTTGGAAATCACCGCTGCTTTCACCATCTCGAATACGGCATTGTCGACTCTTTTTGTTGCACTGCCAACTATCTGCGTGTAAAGATAGTCTTGGCAAGAATCTACGCCAAATCCGTTTATGTTGCTTTCGTTGCATGCCAATAGCGCTCCGAGCCCGCTCTTGCCAGCTGCTGCGAAGATCCCGTCCGCTCCAAGCCCGATCAAATTGACTGCCTGTTCTTTAGCTAAGGTCGGATTCGCCCAATCCCCTACATATTGCGGATTAAGCACGGTTACTGTGGAGTTCGCCCATTCTGCCCCCGCTTTGTACCCGACGAAGAAATCATTGATCAACGGAATGTTCATGCCTCCAACGAAGCCGACTTTTCCTGTATTAGTTAGCATTCCCGCCAAAACACCGGTCAAGAATGATCCCTCGTTTGCTCTGAACAGAAGAGAGGCAACATTAGGCTGATCGACGACCATGTCTACTATTGCAAATCTCTGGTTCGGGTAGGCTAATGCGGTAGCGTTAAGCGCATCGGCCTGGTCGAAGCCGATGCATACGATTAAGGCGTATCCGCCGTCTTCGGCGTAGCCACGTTGCATACTTGCATAGTCTGCTATTGCGTTTGGCTGTGCATAGTCGAATGTGATGTTTAGCTCTGCCTTGGCACGCAACATGCCCGCGTAGGCGATGTCGTTGAATGACTTGTCGCCTAGGCCTCCTGTTGCTAGGACAAGGCCAATCTTTATTGGTTTCGTTTCGCTTACGACACCGGAGGGAACGGGTTTGACCACCCAAACGACTGCCGCTCCGATGACTAAGCCAATCAGTAATCCAGCGATTGCGTATGCGTATGTTTTGTTCATCTTTTTCTCCCAGTCTAGTGTTGGTGCGATCGCGTTTTAAGACTTTTGCGAGCCTGTTTCTAGCCCTGAAGGAGCCCAATACTAGATGAGGTGAGATTGGGTGGTCTCTTTTTGTTTGATCTTTAGACGTCACCGGACTCTTCTATCTTCGTATCCTCATATGGTGCCGCAACTCTTCTGTAGAATTCAAGCTTTATGCATTCCAGGACTCCTATGGCCTTGTTGAGATGATAGTACTTGAGAGGATAGACTCCTTTCAAGATCTTCGTGACAACATAGTTTAGTTCTCCGTCCACTTCCTCTGGCTGCAAAGACTTTAGGATGCCTACCAGTTCGTTCAAAGCCTTTTCGTATTTCACTCTTTTCTCAGTTTTTATGTACGGCAACGAACTCGAATCTCCATTTGATCTTTCTAAGAGCCATCAAGACTCTATTAAAAGCTCTCGTGTCACCCTGCGGTCGAGCTTACAAAAATGTATTAACGTAAAATCCTAAGTGTTAATCAGAGGGTATATCATGCTGGTCGGCTCAAAGCGTTTGTTCGGCACAAACGGCATTCGAGGAGTAGTCAACGAGGAATTGACCCCGCAAATGGCGACTAAAATTGGGGCGGCAATCGGAAGCTACTTCAGACGTGGAAATCTGTTGGTTGGCTACGATTCTCGAACGAGCAGTCCTCTGCTTTCGCGCGCTGTTATCGGGGGACTGAATTCTGTAGGGTGCGACGTGCTTGATGCCGGAATGGCGCCGACTCCCGCGGTTCAATTCTGGGTGAGGAGACATGGAATCGACGGCGGCATCATGATAACCGCGTCGCATAACCCTCCAAAATACAACGGTATCAAAGTGATTTGGAATGATGGCATTGAACTTTCTCGTGAACAGGAAGTCGAGATCGAGGAAATCTATTTCAACCAAAAAACGCGTCGTGCAAAGTGGAACTCGCTCGGGAAAACCCGCGAGGTCAACGGCATAGTTCATGAGTATGTTGCTTCTGTTAGAGAGCACGTTGATTTTGCGGCAATTAGCAAGAAGCGGTATCACGTCGTGGTTGATGCAGCGAACAGCGTGGCGAGCCTCGCGGCGCCGCGGTTGTTGAAAGAACTTGGGTGCAAAGTGACCACAATCAATGCGAACCTGGATGGGGCTTTCCCTGGGAGGCTTCCTGAGCCCAACCTTGAAAACCTTGGTGGTTTTGCTTCGACCGTGAAGGCTTTGGGTGCAGATCTTGGTGTCGCCTATGATTCTGATGCTGACCGGTCGATTTTTGTCGATGAGAAGGGCAACTTGATCTCGGGCGACGCGAGCTTCGCTCTGATTGAGAAATATTTTTTGGAAAAGCACCCCGGCGAAAAAGTCGTCACATCGGTCAGCTCCTCGTGCCTGATCAAAGACGTGGCAGATGCACACGGCGGACTGATCGTCTGGACTAAGGTTGGAAGCGTGACGGTCTCGCGCACGATGAAAAGAATCGGCGCCAAATTGGGCGGTGAAGAGTACGGCGGCATCTTCTATGGTCCACATCAGCCGGTAAGGGACGGTGCGATGGCCGTGGCAATGGTTCTTGATATAATGGCTGAAACTGGGGAAAGACTGTCCAGCCTCGTTGGCGAGTTGCCAAGATACTACGTTCAGAGCGCGAGAGTGGCGTGTCCGGAGCGTTTGAAGCATAGGGTGATGGAGGAATTGATGGGGCAGACAAAGGCGCTTCAAGTCGATACTGTTGATGGTGTCAAGGTGTGGTTTGAAGACAAGAGTGGGATTTTGGTGAGGCCTAGTGGAACTGAATCTGTGTTTCGGTTGTATGCTGAGGCGAAAACTGCCGTTAGGGCGGAACGGCTAGTTAAAGAGTACAGTTCACGAGTCAGGGGGATGATCAGGAATTTCGGGCGTTAATTCGAAAGGGATGTCAGAGTGGAGGGGTGCGTTGGGATGGTTATTCTATTTTTTCCAGGTTTTCTTCGATGATGATCGGGCGCATGGCCATTATTTCTTCGTAGTATGGCAGTGTGTTTGAAGGTTTTTTCCAGATGAACACTTTTTTGGCAAGAGCGTAGGCTACTCCCATTTCCAAGAAACTGTTTCCTCCGACATATCCGCGATTTTTCGGTTTGTCAAAATTCAGTACTAAGATGGCATCGCTGTTCTTGATTTTGTCGATGTGCTCATCCATTAGCTGTTTCTTTGTCTCGAGCAATTCTTCGGTGAGGTTCTTCTTGCGCATAACGTAGAACTCGTCAACGGTCATCGTCTTTTCCCTTAACCTTGACGTTTTGGGGGTACAGAAGGGCTTCGACTCCTTTTTTCTCGAGTTTCCTTTTTATTTCCCGTGATTCATGCGCAAAATGTGCTGAAGAGCATATTGTTAGTTTCATGTTTACGCAGTAATGGCGTTCCGGCTTAAATCTCTGGTTCGTCACGGGGTAATTGCAGTCTTTTTGCGATTCGCACCCTACCCTCTCCCCCTATCCAATGTAAACTCGGTATCGCGGGAAAAGCTGTGGCTGGTCTCTTGTGTGACCCTCGGGGAATCTCGGCTTCCTTTCCTTGTCAACAAGCATTGACAACAGTGCTTAGGCACAAGCTTCAGGCCTTTTTAGCCGAAGGTTGCCAGTTTTTTGTTCAGTTCTCGAAGATTATGGATTGTCGATTTCTCTTTGGATTGTCCCGTTCTGTCCAGGTAGAAAGCCGGTATGCCCAGTCTTCTGGGGATGTCAAAGTCAAAAAGACGGTCGTCGCCCACGTGAACCATCTCTCCTGGCGTGATACCGCAGATGTTGCACACTTTCTGGAAAATGTCGACTGACTTCTTGATTTGTCCAAAATCGGATGTCGCAGAGAAGACCCGTTCAAAGTAGTGTGCAATGTTCGTCTTGTCAATTTCAAGGTCTACAAATTCTCTTCTGGCGTTCGAGACAATTATCTGTTTTAGCCCTCTTACCCTGATTTCTTCCAAGACTTCACGCACTTCAGGGAAGGCTCGAATTTTACTATCAAAACTGTTAAGCAGTTCTTTTGGAGAAATATGTAGCCCGAATCTCTCTATCCAGTAGCTGGGGTCGTACCATTCAAGCCGCTCCCTGCCTATCTTGTCATACTCTCGTTTCACGAGTCTCTTCGCATCCTCAAGCGGCAAGTCTTCCTTCGAGGCATATAAACGGGGAATTCCTTCTAACCAGACTGAATCGACGAAAGAAGTATCGGTGATTGTCCCATCCAGATCAAACGACACTAGCTTGATTTTGTTCATTCCCAGCTCCTCTCAAGCAAGCGTTGCCAAAGACTGCGTTCAGAAGTCTTTGGTTTGCTTTTCATCAGGTCTGCCATTGTTCTTTGAAGAATATCTCTGAGAAATCTTTCCTTGTTCTCGCTTTAGGTTTCTCATCTGGTACGCCGATCGGCAATATAGCCGTGACCTTCATTCTTGCCGGGATATTCAGCAAATGTTTAACCGCATCCTCATCAAAGGCACCTATCCAGCAACTGCCATAACCCAAGCTTGTTGCTGCCAAGACCATGTGTTCCAGAGCGATCATCGTGTCTTTTTCATACCATCTTGGGGAGACGTCTGGGTCGCAGACAGCCACCACGATCGCGGCAGCATCGTTCATGAATGCTTGATTATTCGCAGCTTCTGCAACCGCCACCTTTCGAGATGCCTCTTGAACCACCACGAAACGCCAAGGTTGACGATTTCCAGCCGAAGGTGCAAGACGAGCAGCCTCAAGGATTATCTCAAGTTTATCAGCAGGAATGGATTCTGGTTTGTATTTTCTGACACTTCTTCGAGCCTTTATGACTTTCACGACGTCCATCTAATCTTCCTTCTTCGGAATGCACTCTTCGACAAGGTTTATTACCCTTTCGAGTTGTATTCGCAGGAAACAGGTTGCACATCAAAATCAATTGCCCTTAGCAGAGTCAACAGCTCATTCGGAGTCGTTCTGCCCGGGCACTTTCCTGCACATGTTATTTGATTCTTTCATGATGCCCCTCCTCTTCCTCAAGCCGCTTCCTAGAGCTTCCGACTGTCTGGTTTTTTCTCGCCGCTTTATCTTCTTTCTTCCTTCTGTCAGCTTCTTGATTTTCTTTTTCAGCTTCTTGCTCTTTTTTCTTTGTTCGTTGGCTTTTCGTTGTCGTTGCCTGAGCCAATCATAGACATAACCGATTCCCGCCCCAGCGGGCAGTCCTCCTCTTCCCAAAGAAGTTGCACCTTATATTGAAGTTTGCATTTGGATATTTAACGTTAAACAAGCAACCTGCAGGATTCGATCTTTACCAAGATATCATCTGCCTTCTCAAAATGTATATGAAACCCTGATGCCGCACTAGGTTCAAGAGATGTCCAGAGTGCGGGTCAGGGTCAACGTTACAGGCATCGTTCAAGGAGTAGGCTTCCGCCCATTCATATACAGAACCGCAGTGCAGCTTGGATTGACGGGCTACGTGAGGAACCGAGGCGACGCAGGTGTAGAAATCTTCTTAGAAGGCAGAGAGTCGGCGATCAAGAAGTTGCTGACCGACTTAAAATCAAAGAAACCTCCTCTGGCCCGAATTGATAGAATCTTGAGTTCGAAAGTCGAAGGCAAAAACGAGTATCGCACTTTTATCATCGAAAAGAGTTCTGGTGCGCGCGAGATATCTGGGTCCATTATACCTCCGGATATAGCCATATGCAAAGATTGCCTCAAAGAACTTCGAAAACCCGAAGACCACAGATTCGAATACTTCTTCATAACCTGCACAAACTGTGGGCCAAGATTCACGATAATTGACAGATTGCCGTATGACAGAGACAACACGACAATGAACGAATTTCCGACGTGCAATCTCTGCGAAAAAGAATATCGCGACCCAACGAACAGGAGATTTCATGCACAAACTATCGCATGCCCCAAATGCGGACCTAGAGCCTGGCTAGCAGACAAAGAAGGCAATATAGTGGAATCCAAAGATCCGATTCGCGAAGCAGGCAAGCTTCTGTCCGAAAGCAACATCCTAGCGATAAAAGGCTACGGTGGATTCCACATAGCAGCATCAACAACGGAAGATCAGCCTTTGCTTAAACTGCGGGAAGTCAAGCACAGGAGTCAAAAACCTTTCGCAATCATGGCCAGAAGCATAAATGCCGTGAAGACCTTCGCAGAAGTCAATAGAAATGAAACAGACCTCCTCTGTTCTTACTCTCGACCAATTGTCCTGATCGACAAGAGAAGAGATTACTACCTTTCTGAGATGGTGGCCCCTGGTCTTCACAATGTTGGGGTAATGCTTCCCTACACGGGTCTTCACTGCATGCTTTTCGACGGGACAGATGATACAGCATTCGTGATGACAAGCGCCAACCCGCCCAACCAGCCAATCGTCAAAGACAACCTCGAAGCACAAGCGACACTCGGCAACACTGTTGACTACTTTCTCTTCCACAATCGCCGAATAATACACAGAGGCGATGACTCAGTTTTACGAGCACATGGAGACAGACCAGTCTTTTTGAGACGATCGCGAGGTTATGCTCCAGTTCCGATAATGCTCAAAGAAAAAGCAGAAAAATGCGTGTTGGCCCTGGGCGGCGAGCTGAACAACACCGCTTGCTTACTCAACGAGAACAAAGCATTCATTTCCCAACACATTGGCGATGTCGAAAACGTGGAGACCCGAACCTTTCTTGAAGAAGCCTCTAATCACCTGATCCGGCTTACTAACAGCAAAGTCGGAACCGTCGCCTGCGACCTGCACCCGAAGTTCACGACGACGACCCTCGCGCGCGACTTGGCAGAAATAAACGACTGGGAACTGATCCAAGTCCAACATCACTATGCACACGCGGCTGCGCTCATGACGGAACGCAATGCAGAGGAAATGATCTGTGTATGCTGCGATGGATACGGGTATGGTCCAAACGGTGAAGCATGGGGAGGAGAAATCTTGCTCTGCAACAGAAAAGCGTTTGGATACGAACGCATCGCTCACTTGGAAGAACAGCCCCTGATCGGTGGAGATCTAGCGACGCGCTACCCGTTAAGAATGGCTGCAGGGATGCTTAGCAACAAAACTCCAGTCGCAGAATGGCTTCTTGCGAACAAGGAACGCTTTCCGCATGGGGACTTGGAAGTCGAAATCCTTCTTAAACAACTCAAGAATCCAAGTAACTTCACAAAAACGACAAGCTGCGGTCGAGTGCTGGACGCCGTCTCAGCAGTCTTAGGACTGTGCTTTGAACGTACCTACGAGGGCGAACCTTCAATGAAACTCGAGTCTGCCGCAACAAGGGGAAAGGACGTATTGAGGCTTGAGCCAATGATCAGAGGCCAATCGCTTGATACCGGTCCAATGTTGGAGGAAATCTATTCAAGCAAAGACAAGTTTTCAGTGGAAGACTTGGCCAAGTCTGCACACGCGTATTTGGCCAGAGGATTGGCAACGATGGCCATTGAGAAAGCCGAGAGAGCCAACGTGAAAACCATCGGTTTCTCAGGCGGAGTCGCATGCAACATAATCATGGCAAAGATTATGCGGAAAATGGTCGAAGACGCTGGTCTCTTCTTTCTTGTGCATCAGACTGTTCCTCCAGGAGACGGTGGGCTTTCTTTTGGCCAAGCCGCGGCATCAGGCTTTTCAACTTCTGACACGTGAATCCATGATTCTCGCCGCATAGAGCTTTCTTCTAGAAAAGCGTTTCGCAAGTGTTAACTCTTCACTGCATTGAAATAGGCTTCTCAGAGGAAAATTTAATGTGAAGTCAGCCCTACGTTCAGTGCTGATAGCGCTTCTGTTGATTGTACCAATCGTCGCTCCTGACGTTGCCCACGTAATCGGATTTTCAGGCATGAATCGCGGAGAAAGTAATCCGCCACAGATTTCTCACGTGGCTTCAACAACAGATCGAGTTTTTCTCAACCAGACTTTTGACAACGAAAACACTGGTGCAGTTCCAAAGGACTGGTACATAACGAGTTCCCAGTACGGAAACGTCACCGTCGACGGCGCTGGTTTTCGTGGCAAATGCGCAATGATCATAGACAATTCAACAGGCGATAACCCATCCGCTTACAGATACTTTGCTGAACAGACCAACACTGTTGGAATCGCGTTTGCGATCAAGCCGACCAGTAACGCTGGTCCAAATGCAAATATCGAAATCTTCATTGATGACGGCAACTTCAACGGGGCAAACATAATCTTCACGAACGGAAAAATAGCCTATCGGACGGACAGCGGCCTCCACGATTTGCGCACTTCTTACGTTTCGGACAGGTGGTATAACATCAAAATGATTCTCAACATTCCTGCCAACACTTACAACATCCACATCGACGACCATCTGGAAAAAATCGGTGCGGATTTCATAGGCACTTGTAAGCAACTCCATAGGATAGTGTTCAATAACACAGGCGGGCAAGACGGGTCATCGCTTCCAGTCGCGTATTTCGACGAACTCTGGGGAAGACTAGGTATTGAAATACCACGAGGCTACTCGACGATCCAAGAAGGAATCAACAAAGCCAACGATGGCGATCTTCTTTTCGTGACGGGAAAAAGAACCTACTATGAAAGCGTCATAATATCGAAGAGCATATGCCTCGTTGGAGAAGACATATGCACTACGATAATTAATGGCGGACTAGTCTCTCCTGAAGGTATTCCGGACGGAATATCAATACCGGCAAACGACGTTTGCATGTACGGATTCACAATCAGAGCGACGCGCGGAGTGGGAATTCGCGTGCAAGGTTCGAACAACACTATCGAGGACAACAACGTCACGGGTGGACTTAGCGATGGCATGTACGTTAGCGGCTCAGGAAACTACTTCGCCGGGAATATAATCACAAATAACAACTGCAGCGGCATTCAAGTCATCGGGTCAAACTGCACGTTGATTAACAACACCATCTCTTCAAACGACTTGCATGGAATTTTTGTTTCAGGTTCAGACTGCGCAGTTTATGACAATCTGATCAAATCAAGTCGTGACCGCGGAATACTCATATTCAAAGGAAATCGCAATCTCATAAGAAACAACACGATCACATCAAATGGAATCGGGCTGGAATGCGACGCAGAAACGCAGAACAATCGAATCTATCAAAATCGTTTCGTAAGCAATGAGAAGAAGCCACAGGCACTTGAACACGGCAATAACCAATGGGATGACGGATATCCATACATTCCTGACGATAAAACGGGGGGAGGAAACTATTGGAGCGACTTCGACACCGTCGACGTATACTCTGGTGCAAACCAAGATTTACATGCTTGTTTCCTCACATCCGACGGAATATCCGACGAACCCTATCACCTGACCCCGCAAGTCCAGGATAGATACCCTCTTTTCTTAATACAGAATGTCACTCAAGACCATCAAGAAGTCACCGACTTGTGTCACGTTACTTACACCATCGAATGCGGCGTCTCGGTGAAAGTGAACGCAGCAATTCTCGAAAACGTCAGCATTGAAAGTGCTTTTCTGCTCGTGGATTATGATTCCAGTAGCGAGAACATCACCATGACTTTTGATGCGCAAGCTCGAACTCTAGCGGGGACAATTCCGCCGAAGAAATTCGGCACACAAGTCAAATACCGCGTTAGCATACACGCAAACCTGGCCCTTGAAGTGAATTCAACTTATTACCCCTTGACTGGACCATACTCTGTAAATGATTTCACTGCTCCGAGTATAGATAACATCGTATGGGCTCCTTCTGTGCCTGATGATAACCAGACTGTTCGTGTCTGGGCTCACGTGGTGGATACGTGTAGCGGTGTTAGCGGGGTGTTTTTGTCGTACAAGTTCAACGACACCTGGTGGATCGCAAATATGGCGAAGACTGACAACGACAATTACAAGGCATCAATGCCTAAGCAGCCGGGGAACATGACAGTGTCCTTCAATGTTTCTGCTGTGGACATGGTAGGGAACAGAGCTTCGCGTGACACTCTAAGCATTCAGGTTGTAAGGCTCCCTGAGTTATCCGTCACTAACGCTACAAATCCTAACCTGATTATCGAGCCGTGCGACATCGACTTGGGCATTATGTATAGAGGTCAGAAGATAACCGATAGTAATCTCACAATCTGCAACAAAGGGCAGGAAAACATGGCATGGAATATCATCATGATCAAAGATGGCGATTGGCTAAAAAGCATCTTGCCAAGCACTGGCGTCCTGCAACCAGGTAAATGCGCAACAGTGCTCATGACTATAGACACAACCACATGTCTGGATCCCAACCTCTATGTCGCAGAACTTTCAGTAAACGCAAATGGATCAGTACCGCGATGGGTAGTGCTCCTGCGCTTCATAGTAAGAGACATAGTAATAGACGATTCATGGTGTTCAATGCCTGCACCACAACGTTCCGATCTTAATGAAACACAATATCTGGCCTTCCATACAGAATGGACCCACAACTGCGCGGACGCTGCTTCCGGCAAGATAAGAGTAAATTCAAACGGTACTATGACAGACTGGCTGCCAGTCAACGGCACTGGATGGGCAGTCCTGCCGTGGAATCCTAAGAATCCCGGGTTGTATATCTTCAACGTGGTGGCTGTCGATTTCATCTACGTGGATAACAACCCAGTCTATCACATTACTTCTTTCACGCAGAAAGCGGCAAGTTTGACTGTGATCTGGGATCGTGTAAACTTGGTTCTCAGAGTGACCGACGACAGAATAGATGTCGACAACAATGCGAGTGTAACGTGGGTAGGAAGCGTTTACGAATCTGATAATTCGCCTTTTGTTGGCAATCCGATTCTCAACGACACACTGAACAAACATACAGTAGGCAGATACTGCTTCACAGCCTCTAGCGTCAACGATACCAAATACGGTCTGACGGTTTTTCAGAGTAATCTAGTCTTTTGCATCTGGGATGAAATCAAAGTCAACGTAGGAGGCGTTTCCAACAAACAGACTCAGGTTGGTAAACCTGAAACCGTGTGGGTTCTAGGCATCTACGAATATGACAACATGCTCCTCAAAGGAGCAAACGGTACTTTGTATTTGGATGTCTATGTCTTAGCATACGACGGATCCACGCAAAGATGGGCTTGGGTCTGGAACCGAACCGATCCTATGGATTGGTCATCTCTGTACGATAGATGGGAGAAAACTTATTCTTTCGACGACCTAGGACCCAGACGATTCACTGTTTCCAAGTCGCACCCTGTCGAGGACAGACTGTACAATCTCACGGCGGTGAACGACCTCGTGGTGCCACCGCTTGACGTAACTTGGTTGGGAGGTGGATGGGCTCCATGGCCTGATCCACTGCCAGATCTGCCCACGGACAATGCCAGTGGCACGATTCCATTTCCAGTACAAGGTTCTCTGGAGATTCCATTCTGGGCTATTTCCGCTATAATCGTCACTCTTGCCATCGGCTTAGTCCTAATTTTCGCGATTATTGTTGTGTCAGGAAAACAACGTACGCGCAAAAGCCTCAGTGATCATGTGAAGGACGGGCCTATCAAGTAGAATATCCTTTTTCAGAGTCACTAACTTTATCAGCATCCACTCCAAGATCGTTCTTGAAAACAGAGTCGAGAATTGTGCCATGTGTTTGGCGATACCGGCTAAAGTCGTAACTCGCAAAGGAGACAAAGCCCAAGTGGACTTTGGCGAAGGAGTCCTAAGAGAAGTGAACGTCACGTTGGTGGAGGCCAAAGTGGGTGACTACGTTCTGGTCCACGCCGGCTACGCCATCCAGATTCTTGATGAGAAAGAGGCTCTTGAAACTCTCAGCTTGTGGAACGAGATTCTGACGGCAGAAACAAAAACTTTGCAAGCATGAAGCAAGCTGGTGAGGTCTTGACTGAAAAATTGCTATTCAGGGATCCAGAGCTTGCGAAACGCGTCTCAGAAAAAATACGCGAGATTGCTCCGAAGAAAAGGGTAGTTAAGATATGTCATGTCTGTGGCACGCATGAATGGACAATTACCCACTATGGGCTCCGAAATCTTCTTCCGAGAAACGTGGA